>SMTZ1_10000564_pt1 | contig 43137 bp, 43 predicted proteins | sample DeeMarSWOR136_30_FD_25667 | JGI IMG/M metagenome (IMG submission 25667) | reverse complement strand
GGGTGTGTAACCCGCCCAATATGGCGCCCTTCGGCGCCAGGGCTGCCGGGATACATAACAGCCCCATAGCCATAACGGTGCCGGCGAAGCGGCACCAGCCCTTGATTCTGGATATGGCCACCAGCATGGCTGCGGCCGGTAAAATCACCCTAGCCTTGGATAAAGGTATACCGATTCCTCAGGGCTGGGCGCTGGACAACGATGGCAATCCCACCACCGACCCCAAACTGGCGGGTATTTTGCTGCCTTTTGGCAGTGCCAAAGGCTCCGGCCTGTCCATGATGTTTGAATGTCTCTCCAGCGTGATGATGGGCAACCCGATGCTGGGGCCGGTCCTGCACGGCCGCGAGCCCGGCCCGCCTCTCAAGGAGGCAAAGGAGGTGGAGCTAATAGGCGACCGCCCCGCGCACAGTCGCATAAGACATATTCAGAACAGCGTTTTCATCGCCGTTGACATCGGACAGTTCACTGATGTGGAGAAGTATAAAGAGGATATAGATGAGATGATAGACGGCATTAAGGCGTTGCCCAGGGCGGACGGGTTCAATGAGATATTCGTGCCTGGGGAGCCCGAGTACCGTACGTATCAGGAGCGTTCCCGGAACGGCATTCCGCTGCCGGTGCGCACCGTCGAGAACCTGCGTGGCGTTGCCGAACGGCTCGGCATCAAGCTGCCGCCGGCTCTTGAAGCAGCCTGACCATCCGCAGCGTCCTGATTATGTATATTTGTGTATCTGTTAACTTCTCTGCTACAATAAGCGGTGGCAACCAGGAAGGGCGATATGGAGTTAAAAGAGAAGGCAATCGTGCTTAATGAAAAGGATAACGTGGCCACGGCCCTGGCCGACCTTGAGGCGGGCAGCACCGTTGAGCTTGATGCTGACGGTAAGCTGTTGACAGTGAAAGTGACTGAGCGGATACCCTTTGGCCACAAGTTCAGTCTGACGCATATAGAGCAGGGTGGGCCGGTCATCAAGTACGGTGAGGTCATTGGCAGGGCTACTACGGCCATCAACGCAGGCGACTACGTACACGTGCATAATGTAGTGAGCACCCGGGGCAGCACGGGTGCTGAGGGAGGTGCTGAATGAGCTTTCTCGGTTATCCCCGTCCGGACGGTTCCGTCGGCGTGCGCAATTACATCGGCGTCATCTCAACTGTGAGCTGTGCCAATGACGTGGCGCACTGGATTGCCCAACAGATAAAGGGCACAGCACCTTTCCTTCACCAGGCAGGCTGCGGGCAATTGCGGTCTGACCTCGAAATCGTCACGCGTACGCTCGCTTCTGTAGGCCAGAACCCGAATCTGGCCGGCGTTCTGCTGGTGAGTCTGGGCTGCGAGGGCACCGATGTTGACCGGATAGAGCAGGAGATTGCCGCCACCGGCAGGCCGGTTAAGAAGGTGGTCATTCAGAAAGCCGGAGCAACGGTGGCTTTAAATGAAGGTCTCCTCATTGCGCAGGCGCTGGTAAGTGAGGCTTCACAGATAAGACCGCAGGAATTCGATGATTCCCAGCTCGTGGTCGGGGTGAAGTGCGGGGGCTCGGACACTACCTCCGGGCTGGCTTCGAACCCGGCCGTCGGCGCCGTCTGCGATATTGTGCTTGACAACGGGGGAACATGCATCTTCGGCGAGACCACGGAGTTTCTGGGTGCCGAGCATATCCTGGCCCGGCGTGCCGTCAGCAAAAGCGTAGCCGATAAAATACTGAAGATTGTCGATGCCATGGAAAAACGGGCGATTGCGTGTGGAGGTGACATGCGTGGCGGTAATCCGAGTGCCGGCAATATCGCCGGCGGACTGACCACGATTGAGGAGAAATCGCTGGGGGCGATTGTCAAAGGCGGTACCAGGCCAATTCAAAATGTATATGAATATGGCGAGCGCATCCAGGGCAAGGGCCTGTTCATCGTCGATTCTCCGGGGCGTGAACCGGAGTTTCTCACCGCGCTGGCAGCGGCCGGTGCTCAGGTCGCCCTCTTTTCAACGGGTCTGGGTGTGCCGCAGGGCTTCCCGTTTATGCCGGTAATCAAGGTGACGGGGAACCCGGTCACCTTCCAGCGTCTTCCCGACCATATCGATATGCTGGTGGAGATGACGGCGGGGAAAGGCTCGGGGCTGAAAGCCAGCGGCGAAAGGATATATCAGGAAGTGCTGGCGGTGGCTTCCGGCAAGCAGACCAAGGCGGAGATTCTGGGCTACGGCAACTTCCCCGGCCTTTACACGTTTGGCCCGATTATCTAAATGTTGAGCTGGGCACAAATTATCCTATTTTTATGGATAAACCGCGCTGTGTTATAATGGGGAGGAATGAACCAGAAAAGGCACCTTGAGGAGGTGCGCTGGCATGGGAGAGGCGGGCAGGGGGCTGTCCTTGGCGCGAGCATGCTGGGCAGTGCGGCTGCCCTTTACGAAGGTAAATACGCCGTTTCCTTCCCTAGTTTCGGTGCGGAACGTCGTGGTGCGCCGGTTCAGGCATTCACCCGCATCAGCGACCATGCCATACGGACGCGAAGTCAGATATATCACCCGACGACCATCATCGTGCTTGATGATAGCCTGCTCAGCGTGGTTAACATAACGGACGGCGCTCAAGATGGCGCCAGCATACTGATTAACACGCGTAAATCCGCAGAACAATTGCCAAAAATGCCGGCTTCTCTCAATATTACCACCGTGGACGCAACGGCAATCGCCAGGGAATTTATCGGTGTGGCCATTGTCAATACCGCCATGCTCGGCGCACTGGTTGGCGCTACTGGCATCGTGGGCCTGGATTCCATAGAGAAAGCCATCGCTGGCACGCTTCCGGAGAAAATCGTCGAGCGCAACATTGCAGCGGCCCAGGCGGCATACCGAAAGATCAGAGGAGAATGAAGAAAGAGAAGTCAATTCCGGGGCCGGTATCCAAGGCTGGTACCATACCCACCAGGATGGGGACCTGGAGCACGGCCAAGCCTGTTTTGAAGGGGAAATGTACCTTCTGTCTCTTCTGCTGGGTTTTCTGCCCGGAGGGCGCTATCAGCCAGGACGAGGCAAACCGGAAGGTAACTTTCAACTTTGAGGACTGCAAGGGCTGCGGCATCTGTGTCCGGGAATGTCCGACCAAAGCGATAGGGATGGTAGAGGTGGAAGGGGGCAGGTAATGGCGACCGAAATGTCAACTAGGAAATTCATAACGGCCAACGAGGCGGTGGCCCAGGCGGCCAAGCTGGCGCGCGTGGATGTGGTTGCCGCCTACCCTATCACCCCGCAGACCAGCATCGTGGAGAAAATCGCCAAATACATTGCCGATGGCGAGATGGATGCCGATTACCTCAAGGTGGAGTCAGAGCACTCGGCGCTGACCGCCTGTATGGGGGTGCGGATGGCCGGGGCGCGTGCCTTCACCTCGACATCGTCCCAGGGATTGGAATACATGCATGAGATGCTGGCCTATGCCGCTGGCGGGCGCTATCCGCTGGTTTTGGTCAATGTCTGCCGCTCGGTGGCGCTGCCCTGGAGCATATGGGGAGACCAGCAGGACGCCATCCAGCAGCGGGATACGGGCTGGATTCAGATTTTCACCGAGACCGGGCAGGAAGCGCTGGATATGGTGCTCCAAGCTTACCGCATCGCCGAGGACCACCGCGTGTTGCTGCCGGTGATGGTCTGCCTCGATTCGTTTATTCAGTCCCATACCGAAGAGCTGGTCGAGATTCCCGACCAGGCAACAGTGGACTCTTTTCTGCCCCGGTATGACCCGGTGGTTACCCTGGACGTGGACAATCCCTACTCCATATCCGTCGGCGGCTTTGGCAAACACTACGCGCACTGGCGCGAGGAGCAGCAGGAAGCGGCGGAAAAGGCAGCGGGGGTTATCGTGGAGGTGGGCGATGAATTTGGCCGTATCTTTGGCCGCCATTACAGGGGCCTGATTGAGGAATACCGCTGCGACGGCGCAGAAGCAGTCCTGTTCGCTATGGGCGCAGTTACTGGAACCGCCCGCGATGTGGTTGATGAGATGCGTGACGAGGGTAAGGCGGTTGGTCTGGTCAAGGTAAGGGCCTTCCGACCCTTCCCGGTTGAACTGCTGCGGAAGGTTGCCTCACAGGTAAAGGCAGCAGCAGTGCTGGATAGAGATTGTTCCTGGGGCTATGAAGGGGCGCTGGCCACCGACCTGAAAGCGGCCCTCTACGGCCTGTCTAGTCCACCGGCGATACTTAATTTCATTGGCGGACTGGCCGGGGCTGACGTGCCGCCGGAAAGAATGAAATACATGCTGGAGAAGGCTCTCGCTGCGGAAAGGGGAACCACGCCGCATCTGGAGTTTATTGACCGATGAAACTTAAGGATATAGAAAAGGAAGAGTTTTACCGGGCTTCTTACGGTTGCGCTGGCTGCGCCGCTGTCCTGGCAGTGCGCCTGACGATAAAAGTGCTCGGCAAGAACAGCGTTTACGTGGTGCCGGCGAACTGCATCAGCACCGTCTCCTGCTACTACCCGCAGGCGCCGTTCTTCGTGCCCTTCACGGTGATGGCCTTCGCCGCTACTGCGTCCGCCTGCTCCGGCATCAGCGCCGGCTTCAAGAGGCGGGGTCGGGAGGACATACATGTTGTCGGCTTCTCCGGGGATGGCGGCACCGCGGACATCGGCATTCAGGCGTTATCAGGGGCCATTGACTGCGGCAACAAGTTCATCTACATCTGTTACGATAACGAAGCCTATATGAACACCGGCATCCAGAGGAGCGGCCTGACTCCCTACGGAGCTACCACCACCACCACACCGAGCCCGTGCTTTGAAAACAGGCCCAAGAAGGACATGCTGCGCATCGTGGCGGCGCATGATATTCCCTATGCCGCCACCGCCTGTAGTTCCTATCCGCTGGACTATATGGAGAAGGTCAAGAAGGCGAGCCAGGTAAACGGTCCCACCTACATCCATATCCTGACGCCATGTCCCACGGGGTGGGGTTTTCCTCCGGACGAGACGATCGAAATCGGGCGTATGGCGGTGGAGAGCGGCGTGTGGAAACTTACGGAGTTCGAGAACGGGGAGTTCCGCACCACGTACACGCCGAAGCGCAGCCGACCGGTCTCGGAGTACCTGGCTGCCCAGGCCAGATTCCGGCACCTCAGCCCGGAGCAGGTCGCTGCCATCCAGAAAGAGATAGACGCCGCCCGCGATTGAGGCTGACCTATCCTGACAGTGAAGGAGCAACCAGTATGGAAGCTATGGAAGCCATTTTGTCCCGAAGGAGCATTCGCCGTTACAGCGGCGAGTCGGTGTCGGAAGAGCTGATTAAAGAGTTGCTGCAAGCGGCGATGAGCGCGCCATCGGCCAGCAACGAGCAGCCGTGGCAGTTCGTCATTATCGATGACCGTCGCATTCTGGATGAGATTCCCAGGTTCCACCCCTATGCTCATATGCTGAAGGAGGCCTCCTGGGCCATCGCCGTCTGTGGTGATTTGAATCTGGAGATGATGAGTGGCTATTGGATTCAGGACTGCTCCGCTGCCACACAGAACATTTTGCTCGCCGCCCATGCCAGAGGGCTGGGGGCGGTTTGGCTGGGCGTTTACCCCAATGGGGAACGCGTAAAGACAGTGCAGAAACTGCTCGGGCTTCCCGAGAACGTTATGCCTCTGTGCTTTATATCAATCGGTTATCCGGCGGAGAAAAAGCCTCCGTCCAACCGCTATAATGAATCAAGGGTGCATCACAACCACTGGTAGCGCTTGATTTGCCGCCTGGACTATAAGACCAGATTCACCGGGTCTTCAATGTAGCCTTTCATAGTCTGGAGGAACTGCGCGCCCAGTGCCCCATCGAGGATGCGGTGGTCAATGGACAAGGTCAGGTTCATCATCGGCCTTATGACCATCTCGCCATTCCGCACCACGACTTTCTCCGCAATCCTGCCTACGGCCAGTATCGCCGCTTCCGGTGGCTGAATGATGGCGCTGAACTGGTCGATATCGTACATTCCCATATTGGAGATGGTGAAGGTGCTGCTGGTCATCTCCTCCTTGCTGAGGGTGCGCTCCCTTGCCTTCTGCACCAGTTCGGCACGGGCCTGGGCGATTTCCGCCAGAGATTTGGTGCTGGCACCTCTGATGACGGGCACCATCAGCCCGCCTTCGACCGAAGTTACCAGACCTATGTGAATCTGCTTGAAGCGCTTTAGTGAACCGTTAGCATAGGAGCAGTTGATGTCTGGGTTTCTCTCCAGTGCCCTGGCTGCTATCTTGATGATGAGGTCGGTCAGTGTCAGTCGAATCCCGGTTCTGGCCTCGATTACCGGCAGCAACAGCTGGCGTGTACGCTGCAATTCTTGGGCGTCAACTTCCATGGTGAGGTAAAAGTGCGGCGTCTGAAAGCTCTCTATCATACGTCGGGCAATCACCTCGCGCATGGTTGACAGAGGTACCGTTTCCTCCTCAGTTCCTGCGGGTGCTTCAGGGGCTACCGATGCTGCGACTACCTTGCCTGCCTCGGCGAACTTGAGTACATCATCCTTAGTAATCCGGCCGCCCGGTCCGGTTCCGGTTACCAAGCTGAGGTCAACGCCGTGCTCTATGGCAATGTTTCTGGCCAGAGGAGAAGCCTTAATATCTTTAGGCTCACCGGCTGATTGTGGTGCTTCCGCTTTTGCTTCTTCCTTTAGTTTTTCTTCTTTTGCGGCATGAGCGATCGGTGTCTCAACCTCGGGCGCTTTCTCACCGGGCTGCAGAATGTAAGCGATAGTGGTGCCGATGGGCACCTCGTCCCCCGCTTGGGCTGTGATATTGCTCAGGATACCAGAGGTCTCGGCTTCCAGTTCAAAGGAGGTCTTTTCGCTCTCGATTTCCAGGATAATCTCCCCTTTTTCCACCGGCTCTCCCTCGTTCTTGAGCCAGCGGACGATTTTACCGCTGGTCATCGCCTCATCAAGCTTGGGGAAAATTACGGCCACAGCCATACTGGTACCTCCGCTCAGTCGAATTTAAATGCCCTTTTGCTATTTTCCCATCATCTCCAGGGCAGCCGCCTTGATTTTCTCCGGGTTGACCAGTATGTATCGCTCCTGCCCGGGGTTGAAGGAAACCGGAGAGTCAAGCGAGGCCACGCGCCTGATGGGGGCATCCAGGTAGTCAAAGGCCTTCTCGCCGATAAGGGCGGCAATTTCAGCGCCGAAGCCGCCGGTGCGGCAGGCCTCATAGACCACCATCGCCTTGCCCGTTTTCTGCACCGAGCTGATGATGATTTCCTCGTCAAGCGGCTTCAGCGTCCTCACATCGACCACCTCTACTTCGATACCGTCTTTGGCCAGCTCTGCCGCGGCTTCCAGAGCGAAATTCACGCAGCGTGAATAGGTGATGATGCTCATATCCTTGCCTTCGCGCTTGATATCGCCTTTGCCCAGAGGTATGGTGTACTCTTTTTCCGGGACCTCGCACGATTCGCCATACAGCTTCTTATGCTCGATGAAGATAACCGGGTTGTCCTCCCTGATGCTGCTCTTGAGCAGTCCCTTGGCATCATAGGCGTTGGAAGGCATGACCACGTAGAGCCCTGGGATGTGGGCGAAGATGGCCTCGAGGGACTGGGAGTGGTGGGGTCCGGCGGCCACCCCGCCGCCACCCTGTGTCCTTATTACCACCGGTACCTTGACCATGCCGCCGGTCATATAGCGCAGCTTGGCAATCTGGTTTATAATCTGGTCGCTGGCAATGAAAGAGAAGTCGATATACATGATTTCGGCCACCGGGCGCAGACCCACCAGCGATGCCCCCAGCGCAGCACCGGCGATGGCCGCCTCGGCCAGGGGCGTGTTTCTTATCCGTTCGTGGCCAAACTCCTCCAGCAGTCCCTGGCTTACCTTATAGGAACCGCCGTATTCGGCGATTTCCTCTCCCATCATAAAGACTTTAGGGTCGCGCTTCATCTCTTCGCGCAGCGCTTCCCGCAATGCTTCTCGAAAGGTTAATTCTGGCATGCTTTCCCCCTTTGACTATCAGGCGTAAATGTCTTCAAGTGCTTCCTCAGGCGTGGGCTCGGGGCTTTCTTGAGCGAACTTGACCGCCTCATCCAGCTCCCGCAGCACGCTGTTTTCGATTTCATCAAGCTCGGCGTCCGTGGCCATCTTGTTCCCTACCATCTGCTGGCGCAGCCGCTTGATGGGGTCCTTCTTCTTCCATGCCTCAACTTCTTCCTTGGGCCGGTAGCTGGTGCCGGGGTCGCCCATGTGGTGCCCGACCGTCCGGTACGTGTTGGCGACGATGAGTATGGGGCCCTCCCCCTTGCGGCACCTCTCAATTGCCTCCCGGGCCACTTCGGCCACAGCGACGGCGTCATTGCCGTCCACGCTCATGCCGGGGATTCCGTAGCCTTTAGCGCGGTCAGCGATATCACTCAGGCGGCAGTAGTCACGGGTGGGCGTGCTCTGCTGGTACTGGTTGTTCTGGCAGACGAAGAGCACGGGCAGGCACCAGGCGGCGGCCAGCCCCATGCCTTCATGGAAGGCACCGGAATTGGTCGCCCCGTCGCCGAAGAAAGCGACCATTATGCTGTCCCGGCCCTGCATCTTGAGCGCAGCACCGACCCCGGCGGCGATGGGGATACCGTCGCCGACGATGCCGGTGGCACCCAGGATATTGCGCTCAACATCGGCGATATGCATGGAGCCGCCCTTGCCCTTGCAGTACCCGGTCTTTCTGGCGAAAAGCTCGGCCATCATCCGGTCGAGCTGGGCCCCCTTGGCGATGATATCGCCGTGACCGCGGTGCGTAGTTATGGTATAGTCATCTTTGCGGAGAAAGGCACAGACCCCCGCTGGCACGGCCTCTTGGCCGATTGAGGGATGGACAAAGCCGGGCAGACCCTTGCGGTACTCGGTTATGGCCCTCTCTTCGAAAAACCTGATTTTCACCATGATGGTGTAGATTTCCTTCAGTTTGGCAGCGTCTATTTCTGGCATAGGTAACCTCCTCTGAAGTGGCGATTGGGGGCAAAATTCCACAGTTAGACTACCATAATGCGTATTACAGGGTCAAGTTGCGCCGGGGCGTGATGGAGCCTCTTTCTCAGCCTGTGGCGGCGCAACCTTGCGGACTTTTCCACGGGGAGAGTATAATCCTTGTAACCCTGTTTCAATTCATTCAGCTTTCAAGGAGGACTGTTAATGAAAATTACTGACCTGCGCGTTTTCCAGACCCAGGGCGCACATGCCAACTGGACTTTTGTCAAGCTCTATACCGATGAGGGGCTTACCGGCGTCGGGGAAGCCAGCCTGGAGCGCTTCAACGACATCGTGGCCGGGGCGGTCGAAGGTCTGAGGGACTTCGTTATCGGCAAAGACCCTTTCCAGATTGAATACATCTGGAACTCCATCTACAAGAGCACCTTCTGGCACGGCGGGGTTATCATACTGAGTGCGCTCAGCGCCATTGAACAGGCGCTGTGGGACATCAAGGGAAAGGCGCTTGGGGTTCCCATCTATGAGCTCCTCGGCGGCAAGCTCCGGGATAAGGTGAGGGCTTACGCCAATGCCTGGGCTTTCCAGAAGATAGTGACCCAGGTGACCGCCGAGGATACTCCGGAATCGATTGCCGAGAACGCCCGAAAAATGGTGGAGAAGGGCTTCACCGCCATGAAGTGGGACCCCTTCCGCGAGGGTGGCCAGGTCATCCCTAGGTCAGAGGAGGAGTACGCCATCGCCTGCGTCAGGGCGGTGCGGGAGGCGGTGGGGCCTTCGGTGGATATACTCATCGAGTGCCACGGACGCTTCAATATGCACAGCGCGATTCGTATGGCGCAGAAACTGGAGCCATTTGACCCCTTCTTCTATGAGGAGCCCATCCCGCCGGATAACATCGACGCCATGGCTGAGGTGCAGCGGTCGATAAACCTGCCCGTGGCCACCGGCGAGCGCCTCTTCACCCGCTGGGAGTTCCGCACGCTACTGGAGAAGCAGGCGGCGCGCATCATTCAGCCTGACATCTGCCACGTGGGCGGTTTTATGGAGTTGAAGAAGGTGGCGGCCATGGCCGAGGCGTACTACGTGTCCGTACAGCCCCATAACTCCAACGGCCCCCTGTGCGTGCTGGCAAGCCTGCACCTTGATGCCTGCATCCCCAACGTGCAGTTCCAGGAATTTTTCTACCCCTATCTTGACCTCTACAACGAGATGCTCACCGAGCCCATAGTCTACAAGGACGGCTACCTCGAGGTTCCGACCGGTCCCGGACTGGGCACGGATATCAATGAGGAGTTCATCCTCAAACGGCCCCCGACACCCCAGCCTCAAATGGCTACCTGGATAGGTTCTTACTGGTAGTTCCGACATAAGGAGCGCGCTATGTTAACACAGGAGAATTATCGCTGGGATCAAGCTGCGGATATCGTTATCCTGGGATATGGGCTTTCCGGGGCGGTGGCGGCGGTTACTGCCCATGACCTGGGGGCGCGTGTCCTCCTCGTGGAGAAGCAGCCTGCCGAGACGCACTGCACCTGCAGCAGCACCGCCATGGGCGTGTTCTTATCCCTATCCGATATCGGGCGCGCAACCGAGTATATGATGGCGCTCAATCAGGTAGGCAGCCAGCCGGGGTTGCTCTGGACCGATGCCGAAATGGTAAAGGCCTGGGTTACCTATACGGCACAGAACAAGGAGTGGCTGGCCCGGATGGGCGGGCAGATAAAATATTTTTCCAGCGCGGCCGAGTTCCCGCAGCTCCCCGGCGCCGACAGCATGGAACTTTGGAAGTACCGGGGCCATGGCCTGCGTATGATGCAGTTCATGTACGACCTTGTTGCTGCCAGAAATATAGATGTGCGCTATCAGACATCGGCATTGAGGTTGCTGACGGATAATGCCGGCCGGGTAGTAGGGGTGAAGATGGTTGACGGCCGCGGGGGCACCCCCAAAGAATTAAATATCAGGGCCACCAGGGCGGTAGTTCTGTGCACCGGCGGCTTTGAAGAAGACGAGGCCATGAAGCTGCAGTACCTGCGCGTCTACCCGATGTACTTCGCCGGCGGCACCGGCAATACCGGCGACGGCATCCGGATGGCACAGGAGGTCGGCGCTGACCTCTGGCATATGAACTGCGTTTCGGCGCGGCTCTGTGCCAAATTTCCCGAATTGCCCCTCGGTGTGTTCATTGATTTCAGCGGCGGTGGCTGGAGCCAGCGCTCGATGAAGACGAAAAAAGAGAAAGCGCCCGCCGGCTTCATCATCGTTGATAAGTACGGTCGGCGCTATATGACCGAGGAGTTGAAGCCGCATGCGGCCTCTTACGAGTGCGGTTGGTTTGACTCTCACAAGCTGGAATACCCGCGGGTGCCGAGCTATCATATCTTTGACCAGCGCCGGGTTAAATTCGGCCCGCTGGCCCAGCGGACAAGCGGCCCCACCGGGCCGCATCAGTTTTACAAATGGAGCTGGGATAACCGTGTTGAACTGCAGAAAGGATGGATTGCAAAGGGAGAAACCGTCGGTGAGCTTGCTGCCAGCCTGGATATGCCGCCGGAAAATCTGGCAAATACCATTGCTACCTGGAACCGGCATTGCCGGGCGGGCCGTGATGCTGAGTTCGGCCGCAGCCCTCTGGAACTCGTGCCGCTGGATGAACCGCCGTTCTTTGCCATCAGGCTGTTCCCCGGCGGGTCAAATACTCTGGGCGGTCCCAGGCGGAACGGACGGGCGCAGGTGCTCAACCCCTTCGGGGAACCGATTCCCGGCCTATATGGCGCTGGGGAGTGCGGTTCCGTATTTGGTTTGCTCTACCCCGCGGGCGGCGGCAATCTGGCGGAATGCATCGCCTTTGGCCGCATCGCCGCGGAGAACGCCGTGAAAGAAAATTATGAAAGAGCCTGAAAGGAGGAAAACGGGTGAAACAGGCAGAACTCAAAGGAAAGGTACAGACGGTGCTGGGACTGATGGAACCATCGGAGATGGGCATCACGCTGCCACACGAGCATCTCGTCTGCGATGCGACCACCTGGCACTATGCCACGGACGAGGCTACGGAACGGAGATGGGCCCGCCATCCGGTGACCATCGATGTCCTCTGGTGGATACGCTACCACCCTTTCCAGAACCTGGATGACCTTCAGCTTCTCGATGAGGAGGTCGTCATTGATGAGGTTCTCCGCTACAAAGCGCTGGGCGGGAAAACGATTGTCGAGCTTACCATACGCGGCCTTTATCCCGACCCGAAGGCGGTGGCCCGTATCGCACGCACTACCGGCATCAATATCGTTATGGGCACCGCTTACTATGTGGAGTCTTCCTATCCTGCGACCGGCGCCGATGTGAGCGCCAAGAGCGAGGAGGAAATCGCTGAGGAATTCGTAAAGGACATTTTGGAAGGCTTCGGCAACACTGGCATTCATGCCGGGCTAATCGGCGAGGTCGGCTGTTCCTGGCCCTTCACCGATAACGAGCAGAAAGTGGTACGTGCCGCGGCACGTGCCCAGAAAGCCACCGGCGCCGCAGTCAACATTCATCCCGGCCAGCATGAGACGGCTTCCATGGAGTGCGTCAAGGTGCTGGACAAAGCCGGCGCGGACCTGAGCCGAGTGGTCATCAGCCATATCGACCGCGCGGTTAGGGAGCCGGCAAATCGCATTGCGCTGGCCAAAACCGGCTGCACGCTGGAATATGACCTGTTTGGTCGGGAAGGCTACTATCCCCCTCGTTTTCGGGTGCTTGATATCCCCAATGATGCCCAGCGCATCAACGAGATAAAGGAGCTGGCCGACAAAGGTTTTGAGAAGCAGATTTTCATTTCGCACGATAATTACACCAAGAGCGCGCTCTGCCGCTACGGGGGCTGGGGCTACGGCCATATCCTGAGGGATACGGTGCCGGTGATGAAAATAAAGGGGCTTTCGCAGGAGCTTATCGATACCATAATGATTGAGAACCCGAAGCGAATGTTCACCTTTGTATAAAAAGAAGGAGGAGGGCGTATGAGCAGCAGAAATAAAGCGACCTTGCCGGTACTGGCCTGGTACGGCGATGAAGAACTGGAAATCGACTTCCCCGAGGCGTGGGATGTTACCGTTTGCAAAATGAAGGGACACGACGCCTCACCCCTTTCCGATGCCGGGATACGGAAGGCTTTTGCCAGTCCCATCGGCACCAGAACGATAAAGGAACTGGCCAAAGGCAAAAAAGAGGTAGCTATTCTCTTCGATGACCTTTCCCGGCCCACGCCTTCGGCTATGCTGATACCGTATATCTTGGAGGAGCTGGCCGAGGCGGGAATTGCCGATGATAATATTCGGTTCATTGCCGCCATCGGTGCACACGGTACTATGAACGGCATTGACTTCCGGAAGAAGCTGGGCGACGATGTCATGTCCCGGTTTCTGTTTTACAACCATAACCCGTACGAGAACTGCACGCCCCTTGGCATGAGCAAATACGGGACACCTATCGAGGTCAACAGCGAGTTCATGGCCTGCGACCTGAAAATAGGCATCGGCGCCATCGTGCCGCATCCTTATGGCTTCGGCGGTGGCTGCAAGATAATCCTGCCCGGTGTTGCCTCCATGCAGACCATTGCCTCCAACCACAACCGGCTGGTGTTCGACCCCTCGGTGGCCATCGGCAAGCTGCGGGAAAATGTAATCCTTGAGGACATTATCGAGGCTGCCCGCATGGCCAGACTGGATGTCAAGGTGGACGCCATCGTCAATCTGAAGAGAGAGGTCACCGCGCTTTTCGTAGGAGACCCGGTTGAAGAGCATAAAGCGGGCGTTGAGATTGCCAAAACGCATTACGCCACGGACGCGGTCTGGAATGCCGATATCGTGGTGGCCAACTGCTTCTCCAAGGCAAACGAGATGCTGCTGGCGCCGCCGGTGGTCTCCCCACTGTTGGCCGAGAACGGCGGCGGCGATATGGTGCTGGTGGTGGTAACACCGGAAGGCCAGATACACCATTACTTCGACCGCAGCTTTGGTAAAAATTACGGCGGTCTGGGCTGGGGGCCGCTGTGCCGCAAGGACGCGTTGCCGAACAACACCAAGAAGCTGACCATTTTAGCTCCTTATCCGGACCGGGTGGGTGCCGACTGGTTGGCCCCCTACGAGATGGTGAACTGGGCGAGAAGCTGGCCGGAAGTTATCAAAGACCTGCAGGAACGGTACGGCAATAAGGCTAAAGTAGCCGTGGTGCCGGACGCCACCATTCAGTACTTTCCGGAAGCGGTCCCGAAATGTGACGTTTGCTCCGGTTGAACCGGGCAGAGGCAAAAATAAGGCAGGGCGCTGGTTGTTTGCTGGGTCGGCACCCTGCCTTTTATTTAACCTGACAATTCTTTAATCGCCAGGAACGGTGGGACCTTTGGGCATGCTGCTGTGCGGGAAGTACTGTAGCGTGCCATCGGGTACGACCACCGCTTTGGCTTTATCGCCGTGGTTCTTTTTCAGTGCGGCCAGTATCTCAGCCCAACTGTTGAGTATGGTTATCAGGTGAATCGGGCCAATCCAGTCGAGCCCGGCCTTGTCAATATATGGGCCGAGGGCATACATTCGTTTTACCCTGGCGGGCAGTTTCTTGTGAGCTCCATAGAGCTGCCCGCCGATTGTCTTGCCGAAGCTGCGGCCAAGGTAGTGGCATATCTGCCCCTCAGGGATATTGCCGATAACGATGAGGTCGCCGCCGGATTCTTTAAGCATTTTGCTGCCCAGCCCTGCCACCAGTGATGTCTCGTTGGCTTTGGCATAGGAATTGGCCACGACAATGTCGGCATCACTCGGTGCCTCGCAAGCGTAGACTTTGCGGCCCATTTTCACGCCCTCACGTTGCGCTTCCACCAGGTCACCGCAGAAGAGGGCAATGGTGTCGCGGTCGATGTTCACCAAGGCATTGATGGAGGAATCAAGACCCGCCATGCGCGCGATTTCCTCCATGTCCAGCCTCTGAACGTTATCGTCCACTCTGCCCCATGTATCCAGCACTATAGAGCCGGATTCAGAAATGGTGCACAGTTTGCCGTGATTGGCGGCAATGGACTTGGTGCTCGAAACGCCGGGTAGAATCATCTTACCGCCGCCGCCAAAACCGGCGGTGGGGTGGGGCACCAGTGAGCCAATTGATACCTTCAGGTCGCAGGCCATGAACTCGCTGTTCACCTCGACTGGGATGCCGCGCGAAGTGTCACCCAGGTAGGTGCAGTTCTCATACGGGTTATGGTTGAAGACGAGGTACTTCTGGGGAATGTCCTCACCCAGCTTTTTCTGGAAGTCCATGAGTTTCATTGCACCGTGCAGGCCGAGGGCGGCGATGAACCTGATGTTCTCGTCCTTGATGCCTCCCTCGTGCAGTTCGTCCAGAACATGCGGGACAATCTTATCGGCTTTGGTCGGTCGGGTGAGGTCATCAAAGATAATGCATACGTCTTTTTTCCCTTTGGCCATCTCGGCAAGGCGCGGTGTCCCTATGGGCTTGCGAAGCGCGTCCTTTATCTGCCCATCAGTCAGTTTGGGAGCTTTCTCCCCAGCCATTCTGGGTACAATCACCTCCCAGGAATCTGGAAACTCAAGCTCCAGTTCAGTATCACCATACCAGGGGAACTGCGGCACCTTGACAATCATGGTATACCTCCTTCACCTTGTTATGTAGCCAATATCATCTGCTTATCTTGCAATAAAGCGTCCTAATGTGTCAAGCAAAATACGTTGTCATATTGACTCTATAGAATAGGGCCGGTGGTATACAGGACGATTGGTTCGCGGTAACCCTTGCGCATCTCGCGCTTGGTCAGCTTGCCCGAGGCAACCGCGATAATCTCGTTGAAAAAGCGGTCGGCCACCTCGTCAACCGATTCCGTCCCTTCGATAACAGTATCGGCATAGATGTCAAAGAAATCATTTTCCTGACTGTCATATGGCTTGCTCCGCCGGCTGACCACCGCGATTTGAGGGATAAACGGGATTTCACCCATCCAGCCCGGCGGGCAACGAAAGCTGGAAGAAATCCCTCCGCCGATATTGTAGATGTGGATATGCGCCCCGGCGGCCGCCTCGCTGCTGATGAGCTCGCTGGTCATGGCAGTGCCGTCCATAAAGTACAGCCCCTTGCCCTTCGGCTTCTCAGCGTACTCCAGCACGCCCTGCAGCGGGGATGTTCCGCTTTTGGCCATTGCCCCCAGTGATTTATCTTCAATGGTGGTCAGGCCCTCGGCGATATTGCCGCGGGTGGGCTGAGTACCCCGGATGTCCTCTCCAGAAGCTTTAATCGTTGCCTCCTGTCGGTCTACCATCTCCCGGAACTTGCGGGCCACCTCTTCATTGGCCGCCCTTTTAACGATGAGGTGGTCGGCACCTATGACCTCGGTGGTCTCGGAGAAAATGGCGGTGCCGCCTTCGGCAATCAAGCGGTCTAATACCATACCTGTTGCCGCATTTCCGGCAATGCCCGATATGGCGCTGGAGCCCCCACATTTTACGGCTAGGGTCAGGTGGCTCAGTGGGAAGGGTTTCCGCTGCATCTTGGATGCCTCGGCGACCATACGGCGGGCCGTAGTCAGACCTTGATCCATGAAACTCTGAAAGCCGTTGCTCTCCATTATGGTGAAGACCTCAACCGGCTTTTTGGATTTGGCAATCTCGCCAGCAATTGTGGCTGGCGAAGGATTTTCGCAGCCAACGCCGACCACGATGGCAGCGGCAACGTTGGGGCTGCTGCCTATACCGGACAGTACACGCAATGCTTTTTCATTATCCTCTTTAAAGCGGACGCAGACATGGGTATGAATAACTGGCACGGCACCTGGCACGGCATCGGCAATGGTGGCGGCCATTTCGTTGGCGCAGCGGCCGCTTGAGATGACGACTACATAATTGCGTATTCCAGCCGAACCATCGGGTCTTTCATAACCTAAAAATTCCATTACTTTGCCTCCTTAGCGCCGGGGAGTAAGGCACTGGCGACATTGTGGGTGTGAACATAGTCTCCCTTGTTGATCTGCTGCGTAGCCAGGCCTATTACCTCTCCGTACTTTAGAATTCTTTCGCCCTTTTTGATATCAACTACCGCCAGTTTATGTCCGAATGGTACCGCCTGTTTGGCGCTCATTTCCCCAACCGGACCTGACTTTGAGACCAGGCTGATACTTTCTCCGGCCTCGATATCATTTAGGGCGGTAGCGGTATTATCATCGGGACTGATCCTCATCGCTCTTTTTTTCATGTTAAGTCCTCCTTAATCAAGCATTTTGGGGCAATTTGCCATTAGCTCAGTGTTGGGATAGAAATATTGACCGTGACAGCACTCGCTTTCAGCCATGAACGGATTTGGCCAGAGAAAAAGCCTAGCGGTCCAAGCGGCGAATGCATCGGCTTAATGCTAAATTAAATTTTAAAGAATTGTCAAGTCCGTCTGATACCTGCTTGTCGAATTGACAGAGACCTCGTCTCAAATTACAATGAGCAGCGGAGATAATCAATAGAAGGAGGCATGACCATATATGGAAGGCAGACCAAGAGTGGTGCGGGTTGATAAAAAGATTGAGGCCGAGGCCATCAAAGAAGAGCGCGAGGAGCTGGACAAAATCAATGCCGAGCTGGTGCTGGCGGAGTGCCAGACAGAAGAGGAAACAATCGAAGCTACCAGGGACGCCGACGCTGTGGTGACGTTCTTCGGTCAGATGACGCGCCGGGTCATCGAGTCCAGCCCGAAGCTGAAGGTGATTGTGCGTTACGGTATAGGCTATGATACCGTGGATGTTGATGCCGCCACCGATAACGGTGTTCTGGTGGTGAACCTGCCCGGATTCTGCCTTGACGAGGTTGCTGACCATGCGTTCGGGCTGCTTTTAGCCTGCGTCCGGAAAATCGTCTACTACAACAATCAGGTCAAATCGGGCTACTGGCCAGGTTACGGTGAAATGTTTCTGCATTCCTTTGCCGATCAGACCCTGGGGATTATTGGCTGTGGCACCATCGGGCAGGCCGTGGCCAGGAGAGCCACAGGGTTCAACCTGAAAATTCTGGGCACTGACCCTTATGTGAGCGATTCTGTGGCCAGGGAACATGGTATAAAGCTGGTGAGCATGCCGGAGCTGCTCAAGGAGTCCGATTTTGTCTCGGTGCACTCCCTTCTGGGCAAGGAAACATTCCATCTGATGGGGGAAAAAGAATTCAGACAGATGAAGCCGACCGCCTACTTTGTCAACACGTCGCGTGGCCCGGTGGTTGATGAAGCGGCGCTGATAAAGGCACTGCAGGAGAAATGGATTGCCGGCGCTGGCATTGATGTCTTTGAACAGGAGCCGGTTGACCCTGATAATCCTCTGCTCAAGATGGATAACGTGGTGGTTACGCCTCATAATGCGGGTTGGTCTATCGCCGCGGGAGAGCGGCAACGGAGGCGGGTGGGGCAGGAAACAGCCCGGGTCCTCAGCGGTAAATGGCCCAAGCACTGGGTGAATAAGGACGTTAAACCGAAGGTGGCTCTGGTAAAGGGGGACTGAACCGTCCCCCTTTCTCCTGTTCTATTTTACGGAATGCGAGGTAGATACAGATTTCTAGACTTTAAGACTGAATTTATGGATTGCCCTCGGTCCACGGTCAATTTTAAAGCCAGTAAAAGCTACCTCACCAACATATATGCTTCCCTGAGAATCGACGGCGATGGCGTGCGGAGCGATAAACAGGGCTTTTTCTCGTTCCATTCCCTCTGCGGTCCACTCGGAAAGCAGTTTGCCGTCGATGGTGTATATTCTGACCCGGTCGGCCAGGTCAGAGATATAAACGGTATCTTTATCATCGATAAAAAGGTCAGTGGGACGAATCTCGTCGGTCCACATATTGAGCAGTTTGCCTTCACCATCGAATATCTGGATGCGGCTGTTTTCCCGGTCAGGAACCCAGACCCGTTCCTGCCGGTCTACCCAGATGTTGTGGGGGAGGCGGAACTGGCTTGGACCGGTGCCCGGCCCACCCCAGGAAAACAGGTATTTGCCGTCGCCGGTGAATTTATGAACTTGGGCATTGCCGTAACCATCGGCAATGTAGATATTCCCCGAGGGGCCTACGGCGACGCCGGTGGGACGGTTGAATGGTCCGCCGCCTCTGGTGATGGTCGCCAGGCTGCAGAAAAAGTCAAATTTCTTGACGTAGCCCGTGTCCGACGGCTTGTCCTCGGTGCCGAGGGTCATGAGCAGCTTGCCATCTGAGGTGAATTTGCGTACGGTGTGATTTTCATCATCGGTACAGAAAATGTTCCCTTCAGGGTCGATGCAACTGCCGTGAGCCCGTTTAAAAACCCCTTCTCCCCAGGTGGACTGCATGTTTCCCTCGCGGTCAAATATCATCAGGGGATGAGCGCTGCGGTTGAAGACATAAACCCTGTCCTGCTTGTCGATGGCGATGCCGCCAACGTCAAGTATCGACCAGTCTTTGGGGTACTTCGCCCACCCGTCAACCAGTTCATACGTGTGCTTGCCGGAACCGTAAGACATGCACTGATACCTCCTTTTATCTGATTAAATGCTGGAATCATCGTGGTTGCACCATATGAGATACGGGCAACTGAAATCACGAGAACCTGCTGCATTATATACATAATCATAAAACAAATTGCAAATAAAAATCATTATCTGGGGGTATTAACAGGTAAACCCCACCTCCAAAGGTTATTGATGAAAAAGGGTGGTGGTTCAGGTGGCTGCCGCTGCTGAGGTCGATTTCCGCTGCTCTATAACTGGTGATTGTAACTTATTGGAACAAATTTGTAATGTATATTTAACAAATTAACGTACCTCCTTAATACGTTTATAACAACGAAGGGCTATAAATAAACAAGAGTACTAGTAAAAAAGTTCTATTGCTATGGTGGGGAAATTATGCCTAAGATGCAGGAAGGCTAATAATCCAAATTCAGAAAACATATTGAATTAATAAAGATGGAAACAGGTCAGATGGCAAGAGCAAATAACAGAATCACAGAAACAGAATTAGTAAAACGGGAATCCATAATTGACGACGACTACAAGCAGCGTATCGCCCGATTTCTTGAGCGGGAGGGGGATAGCATAAGAAAAGAGGCAGACCAGGAGTCAGCCTTCATCATCTCTAGAGCCAGAGAGGAGTACATTCAAAGGCTGAGCCGATTTCTTGAAGAGGAAGGGGAGAAAATAAGAAAGCAGGCGGAGCGGGATGCAGAAAATGTTATCACCAAAGCTCGGGAAGAAAAGGAGAACGTCTTCGCCGAGGCTAGAAATATGGCCAAGTCCCAGGTAGACGAGGTCGTTAAAAAAGTCAAAATGCAGGCTGAGCAGACTGTTGCAATGTATGCTAACATAGCTAAGCAAAGAGCTGAAAAAATAGCCGACGAATATAGGGATGAATGTAAAAAAAGAGCCGAACAGGAAGCAGCTACCATAATTGACAACGCCAATGAGCAAGCTATACAGATTATTGCCCAGGCTAAGGAAAGGGCAAATAAGCAAGCCGATGAGGAAAAACAGGAAGAAGCGAAGCGTATTATGGAGTCTGCTAGGCTAGAAGCGGCTGAGATCATTGAGAAAGCAAAGCAAGCCGCGGAGAAAGAGGCTGAAGAAACGGCCAGCAAAATCATCTCTCTAGCTCAACAAAAAGCGGAGCAGATTATAAGTAAAACGATGGAAAAGTTGAGAAATGGAGAAGAGGAAGAATTAGCCAAGCTTATGTCCGAGGCAAAGTATAAGTCTGAACGCGAAACAACTGATATTTTCGCAGAGGTGGAACGCGAGGCGGAGCAGCTCATCAAAAAAGTAATAAATGATACAAACGGGCAGGGAGAAGCTGCAAATGAGGATACCAAGATTGAGGACATGGAGGAAATCGAGTTTGCTGTTGAGGCAAGGGAGGAAGTGAAGGAACCGAGAAAGAGTGAAGCCATGTCCGATAGTGACCAATGGGAAGAGATAATGCCTGTCTCCCGTGAGCAGAAGGCAGAAGGGACGATGGAAGTTGAAGGGGAAACGGCAACTGTAATCTCGGAAGAAGAAATGCGGCAGCCAGAAGATGAGCCTACCTTAGCTATCTCTGAAGCAGCTCCAGCCGAAGAGGATAACCCGGCGGAGGCAGAGGAAGCTGAGTCCAGTGAAACATTCGTTGAAGCAGAGAACCTGGAGATAGACGAAGCAGAATCAGATACGGTCGGACAGTACGATGAGTCCATTTATACTGGCAAAGTGGAAATAGAGCTAGACCTGTCAGTAGACACAGATATTTTAAGCAAGCTGTACAATTACTTGGTAAACACTCCTGAAATAAAACTTGTCAAATCTGTTGGTTCCTCAGGCAAGGGAGTTATTATTACCATGATGCTGGACAAGCCGATTCCACTGGTAGAAACGCTTTCCTCAAAGATACCGGAGGCACAGGTGACTGGCGGGCCGTCGGGCACAAATGAAAAGAAGCATGAGGCAAGAGTAATTAATATCGCCCGAAGAGGAAGCTGACATTATTCCCGCAGAAGATTGCCAAGGATGACCGGCCCCCAATATTTGAAACACTTTCTAAGTTAGTCTGTTATGCCGTTTGGCTTAGTTATAAAGCTCGCTCGCTGTTGTTCATTATCCAATTTAAGAAAATGATTGATTGTTATTACAAGTCCGTAACGTAATCTCCATATCAATTACCCTGACCACATTCCGTATGCCTAGGGGAGAAGTTTCAGCATTTTCTCCGTGGCTTTCAGACCGTGACCGGTGAAAACGGAGACAATGACTTCTCCCGGGCTTGAGCCGGGGAGGTATTCCTTAATACCGGCGATGGTCGCCGCCGACGTGGGCTCAATGTAGTAGCCCTGGCGGCAGATTTCCCCCAGCGCTTTCCCGATTTCATCTTCACTTACCGCCAGAATCTGACCTTTGGTCTGCCTGATGGCGTCGAGAATCTGCCTGCCCCTTACCGGCCGGGCGATGGCAATACCTTCCGCCAGCGTCTCTCTGTTTTCCACTGGTGGGACTTCGGCTCGGTTCTGCTGATAAGCACGGTAGAGAGGGGCGCAGTTCTCCGCCTGCACGCCGATAATCCGAGGCATGCGGTCGATAACCCCCGCCTGCAGCAGTTCTCTGAAGCCGATATAGGCGCCCAGCAGGAGCGTCCCGTTGCCCACAGGCAGGATAACGGTGTCAGGGGGCTTCCAGCCAAGCTGCTCGCTGACCTCAAAGGCGAAGGTTTTGGTTCCTTGGAAGAAAAAAGGGTTCCAGGCATGGCTGGCGTAGTACCTTTTCTCTGCCGCTCCCAGGGCCGCCTGCGCCGTGTCCTCTCTGGTGCCTGGCACCTGATGTAGTTCTGCGCCGTAAAGCTGTATCTGGGCCAGTTTTCCCGCGGAGGTATTTTGGGGCACGTAAATGTGGCATTTAACGCTGGCGCGTGCGCAGTAGGCGGCAATTGCCGAGCCGGCGTTTCCGGAGGAGTCCTCAACCACTTCTGTTACACCCAGCTCTTTTACCTTGCTGACGAGGACGGAGGCTCCTCTATCCTTGTAGGAGCCGGTGGGGAACAAATGGTCCTGTTTGATGAAGACGGTTTTCCCGCCGATGGTGATTTCCATGAGTGGTGTAAACCCTTCATCGAGAGAGACAATATTTGCGTCGTGATCAAGCGGGATGGCTTCACGGTAACGCCATATCGTTGGCCTCCTCCTTTTTATCCGGGCAAGGTTAAAGAGAGGTGTAAAATCGATGTCCAGAATGCCGCCGCAGTCGCAACGCCATACCGGTTCGTCCAGCGGGTATAATGCCTGGCATTCAGTGCAGACGAGTTGACCCATCCAAAATCCCTGTTTATGTTTTGACGGCGGCAATGGCGTCTATCTCGACCTGGAAGCCAAAGTGGAGGTTTGGTGCCGGTACCACGGAGCGCGCCGGCCGGTGCTCGCCGAAAAAGCGGGCATACACGACGTTCAATCGCTCCCAGAGCGAAATATCGGCGAGGTAAACGGTTACCTTAAGTATGCGATTTACATCGCTGCCGGCGGCCTTCAATATCTCGGCCAGGTTCTTCAGTGCCTGTTCCGCCTGCTCTTCGATCGGCCCGGTCTTTTTCTCACCGGATTTCGGCTCAACCGGCAACTGTCCGCTCACGTATACAATATCGTCATGGATGATGGCCTGCGCGTAATGTCCCGCCGGGCTGGGAGCATTTTCGGTAAATATCACCTTCACCTTCTTTTCACCTCCTTCACCGCTACTGGTGCCATTCTGTATTAATGGTCGTTTGCTGTCAATATCCGCTCACAGTGGAAAGAAAAGGCATAGAACTCGCTCTGTGCCTCATAATTTGTCTGGCTAAAAAGGCCATCCTGTACCGTCTCCGCCTTTTATCATGCAGATAGTAGAGCCGTATATGCCGGGAGTTTCTATCCGGTGTAAAAGGCGAAGGCCACCACCGGGCCTGTCGCCGAGGCCATGACCGGGGTATAGGGCGTCAGGTATACCTCTTTACAATCTATCTGCGAGGTGACCATCTGCTTCAGCGCCTCGCCGGCGGCGATGCTGTCGGTATAGTGGAACATGGCGTGTACCGGCTTCCCCGGTTCAATATGCTCCTTGGCCAGCTCGACGATTTTGGACATCGCCTTCTTCTTGCCCCTGGCCCTGCCCAGGTTTTCCACCAGCCCGGTATTGCTGACCATGCCGATGAGCGGTTTCACACCGAACACGTCGCCGAGCACCGCCGTCTTCGGGGCACGGCCGATTTTAATCAGGTATTTCAGCGTGTCCATGGCGGTGACGAACTTCACCCGGGGGATCATGTCGTTGGCCACCTGAACGACCTCATCAAGGTTTTTGCCCGCTTTGGCGGCACGGGCGGACTCAAGAACGATGAAGCCGAGGGCACCGGCTGATGTCTTGCTATCGATAATCTCGATGTTGAGCTTGGGATTTTTTTCCTTTATCAGATCTTTACCCTGCGTGGCGACTTCAAAGGTGGCGCTCAGCGCCTTGGAAACGAGGATGCAGACGATGCCATCGCAGGACTGGCTCAGCTCTTCGTAGATGCTGGTGAAATCACCCAGACTGGGAGCGGCGGTGGTGGATGACCCATTAGCGGCGTAGAAAAGCTGCCAGAACTGCTCGTTGGTCAACTCCGTGTCCTTGTAATGCTTGCCGCCAATAACCAGGCCCACCGGCACGATGCGGATACCATACTCCTTGACCAGTTCCGGGGGCAAACAGCTTGTCGTGTCGGTAACGATACCTACTTTGGACATGGTTACACCTCCTTGGCAAATTTATATTACTCCGCCATCAATGCAGATGACCTGTGCTGTAATATAGCTCGCCCGCTCGCTGGCCAGAAAGGCTACGAGCTCGGCGACATCGTCCGGCGTGCCGAAACGCTGCAACGGAATGCGGGACAGGATAACGTCCTTGGTCTCCTGAGGCAGTTTATCGGTCATCTCTGTAGTGATGAAGCCGGGGGCAATGGCGTTTACCGTTATATTCCTCGAGCCAAGCTCGCGGGCAACGCTCTTGGTAAAGGCGATCAGCCCTCCCTTGGCCGCAGAATAATTGGCCTGCCCCATGTTCCCCACTATACCAGCAAGAGAAGCGATGTTAATGACCCGGCCCCAGAGCTGTTCCATCATGGAGCGCACGGCAAACTTGGTGCAGAGGTAAGCGCCGCGCAGGTTGGTGTTTATCACCTCGTCCCACGCTTCGTCGGCCATTCTGGGCAGAAGGTCGTCTTTGACTATGCCCGCATTGTTTACCAAGATATCGATTTTCCCCCACCGGTCCATGACCTCACGAACCATGGCCCGTACTTCTCTGGCATCGGCAACATTCGCTTTGGCCAGCGTTGCCTCCCCGCCACCCTTTTCGATTTCCTTTAATAGGCTGGCCGCTGCCTGTTCACTGGCCAGGTAGTTGATGACGACTCTAGAGCCCAAGCTGGCCAGCCTGAGGGCGATGGCCCTTCCAAGTCCCCTTGAGGCGCCGGTAACAAGCGATACTTTCCCTTCCAGTTCTTTCGGTTCCATCTTCCCGCTCTACGGAAAACGCCGGAATATCAGGCTGCAGTTCTGGCCGCCCATCCCGAATGAGTTGGACAGGCAGACATTGACCGGCTGGCGTCTCGCTTTATTGGGCACGTAGTCAAGGTCACAATTCGGGTCGGGCGTTTCATAATGAATGGTGGGCGGGATAATCCCTTCCCTTATCGTCATTACCGCCGCTATCGCTTCCACCGCGCCGGCGGCACAGGCGAGGTGCCCGATCATCGATTTGTTGGAGCTGATCGGTATCTGGTAGGCCCTGTCGCCGAAGACCATTTTGATGGCTCTGGTCTCGGCGGCGTCATTCAGTCTGGTACTGGTGCCGTGAGCATTGATGTAGTCGATTTCTTCCGGCCTGAGGCCGGCATCCTGCAGTGCCATGCGCATGGCGATGGCCTGGGTCTCGGCGTCAGGCGCCGTTTCGTTGTAGGCGTCAAAGGACCAGCCGGCGCCGGCCAGTTCCGCCAGTATGGGAGCGTTGCGTTTCCGGGCATGCTCCAGTTCCTCCAGCACCAGTAATCCGGCCCCTTCGCTGGAAACAAAGCCATCGCGGTTGAGGTCAAAGGGGCGGCTGGCTTTGTTGGGGTCCTGTTCCCGGGACAGAGCGCCCACACGGGCGGTGCTGGAAACAGCTATCGGGTTGACACCGGCCTCCGCGCCTCCGGCAATGATAACATCGGCGTGTCCCAGGCGGAGGTGGCTAAAGGCAACACCGATGGCATCGCTACCGCTGGCGCAGGCGCTGTTCAGGCTGCTATTAGGCCCCTTGGCCCCGACCTCCAGAGCTACCTGAGCGGAGACCATGCTTGGTGCTACTTTGGTGATGATGAGTGGGTCAATGCGCATCGGGCCTCGTTCCCTGAGCACCACACTCTCGTCGGCAATCAGCGACATCATGCCGCTGGTGGCGATAATCACGCCGACCTTTTCCGGTTTCTCGCGCGACATATCCAGCCGGGCCGATTCGATGGCCATTCTGGCCGCGGCGATGCCGAACTGGGTGCAGCGTGATGTCCGATCAACTCGCTTGAGAGGCATATATTTTTCCGGGTCAAATTCTTTCACTTCGGCGGCTACACTTACCGGATAGGCGCTGGCATCAAACAGGGTGATCGGGCCAAAACCTGACCGGCCGTTGACCAGTCCCTGCCAGTACTCCTCAACGGATAAACCCAGCGGCGTGATAGCTCCCATGCCGGTGACGACTATTCTACTGGTGGTCAATATCATTCCCCTTGGTCATTCTTTTTGGCTGGGCTTACCGGTGTCAGCGACACACCGCCGTCTATGACGATGATCTGCCCCCGTATCATATCCGATTGCTCGCTGCAGAGAAAGGCGACTAGGTTGGCGATATCCTCCGGCTGCACCATCCTGCCTGCGGGTGTGGTCTGCCATGCCGGCTGGGGCAGGTTTGGGTCGGCAGTATAAAGTTTCAGAGCCTCCGTTTCCACCGCCCCGGCGGCGATGCCGTTGACACAGATGCCTCGGGGGGCCAGCTCAACGGCCAGATAGCGGGTCAGCGCCTCAAGAGCGGCCTTGGACACCCCGACTGCTGTATAGATGGGCAGTACCAGGCGTGAGCCGAGGCTGGAAATGCTGACCATTTTGCCGCCGCTTTTCATTAGCCTGACCGCTCTCCGGGCACATAATAAAAAGGCACGCGCATTGATATCCATGGTCCAGTCCCAGCCCCGGTCGTCTAGGTCAAGGGCGGACCGGGCTACGCCGGAGGCGGCATTGTTGATAAGTATGTCCAGTCGGCCGAACTGAGACTCTATCTCATCGAACATATCTTCAACCTGTTCCGGCTCACCGACATTTGCCTTGATGATGTGGGCTTCAACGCCTTTAGCGCGTGCTTCCTGCGCGGCGCTCTCGGCGGTGCTCCTCTTGCGGAAGAAATTGATGATGACGTCGGCGCCTGCCTCGGCCAGTTTCAAGGTGATGGCCCGCCCGATGCCCCGGGAACCGCCGGTAATCAGCGCTACTTTACCCTTGAGCGCCTTTTCATTGCCCATGATTATGCCTGTTTGCCTTTTTCGCCTATTTTGCACTCGACATAGGCGATGAAGTCCCCCATGTTCTTGATCTCTTGTAGTTCTTCATCCTGTATCTCAATATCGTAGGTATCTTCCAGCGCCACCAGTACCTGTACGATATCGAGGGAGTCGGCATCTAGGTCCTCAAACGTGGTCTGCGGTGTGAAAGCGCTCTCCGGCTTGCGGGTGACTCTGGTTACAATCTTTCTCAGCGTTTCTTCAACTGACATGTAAGGCTCCTTTAATCCATTAAGTCTGAGGGTTTAAAGGCGGTTCGAAACCGGCTTCTTTCAATTTTTTGCGCGCTGCGGATAGCTCCGCCTTCAGCGTGCCGACTAGGTCCTGCTCCACGGCGAGCTTTGCCTGCTCGATGGTCTTGGCAATTTCCTGGTAGCGGCTGCGGCCGTGAGAGACACAGGCCACGCCGTTGACTGCCCAGAGTGGTCCACCGCCACGGACGTCGGCGGCGTTGGTGGCTCGCAGCAGGCCTTCGGTTATTTCTTCAAGCTTTTCTTCCGTTAATTTACCCCTGATTTTTTGCTCAAGCCAGCCGGCGATGGTCTTGCCCAGTGACTCACAGAATTTGACCACGATATTCCCCACGAAGCCATCACAGATGATAACGTTGGCTTTTCCCGAAGGTATATCGTAGCCTTCAACATTGCCGATGAAGTTCAGCCCGCATTTCTGGAAGAGAGGGTAACTTTCCTTGACCACTTCATTGCCTTTGCCTTCTTCCGCGCCAACGCTGAGCAGCGCCACCGTTGGGTTAGCGATACCCTGCATTTTCCGGGCATAGACGGTACCTATAATGGCGAAGTCCAGCAGCTGGTACGGCTGGCAGTCCACGTTAGTGCCCAGGTCAAGCATGAGGGTATTGGGCGCAAACCCGAGGAATGGGCCACCCGCCACCGGCCGGGACATCTCCTCAATGGTGCCCAGAATGTACAGGGCGGCGGCGACAACACCGCCCGTAGGCCCGGCACTAACTACGGCATCGGCTCTCCCTTCCCGCACCAGCTTGGTGGCCACGGCAATCGAGGCATCACGCTTCTGCCGCAGCGCGTAGGCGGGAGGTTCTCCTTCCATCAGGTACTCGCTGGCATGAACGACCTCTATCTCGGCACCGGTAAGGTCATGCTTGGCCAGCTCCTGTTTCATCAGGTCAGAGGGGCCGACAAGGGGAATCTGCACGCCATATTCCCTGGCGGCGATAACGGCACCTTTCACAATTTCTTCGGGGGCATAATCGCCGCCCATACCGTCAACCGCGATTCTCATTGGCCTTCACCTTTACCTTGGCATCGCCGGTAATCACCGGTTCATCATTCTGGTTGTGGCAGAGTACGTCACAGTCAATCATATGATAACCGTCCTCCTTTTCTACCCGGCGTATACTGCCGCTGATGGTAATGACATCGCCGGAGCGAGCCGGGGCGCGAAACCGTACATTGAGCCTGCCTCCGGAGAGCCAGTTATGGCCGAAGGCATCGGTCATCATCTGGGATATATAGGCGAGAATGAGCATGCCATGCGCGACAGTCCCGCCCAGGGGAGTCTTTCGGGCATAGTCAGCATCGACGTGAATGGGGTTAAAATCGCCGCTCGCCTTTGCGTAAAGGTTGATATTATCCTGAACAATATTCTTCTCTACTGTCGGCAGGCTCTGACCTTCTTTTAACTCAAACGACGTCGGCATCGTACTTCCCCATATTCGCACCGCATTATCTATTCTACGGGCAATATAAAGCCCGTTTTACCGGCCAGTACCGATTCCTGCTTCTGGTTAGCGACATTGATATCAACGGTTATCAGGTGCAGCTTGCCTCGCTCCTGCACTCTGCTGACCCTGGCACGGCCGGTTAAGATGTCCTGGGTATTAACCGTTGCCATAAATTCAAACTCCTGCGAAACATGTATGGTTCCGGGCGGCATTGAGATGGCATTGATCAATGCCTTCAAAGCCAGGGCCGCCACCGCCATGGGCGGGACGATTCCCGTACCCCGGTATATAACGCTGTTTTCCTCAACTGCTTTCAGATAATCGGACACCGTTGCCGAATCAACCTGAAATGCAGCCGGAGGGAACTCCTGACCAGCTTTTAAATTCTGATAGGCTATATCTTTATCCGCGGCCATGTCTTTTTCTGAGAATGATTTTCGGTGTTCCCTATACCTTGAATGCCGAGGTATTCAGTTACACTGATATTAATAACAATGACATTGTTTGTCAAGAAGTATGGGAAAGACAAATCCCCTTCCAAATCGCTGATTTTTCTGATTTAATTTTGCCGTTCCACCCAATTATAAAATATGATGCTAATGGGATTAAGATAGTTATTGTTTTATCCTTAAACCAGTAAAAGATGTTAAACTAAGAGATTGAGTAATAAAAGGGTAAAGCAGGGGGGTAAATTATGAAATACCGAAAGCTTGGCCGAACTGGCCTAATGGTCTCTGAAATCTGCCTGGGGACAATGACTTTTGGCAATCAGATAGATGAGGCAGCCTCGGCGCAGCTTATCCGTTGGTCGCTTGATGCCGGTATCAACTTCATTGATACTGCCGACCAGTACGTTGACGGCCGGACGGAAGAAATCGTGGGCAAGGCGTTGAAAGGGAAAAGGCACTCGGTGGTGCTGGCGACGAAAGTGGGGTCCTGGCAGTCCGGACCGGGAGTCAACGACTGCGGACTGTCGCGCCAGCATATTATGGACGGCATAGAGAACAGCCTGCGTCGGCTGGGAACGGATTACGTTGATATCTACTACTGCCACAGGCCGGATGATACTACACCCATAGAGGAGACTCTACGGGCGCTGGATGACCTGGTGCGGCAGGGGAAAGTACGCTATATCGGATGCTCCAACTACGCTGCTTGGCAGCTCTGCAAAGCGCTGTGGGTAAGCGATTTCAGAAATCTGGCGCGTTTCGATTGTATTCAGCCGCCTTACAATTTGATTACCAGGGGTATTGAGGATGAGGTGCTGTCGCTCTGCGCTAGCGAAGGAGTGGGCGTATGTGTTTACAATCCGCTGGCAGGTGGTCTGCTTACTGGCAAACATGACCCGAGCCGACCTCCGCCTGAGGACACTAGGTTCGGCAATCAGCGCCAGGGGAAAACTTACACTGACCGCTACTGGTTGGCCGGCAATTTCGAAGCGGTTGCCCGCTTCAAGGAAATTGCCGCGAAGCACGGTCGCAGTATGCCCCGGTTTTCCCTCGCCTGGATACTGAATAACCCGGCCATCACTTCCGTAATCTGCGGTGCCAATTCCATAAAACAACTGGAGGAAAATGTCGGCGCGGTTGAGATAACTCTGACTGAAGAAGAGTTAAGCGTCTGCGATGAGGTCTGGCACCAGCTCCGGCCACCCAGGTTCACTTATGTGAGGTGATAGTACGCACACAGGTTTATAATAGGCTTATCCACTCTAAAGGGGGTAAAATGAAGGAAGAAATCTATGAAGCCTCTTTGGACCCAGCAATCAAGCAAAAGATGAAGCAACTGGCCTCCGTGGTCAAGGGTGACGGCAAAGCGAAAATGACATTTTATGACACGCTTGATGAGTCATTTGAAGGGAAACGTGCTCGACTGAAGGCCCCTGTCTTTCCGATGGAAAGGCTCTGGAATTTACTTGGTGGTGCCTACGATATCCATCAGCACAGCGGACCGTCGCCGCATACAGAACGGCTGTTTGACGAGATAGACTTGGCCATCCACGGTTGCTATATGGGACTTGCCGGCATCGTTTTCAAAGAACAATACATGCCGTCTATCAGGTCAGTAAGATTGGTTCAGAAAGTGGTCGACCAGTGGGCTGCAGAACATAATAAAAAGAAGATTGAGCTTTTCGGCGGCGTTTGCTTAAATTATGCCGTTGGTGGGCTTAATCCCGACGCAGTTATCGCCTCTTATCGACTTGGCGGTAAATATGTGTGGTTGCCAAATGTAGACGCAAATCACCATAGGAAAGTTGTAGGGCACGGTGTGGGGATGGGTATCGATATGATTGACAAAGACGATAAGCCAGTACCCAAAGCAAAGGAAATACTGGAACTGATGGCCGAAACTGACATGGTCTTGGGTGTCGGCCATCAGAGTACCAGGGAGAGGCTTATGATTACAAGGGAGGCAGTAGCACTGGGGGTACAGCGCATCGAGATAAATCATGTTAACTACCCTCTATCCTGGCTTACTCCAGAGCAGTGTAAGACGTTTGCCGATCTGGGTGCTTATATTGGAATATATGCGATTGATGAGACTTTCTACACTTGGGACGATATTATGGCCATATATAAAGCAGTTGGCCCGGAGCGCATTGTACTTGGGTCTGACCGTGGTCATCCGGCACTCGGCCACCCCATAGACGGAATGAAAAGACTCATTATCGGCTTCCTGCAAAGTGGCGTACCTGATGAGCATATCAAGTTAATGTGCCAAACCAACGCCTACAACCTATTACACTGAAGGGAGTGTTTTCATGGAAAAAAAAGAACCCCATGCTACTCAGTCTGAATACAATCAACGCGTAATTCATTATCATGATGTTCCTCTTATCGAACTGGGCCCGGGTTCCAGAAGCCACATCGTATCCGCGGAAAGGATTACAGTCAGCTTTGTTATCGCGGAGCCCAATATTTATTTTTCCTCTCATCGCCACGAACCGGAGCAAATCATGATAGTTATCGATGGCGCCTGCGATACCGTGCTAGAGGGGAAGCTGTATCACCTTGAAGCAGGCGATGTCCTCATCGTCCCTTCCAATGCCGAGCATGGCAATTATATTCTGGAAAAGGGTTTGCGCATGATAGAGGTCTTCTCTCCGCCGCGGCATGACCTTGTGGCCAAGCTGGAAGCAGTGAGAAAAGGCTCATAAGCCTGCTCTGTTTTCATACGGATGAAACGTAACAGGCATATCGGAATGGAGATTATCAGGCTTTCCAGGCATTGACAATTAATGGTATCGGACTATAATTGATGTACATAAGATGCGAGACAATCCTGAAATAAAGTAAAAATCTTTTCTTTATTCCTTGTTTGGTTATTTAACGACTGCAGGTTTTGCAGCAGGTCAACCTGCTAAATATGAAAGGTCCGGTGGTATTTAAATGGCAAAAAAGCAACCCGTCGAAGTTACAAGAAGTGATATATCCAATCCCTTTGTAGAGATACAGGAGCAAATTGACGCCATTTGCGAAAAGGCAAACGTGGGTGATACATGTCGTCTGAGGCTCAGAGAATGTGAGCGAGAGCTCATCGTCCACTTTCCCGTGAAAATGGACGACGGGAAAATATACGTATTTACAGGCTACCGGATTCAGCATAATGATACCCGGGGGCCAGCGAAGGGTGGCATACGTTACCATCCGGAAGTTACTCTGGACGAAACGAGGGCTTTAGCGGCTTTGATGACATTGAAGGCCGCCGTTGTCAATTTACCCTACGGAGGAGCCAAGGGTGCTGTCGCCTGTAATCCAAAAATCATGTCCCGGGATGAGCTGGAAAGGTTAACCCGGCGCTATGCCAGCGAGATAGCGCTGTTAATCGGTCCGGAAATAGATATCCCTGCCCCTGACGTCGGGACCAATCCCCAGGTGATGGCCTGGATTATGGATACATATAGTATGAATAAAGGTTATTCCGTGCTGGGTGTGGTTACCGGCAAACCCATTGAGTTAGGTGGCAGCCGGGGTAGATTCGAAGCCACCGGTCGTGGCTGTATGATTAGCGCGCAGCTGGCGAGCAAACATCTGGGCATACCTCTTAATACTGCCAGAGTGGCAGTCCAGGGATTTGGTAACGTTGGCGCCACGGCGGTTAAACTGCTAGCCCAAATCGGCTGTCAAATCATAGGTATAAGCGATTCTAAGGGCGGGATCTTCAACCCAAATGGCCTTGATGTGCCAAAAGTCGTCCGGCACAAAAAAGAGACCGGTTCCGTAATCGATTCCAAAGACGCCGAAAATATAACCAATGCCGAGCTTTTAGAACTGGATTGCGACATACTGATACCAGCGGCCCTTGAAAATCAAATTCACCAGAGGAATGCGCCTTCGGTAAAAGCGAGGATGATTGTAGAAGGCGCTAATGGGCCAACGACTTATGAAGCGGCTAAAATTCTTAGTGATAAGCGGATATTTGTTGTACCCGATATATTGGCCAATGCGGGGGGACTGGTGGTATCTTACTTTGAGTGGGTACAGGACCTGCAATCTTTCTTCTGGAGCGAAGAGGAAGTAAATAACCAGTTGCGGAGAGTGCTGGATAACGCTTTTCACGAAGTTTTGGAAATGAGCCAGCGCTACAAGGTGGACATGAGGGATGCTGCCTATATGCTTGCCATAAAACGGATAGCTGATACCATGCACGCCAGGGGAATATTCCCGTAGTCGGCTAAAGCTGTTTTTAGAATTCCTCTGCTGTTCCTGGTCGGGTTTTAACAGCTTGATTTGTCCTACGGCCTGTCCCTGGCCTTGAAATACGCTAGGATTAGGGGTGCGATTTGTGACAAAAGTCATATTCATATGAATAGGGTAATGATATTTTTTGGATTATCATTTACAAAAGGATGGAGGTGGCAGAGATGGAAGATTCGTCCCGTTTCAAACAGCAGAGTGCGCACAATGAAGATATTAGTAGTGAATTCAGGCAACTTGTGCTCAAAAATGCACAAGAATTGGGGCGAGAAAGCGGGGTATATCTATGTCAGATCGACAAAGACTGCCCGCAAGGATTTACCTGTGTAAAAGGGCTCTGCGTTCCGGCTGAGGTCAAGTGACCGGGGATGGTAGATGAGTGTGCTACCTTCTGATACGGCATAAAGTGTGCGATTAAATTTGTCTGCTGCTCCCATTGTCAATTTGACCAAAGCCTAGCGTTTCCATCACCCTTGCTAACAGGCCTTTAATCGGGTTAGGCGCAACGAGTGGAAATCAATCCCAAGAGGGTTTGTGTTAGACTACACGATACCACGACCCTTAGAAAAGAATAGAACTTCATCTAGAGAAGTTCTACGTATTAACAGAGATGGTAGCGCATACCGGATTCGAACCGGTGATCTCCTCCTTGAGAGGGAGGTGTCCTAGGCCGCTAGACGAATGCGCCACGAGTCAAATAGAGGTAAAAAGTTCACAAAAGTTCACAAGCGAGCTACTGGAAAAGTTTATCATAAGCCGTCCTCTGGGTACAAGCTCACGTAGTATAGAAGCTTATCATTATACCTTAGATAACTTCGTAGGTTATCCTATTACTACTCAGGGGATTACTGCCTATCTCAACAACCTCTCATGCAACAATGGCAAAGCTAAATTCTATTCCTGCCTTAGAGCACTCTGTAATTGGCTGTACGGGAATGGTTATGTATCTACTAATCCAATAAAACAGGTATCTCCACCGAGAATACAAAAGAGGCTTCTACCTGCTGTAAATCAAGAGCAACTTGAAAATCTACTAAATCACTGCCATTGCGAACGAGATAAAGCGCTGATTAGTTTATTATGGTATTCAGGAATGAGAATCTCAGAAGCTGTAAACATCAAGGCAAGCGACTTCGATTGGGAAGAGGGAACTGTCGTCGTATTAGGTAAAGGAAATCGTTATCGTAAGTGTATTGCTGGGAATGGCTTAGTGAGGCAGTGGTTAGGTGAACACGATAACTTTGAGGTTACAAAGGGTGGTGCCCAAACTATGCTAAAAAGGCTAAAAGCTGAAAGCAGTATACAGTGTAATGCTCACAGCTTCCGTAGGGGATTCTGCGTTCACCAAGTTAAATCAGGTTTATCGACTCGTGCTGTTCAAGCTCTTGGTGGTTGGGAGAATATCACTGATAATGCTCTGGAGCTTTACCGTAAGATAAATGGTGTTGATGGTTCTTCTAGCTAGCCACTAATTTATTGGGTTTGCTGTATACGAAGGCCCTAGAAAACAAGGTCTCGACTCCATTGATTTAACCCATTCCCAACACGTTGAGCTGGTAACTTTTCAGGAGAAAGTGAAACATATTTGTGGTACGTCTTACTATTTTCCCATTGACGATATCTTCCAAGCGATTTAGCATTATGGTAAGAGCATTCTTTACTCATATTTACCTCCTTGGAGAATAGGCCTGATAGCTGGAGCCAGGCCTGTTCTTATTTTAGTCGTCACCGAAAGCTGCCGTAGAAGGTTATAAAACGTGTTTAAAATGTTCCAACAAGGATTAATATAACCTCCATATTGCTCCACAAGTACATTACCATTAATAGCCTTATTGTCCCCTATAAAATCGCTTACTATGTGCATTGCCGTATTGACGTAGCTGTACTCGGTGCTATAATTCGTGTCATAAGGGGGGATTGAAAATGAATAGAACTGGAATAATATCAGTGTTTTTTGTTGTTATGATATTGAGCTCTACATCTTGTACTTCGGGAATTCCGCAGCAAGAGTATGACAGAGTGAGCAATGAAATGCGTGCAGCCCAGAACCAACTTGCTTCACTTCAAGGCAAATTAGCCGAAGCTGAGTCACTACAAGCCCAGTATGAGGAGTTGACCGATAGGAATGCTACCTTGGAGAGCGAATTTGATACTATGCAAACTAGGCATGAAGAGCTAAGTGCGGAATATGATGAATTAAATATCAAATATGACACAATACAGACTGAATATGAGACGCTGGATGCTAAGTATCAAAAATTGAGTGCTGAGTATGAAGATTTAAGCAAACGGTACGAGGCTGCCGTAGAGAAAGTGGTAGAAATCGCTGAAGAAGATGTAGAACAGGCATTATTTGAATTAATAAACAAGGACAGAATTGATAAGGGACTAGATATACTTCCGTGGAGAGAGGGCCTTCATAAGCGGGCAAAAGAGAATAGCATATATCTGGCAACAAACAAGGGTCTTCTATACCCCGAATATGAGAGACGGTGGCGAGAAGTCTATTGGGCTACAGGATATAATTCAGCAGATGAAATAGCTGAAGCTACTCATCTAGCATGGCAAAATCGTGATGAATATGAAAAACATTTTCTTTGGACCTACCTAGACTTTGGCGCAGTTGGGGTATATAAATCAGAAGATATATTCTACATTACATATCTCGGTGATCATATTCAACAGTGAGTGGAATATATAATCGAGCGGGCATGTGAAGATTGATTGTGGATCAGATGGGAAACCATTAATTGCTAATAGTATTATGCAGAAATCATGCTTAAAAAACGAGATCAATTAAGTTAAACCCTCCACCCACACGCACACAATCTAGAAATTTTTTTCTTCCAAAAGCTAATATCACAGTCAATAATTAGATTCGGCTAGATATACATAACTATCACGAGTAAATTTTTATTCAATTAGCCTCAAGCCACCAATACGAAGGCCTAATTTTGAGAACGTCCCAGAATCGAGATTAGACCTCGTCCCAACAAGTAAAAGTAAAGTATTTTCGAGGCTAAGTAAAGTATTGACATCTAACCACATAGGAATATAATGCATATTGCTTGATGCAAAACACCTTAAAAATAGCATATCGGATTGAGGGTGTGATATGGGATTGTGGCAAGAAATTATGCTTCTCATAGCAGATTTAGGCTGGTGGCAAACTACATTGATTCTTGTCGCTACTATATTAACAGGAATATTAGCAGGTATCTCTGCTGGTTATCTGATTATGCGTTTTGTCTTTAAGCGTCGAATCACCTTTTTTGACACTTTTTACGTGTTATTTAGCAATAAACTGAAAGTATTCATTCACAACCATTTGGATCGACGGTTTATTAAAACCCCCACGTCGCCTCCAGAACTCCATGAACCAGCGAAATTCCCTATACCTGAGTTAAAGTGATGTATGGGATGCACACAGATACTCGGCTCATAGATTGCCCGTTAATCTGCGAGAACAACTGACGGAGGTCTATTCTGACATACACGTTTTGAAGCAAATTGTTTGGTTTTCAAATGAATTTGATTATCGAAGTTCTTTCCTTAATGAGCTATATAGCGAACGGATTTCCACCATTGCCGAAAGGCTGCAAAGGATAAAGCAAATTATAGAAAATGGCGCGCTGATTGAGCATGTGGTCAGGACAAAAATAATTAGAGATGGTGCAAAGATACACTCGCTCAGTGACTTTTCAAGATAGCCTGAAGTTCTACAAGGGTGTGCTTTGAATATCAACAGATGTCAGATACAGGCATAAAGTTCCGAATATGATTGTGATATGGGAAATAATCGGTGTTACTATATATTTGTTTATTGGGGGACTATTCATATTATCTGATTATAGACAGCCCAGAAATAACCAGCCAGACTATGTTAGACACCCGACATTTTGGATGACATTTAGCGTGCTATTAGTATGGCCTGTTCTTTTTTTTCTTCGTATAAAACACTAATTTCTTTTAATATTCGGGACTATCAGACCATTGTTCCCTTTAGCTTCAAAAGGTTAAACCCTCCCCGTACACGCACAATCCAGAATATCTTTCTTCTCAAATCTAGAAATCACAAGCAACGGTGATATTGTGCCTGATATTCGTAGCTAGTACGAATAAATTTCTATTCAATTTCCCGCAAAGTACCAGTACGAAGCCCTGATTCTAGGAATGTCCCAGAATTAGGATTTAACCCTCTCCCACCAAGAGAAAGTTATACATTTTCGAGGTATAAATTATATATCAAGTTGTATAAGTTACACCTAATTAACCACATCTTGCTATCTATTGACATCACACCAAATAGGACTATAATTCGATAAGCCTTCTATTACCGTGAATTAAGAGGTATACTGTGTCGCTTGTGCCAGCTTTCGAGATAGGTATATGGAATGCCTGGATTTTCATGCTTTATCATTTTCTACCTATACCGCTGCTGTGGCTTGTTCGCAGAAGCATAGTGAGAGAAATTGAAAGCCCACACAGTGATATCGAAAAACGGCTCTATCCTTATATCACAATACTCTGGCTTCTCGCCCTCATATACTCCGTATTCCTTCCTTTTCGCTTGGGAACAATATGGTTATATGTGGGTTTGCCTGTTGCCATGGTGGGATTGATTGGCTACACATTAGTCGTTGCAAGCTGGATTACAAATCCGATGGAAAACAAGCCGATTATACGCGGTATTTATCGATATTCAAGGCACCCTTTTTACGTCTTTCAAATGATAATGCTCATCGGTATTGGTGTAGCCTCAGCCTCATGGGTCTTTATGCTATTTACGATTATATATTCAGTGCTGCATTTTATTATAGCGATTCCTGAAGAACGCCAATGCCTTGAGAAGTACGGCGACACCTATCGTGAATATATGAATAGGACACCAAGATGGATAGGAATTCCGAAATCTTAAATATAAGGAAAAGAGAGGCATTGTATCATGGTTCTTGAAGAATATGGCATTGAAGATAAGGTGGCTATTGTTACGGGAGCTGGACGGGGCATTGGAAAGGCTATTGCCTTGGTTTTGGCTGAAGCTGGAGCTAATGTTACTGTCGTCGCTCGCACCAAAGAGCAGATAGAAGAAACTGCGAAAGAGATTTCTAAATTGGGACACATTGCCTTGACTATACCTGCGGATGTAACCAATGAAGAGCAAGTGAAAAATGTGGTAGAACAGACTGTTTCCAAATTTGGTAAGATTGATATCCTAGTAAATAGCGCTGGTATCAGTAGTGGCATGAGGCCCGCTGTTTTTGTGCAAGGAATTAAATTTCCTGGATGGGAACTTGCTGGAGATGAATGGGATAAACCAATAACTCTAGAATGGTGGCATGAAGTTATGGATGCCAACTTAACCAGTATTTTTCTTTTCGCACAAGCAGTTGGCCCCTACATGTTAAAGCAGAAGAAAGGAAAGGTCATAAATATCAGTTCCAATAGTGCTGAACTGGGTAGCACCTACCAGCAGGGGTCAATGCATTTACTCGTTGCTTGGCTTCGGAGTGGGCTCCGTTCAATATTTGTGTAAATGCTATTGGCCCAGGGGCTACGAAAACTAGAATGATGGAAGGGAAACTAAGAGATCCATTATTCAAAAAGGCGATTCTTGACGGAATACCAGAAGGCCGAGTAGCTGAGCCACGAGAAATTGCGTTGCTGGCATTATACCTTGCTTCAGATGCTTCTAACTATATTAACGGGGAAACTATTTATATTGATGGTGGTCAGTTAGGCCATGGAGCGGGTTCTATATAATCACGAATAAACGCATGATACGAAGGTCTGAATTCACCGAGTTCCTCTCATATGGATTTAACGCTCAGACCACACGTGAAACTCAGCAACTTCCGAGGCTAACTAAACTATTTCTTAATCCTTTGTCATCAGTATAATACATCCCATTTCAGCATAATAATACACAACATTATATGATGGTTTATCCATGATATAATTGTGACCGAATCATATATGCAAACGGGGTAAAAAAAGATGGCAGAAGAAGAATTAATTGTCTGTGCAAATGGTGAATATATTCCCAGAAGCAAAGCAAGAATAGATCCCTTTGACTTTGGATGGCGAAGAGGCTGGGTAGTTTATGACTCTGCCCCTGTTTTAAGTGGTTATGTTTTCAAGCTGGACAAACATATTGAGAGGTTATGGAATTCAATGCTGGCAGCAAAGATAACACCACCTTTTACCCAAGACAAAGCAAAGGAATATCTTATTGAAACAGTTAAAAGAAACGGCTTGCAGGATGCAACCACATGGATATACGTATCTTACGGAGTTCTTACTGGTAGCGGATATTTTGGAGTACCTGCGACGACAACTTATCTTGTTATTGCAGTCCCTTATCTTTGGTTCGGTGGCAGAGAAGCTCAAGAAAAAGGAATCAAGGCTTTTATTCCTTCCGTCAGGGCTATTCCCCCACAATGTATCCCCCCTCAATTAAAACATATAAACCGTCTTCCTTATGATTTTGCAGATGCTGAAGCACAGGCAGCTGAAGCACAGGCACCTATTGTTCTTGATATTCATGGTTACATAACTGAAAATAACGCTGCTAATGTATGGATGGTCAAAGATTCTAAACTTCATACTCCTTCTGCAGACGGGGTTCTGCAAGGTATAACAAGGGAAACTATCTTTGAGATTGCACAAGAACAAGCAATCCCTGCATTTGATATAAGATTGACACCATATGATCTCTATACTGCTGACGAAGTCTTTTTCTCCAGCAGTTCGGGTGGAATCATCCCAGTTATTCAAATAAGTGATAGGAAGATTGGTAATGGGACGCCAGGTAAGATGACAAAGAAGATAAGTGCATTGTATTTTGGACTTCATAAAAGCAAAAAATATGGCACTCCAGTTTATACATGTGACACGAATTGATTTAACGTAACTTAAAAGGTAATATACTCTTTGACAATAGTCTAACGGAATCATTTGGTACGATTTTCATTTTGTCACTAAGGAGGTATTTCCAAGTGAAGGTACTTGGTATTGTCTGTAGCCCAAGAAATCGCGGTAACACTGAAATTTTAGTCAAGGAAGCTCTGGAGAGTGCTCGCAGCATGGGAGCTGAAACCGAGATGATAAAGGTTACCGATATGAATATTACACCCTGTGATGGTTGTGAATCATGCGATATTACAGGCGAGTGCAAGATAGAAGATGATATGCAGGTTATTTACACTAAGCTCTTGCAATCGGACGGGATTATATTTGGTTCACCAGTCTATTTTTGGAGCGTTACTGCCCAAGCAAAAGCAATCATTGACCGTACTTTCGTCTTCAGAAAGGGAAGACGATTGAGAAACAAAGTAGCTGGTGCAGTAGTTGTTGCTCGTCAAGCAGGTGCAAGCAACGCTTTTAGCGAATTGAGTGATTTTTTTAGTCTTCATAGAATGATTCCTGCCAGATCAATTGGACCAAGAACTGATGAAGAACTTGCCAAAGAGTGGGGTGGTGGTGTTATTGCCTACGCGGATAAACCAGGAGAAGTAAAAAATAACCAACAGGCTATGAACAGAGCTCAATCTTTTGGTAAGGCCATTGTTGAAACCATACAAATTTTAAGTAAGAAATAGTGGTTCTCAGATTCGTACTATTATAACCACATCCCACACGCCCAGTTTTTCCTCTAGTTTTACGCTTTAAAAAACTATCATATTATCCTCAAAAATATAATAAAAACAGCCATTTTCTACCTATTTTCCTCGCAAAAAATGGCTATTTACGTTCAGTATAATGATATAAAATGGCCTAAAATCCCAAATTATTTGAAAAATTGCGAGACAGTTTGGCTATTGATTAATCCCGAACCCCTTTGCCCCATCCCACTTTAAATTTCGATCAGAGACTTAACTCACATACAAAGAAATAATATATTGCTAATATAGTTGTGTTGAATGAATTTATTCCGTTTGTGAGGTGTCATAAAATGATAACTTATCGACGTTGCCCCAAATGTAACTGGAAACTAAACATAGCAAAAGATCAGCACGGTTGGTTTTTGGAATGTATTAATTGTGGTTTCACCAGAGACTTGAAGCTCTTACAGGCTAAAGATAAAGTAGGAGCTACAATAGGTAAAGCGTAGTCAAATTAGCATATTGAAGGCGAGTGTGTGGCTTATCCTTCGTATACAATTAAACTTGAAGAGAACTTTAGTATAGAGAAATAGAGGGTATTATGGGAATCAGTTACATCATTGGTGCTGTCATTGGAGCTGTGCTTGGTGGAGTAATTGGGTATTTAGGCAAGTGTTCAGGAAGCACTTGAGGAATTACTGCAAGCCCTTGGGTAGGGGCTTTGTTCGGTTCCTTCGTGGGACTGTTCATAGCGGCAAGTTTCTTTGCAAAGTAAGCAGGCGCAACATTTTTACGACGGGTGAACCAAATAGGCCTCACCCCCACTCCCACCCTGATAAGAAAAAACTCAGATAGCTACAGGTTAGATGTACCAACTTCAGGCAGGATGTCAGGGTGAGCCCTCTAAAGGCTCACCCGTGAATTATGTATGAATCACTTATTTTCAATATCGCTTCGTTTCGCTTCGCTTCTTATAGCTTCGCTTCACTTCGCTTCTTTTCTCTTCTCTTCTGGTACCGTTAACGGCACCGTTGAATTTTAACGGTGCCACTAGCGGTACCGTTACGGTTATAACTCTAGTTCTTCTGGTTCTTCGTCTTCTTCGGAGAATTTAACCTTTTCAATTGATGAAAGGTCTTAGCATTTTGTTAAGTAAATGCAACATAAGTTATCTTGACAGTAGTCGTGAGGTAATCTTAAGATAAGCGTACGTTTCTGTGAGTTACACTATTTAAATTAAAGGGGGTAGAGAAACATGAAGGGTTTTAAACTTATGAGATGGACGTTTACATTATTATTGATACTTGCATTGGTTATTGTGACATTTGGATGTATAGAGTTATACCCAAGCGAAAAGACAACAGGTGGTGGTCTATTTTATGACTCCACAACTGGTAATATAATCACCTTTGGCTTTAATGCCCAACCATCTGACGATGATTTCGCCAAGGGCTCGTTTCAATTAATCGACCACAGCAATAAGATTAGAATTAAGGGCACCTTCTCAATAAATATGGAAGTACCAGATCCAGAGACTGGAGCAGCATTTATGGGTACTTGTTCCATTAACGGTGAAGGTGAGCATGATCTATATGCAGGTTATATGGATTTAGGTGAACCAGTGGTGTCTGCCAGAGACCAAGCATGGATTCAGATTGACGACCCTCCTATACTGTTTTACTCGGGTAATCTTACAGGTGGCAACATTCAGATTCACAAGTCTAAGACTTAGCACAGCCGTATTCCTGTGTCGTCCAACCATTAGTCATTAATTTATGCCATCGAATGGCATCGTTAAATTTTAGCGGTACCGTTAGTGGTTAAAACTTTACGTTTTCTGGTTCTTCGTCTTCTCTAGAGAATCTGCCCTTTTCTCTTTGGGTCACATTGTCTTGCCAATCTGGTGGTGCTTCATAATGTGAAGCTGCCTTGTATTTAAGTCCTGTTTGCCAATCCCACCAATCAACTACCTGTATAAGCTGTCGATTCTTGCTGTCTTGATAGTAGATTATGAGCTTCTGGTTCACCATCAGTGACAAGGCTTCTTCAATATCCTCAACGGTAATCTCATCGATGAATGGTACTACTAGCTGT
>SMTZ1_10001220_pt1 | contig 43338 bp, 49 predicted proteins | sample DeeMarSWOR136_30_FD_25667 | JGI IMG/M metagenome (IMG submission 25667) | reverse complement strand
AAGCACCACGAACGTCGTGCTGAGCAACACGTGGTAAATGGCATCCGTGGTCGAGAATATCCCCTCGAGGAACGGCTTGTAGTGATTGAATAGTGAGAAATACGCAAGCAGGCTGCCGCTGGTCGCGCCCTGACCGGACCAGTCGAGAATGTAAAACAGCAACAGCGCCCCAAATGTGGCAATGGCCGCTACCGTCGGATGTTGGGTAAGGGTGGACATAAACAGTCCCACCGCCGTGAAGCTTGCGAGCAGCAGTGCGAGCCCGAGCAACGCTGAAGCAAGCAAGCCGAAGTCCAGTCCGCCACCGATCAGCAGGGAGAGCGGCATGAGCCCAACAAGCACCAGCACGGTCAACAGGAACAGCAGCACGCCAACGTATTTGCCGAGCACGATCTCGGTCATCGACACCGGCGCACTCATGAGCAGCGGCAGCGTGCGGTTCCTTCGCTCCTCGGCAATCAGGCGCATGGTGAGCAGCGGCACCACCAGCAACAGCACGACTGCGGCGTTACCGAACAGATCCGGCACCACCACCTCGGTGACGCCCGGTGCCTGCTCAAGCGCCAGCAATTGCGGCTGGTAGACCTGGTAGATCTCGACATTGGCGAGAAACAGGAATCCAAGAATCAGCTGCACGACGGCGAGTACCGTCCACGCGAGCGGTGAAAGAAACATTGTGCGCAGTTCGCGCAGCGCAATCGTCGCGATCATGTGCCGGTGTCCTGCGCCGCCGCATCGTCCGTGGTGAGCTCGACAAATAATTGCTCGAGCGACAGTCGCCCCGGCCGGATTTCGTAGAGGCCCCAGCCCTGTTCCGCGGCCAGGCGGATGATCGACTCGGTCGGATTGCGCTCGATGTCGTGGAAGACGTGCAGGCGGCCTTCGGACTCGGTTTTGATGGAAGTCACGCCGGGCAGCGACTCGAGCGTAGCAACTGCGGGCGGGTGATGAAACGCGATCGTGAGCGACGCTGACTTGAGATGGCGCTCGAGACCCGCGATGCTTTCGTTCAGTACCAGCTCGCCACGGTTGATGATTTGCACGTGGTCACAAACCGCTTGCACTTCGGGCAGGATATGTGTGGACAGGATCACGCCATGCGTCTTGCCGAGCTCGCGAATCAGCGCGCGAATCTCGCGGATCTGGATCGGGTCGAGTCCGACGGTCGGTTCGTCAAGGACCACGAGCGGCGGCAGATGAATGATGGCCTGCGCGATCCCGACACGCTGTTGGTAGCCTTTGGAGAGATTGCCAATCAGCCGGCGGCCGCTGTCCCTGAGCCCGCACTTGTCCTTGGCCGCCTCGCGCGCGTCACGCCGCGCGGGTCGGGGAATCCGGTTCAATGCGGCGCAATAATCGAGAAACTCATCGACCGTGAGCTCGCGATACAGCGGTGGTTGCTCCGGCAAATAGCCAATTTGGCGTTTGGCAGCGCGCGGATCAGCAAGCATGTCGTGACCGGCGATCCGCACGGTGCCAGCGCTGGGGGCGAGGTTGCCCGACAGGATCTGCATGGTCGTGGTCTTGCCGGCGCCATTCGGCCCGAGGAAACCCAACACCTCGCCGGAGCGGATCGCAAAGCTCACGTCCTTTACCGCCTGCAAGGGACCATAGAAACGCGAGAGGTGGCTGACCTCGACCAGCGGTTCAGTGGGGGAGGAGCCGGCGATCTCCTTTGCCGGGTGCGCATCAGACATGGCGCGCCATTAAAGGGAGCGCCCTTCGCATTGTCAAATTCGGCCCGATCAGCTCGGGAAGGGCGTCTCCCGTGCTGGCGGATAGCGTCGAGCTGCCGGGTGCGCTATTCACAACCGGCGCGGGCGTCGCGCTGCCCAGGCGTGTCAGGCCAGGCGCACTGTATCTGGGTCCACTAGGCGGTCGCCGCTGGCGATCACCCGCCCAGCTGGGCGTAACTTGTTGTTCTGAAAGTCTGTCTGGGTTCGAAGCGCAGTGGCACAGAATATGCCTTAGCAGGATCATGGACCCGAAGCTCACCATACCTCGCGGATTGCGATTGCTCCGTTACGCAGTGACAGCACTCGCCGCGAGCCTCGTGGTCGGTTGGACCAGCGTGGGTGAGAGCTCCGACCCGGTGCTTATGATGAATGAGCTACCGCTTGAGATGCTGGCGCAATGTGCTGCCGGTTCTTCACCGGCGTCCGATTGTCGCGCAGGTGCGACACTCGTCAGTCGCTGGCTGGGCCGTTCGGCACGTGGTGATCTGTTTCTGACTTCTGCGTCGGGCTGTATCGAGCAGCCCTGCCGTGCCTGGGTCTTTGAGCGCAGCGATCAGCGCCTCGCCATGTTGATTGCGCTGGAAGGTCAGGTGACCGTGCGGGCCGACGCCGACTATCCGCTCATTGAGGCGCGCGCGCCATTAACCATGGGCGACACGATCATCAGCCACTATCGCTGGAACGGTCAGTCCTACGAGCGCACCAATGCCGAGTTGCGCTATCGCGTTGATGGCGTTGAGTGTGGCACGGCCGAGCAGTGCCAACAGGTGGCGCAAGACGCGCTTCAAAGCGAGCGCATTGATCGTGCGGTGCGCATCTTTGAACGCGTGCGTGGTGTCTCCTGGATCTAGTTTCCGGGTCCCGAACCCACACTCATCCCAAGTCTTCTTCGAGATTCTCGGCGCCGGTCGAATCAGCGACAATACCGGCCCGTCAATATTGCGAGCCGTGAGTGGTGAGTTTCCGCATTCGTCTTGAACCGAGCGGCCAGGAGTTCATGGCCGAATCCAATGAAACTGTGCTGGCAGCCGCGCTGCGCCAGGGTCATGCGCTTCCCTACAGCTGCCGCAACGGATCCTGCGCGACCTGCAAGAGTCATTTGATATCAGGTAGCGTCGACTACGGTAGCTATGATGAGTCGGCACTAAGCGCGCAGGAAAGGGCCGTGGGGAAGGTACTACTGTGCCAGGCGGTTCCGAAGAGCGATCTCGTCGTCGAGGCGAAGGAGCTGGCCGCGGCGAGCCACATCCCCATCCGGATGTTACCGGCGCGTGTCGTACAACTCGAGCGTGCGGCGGACGACGTGATGATCGTCCGCCTCAAGCTCGCCGCGGGTACACGCCTTGAGTTCTTGGCCGGTCAGTACCTGGATATCCTGCTCAAGGACAACAAGCGTCGCAGCTTCTCGCTCGCGAATGCCCCGCAGGACGACGAGTTCCTCGAACTTCACATTCGCCACGTCCCGGACGGCTTGTTTAGCACGCAGGTGTTCACCAGCATGAAAGAGCGCGACCTGCTGCGTTTTCAGGGACCGCTCGGTACGTTTTTTCTTCGCGCCGATGATGCAAAGGGTGATGCGACTCTCGGGATCGCGGGGAGGGCGCAGCGCGAGGCGCAACTGCCGAGAACGCCGGGGGCGGCCGAGAGTCGGCCCATCATCTTGGTCGCGGGCGGAACAGGGTTTGCACCGATCAAGAGCATCATCGAGGATGCTATCGGGCGCGGTGAGGCCAGGCCCATGCATCTCTACTGGGGCGCACGTGCCCGGCGCGACTTGTACCGACATGCCTTGGCCGAGTCTTGGCAGGCCTCTTATTCAAGCTTCCGCTACACGCCAGTGCTGTCCGCACCGACACCCGACGATCAGTGGACCGGGCGCACAGGATGGGTGCACGAGGCGGTCGTTGCCGACCATCCGGATCTCAGGGGTTTCGAGGTCTATGCCAGCGGTCCGCCGGCAATGATCCACGCTCTACGGAAAGTGGTGAAGAGGCATGGCCTGGCGGACGACTGCTTGTACTATGATTCCTTCGAACACGCGCGCAATCGATAAGCCATGCCATACGTAACTAGAGTAATTTTGACCATGATCGCAGCTGCAGCGGTTTTGGCCGGCTGCGGTGATCGCAAGCCCCCACAGAAGACCTTTGTCGACCCGCAATTGCAGGCGTTCAAGAACGCGCGCGAGGTCGAGAACAGTCTTGCGGAGGGTGCTGCGCGCAACCGCGCAGCAATCGAGCAATCCAGCGGATCGCGAAACGAACCCTAGCTATTGCGCAATGCGCTGCAGAATCGGGCGAGCGCGCCCGCCGGGCTTACGCGCTTCGTCACTGTAGGCCTCGAGTCCGCGACGATAGAACTCGCTGGCCTTTTCGCGTTCGCCAAGGTCTTCGAGCAGGGCGCCCAGTTCGCGGTAAGCATCGATTGGTCCGCGCAAGGCGACGCAGCGCTCGTAATAGCCGCGCGCCTTGTCCTTCTGGGCAGCGGCGGCCGCCAGCCGCGCCGCGGTGAGTTGCGCACGCGCATTGTCGGGGTGGCTGCTTGCCCAGGTCTCGGCGAGCTCAACTGCCTCACCCGCTTGCGCTGGCCGCAGGCGCCCAAACAGTTCGACCAGCGTCTCGTTCCACTCGGTTTCGATCGTATCGCGCAGGACTATCTCGGCTTCGCCATGCTCGCCCTGAAGGATGAGTTGGCGCGCGTAGGGAGCCACCAGCACCGGGTGTTTGCGCAGATGTTTCGGCACCGCCTTCCAGGCCTGGCGCAGCACATCGCCGGAGCCCGCCGGCAGCGAAAGCGTCAGCAGCTCGCGGTGCGCCTGCACCTCCAAGGCATCCAGATCCTGCGCACTCATGACCTGATTCTTGCGCAGCTCGGACATGAGATCGATGACGCCCGGCCAGTCGCGTAGCTCGCGCGCCACCTGTGCGAGCAGTTTCAGCAACTGCTTGTGATGTGGATGCTGGCCGCGCAACTCGGTAAGCGTGGCGAGTGCGAGTTCGACCTGTTGATTTAGCTGTTGCAGCACAGCCTGGGTCATCCCTATCGCGAAGCCGGCCTGGGGAGCAAGTTGCTGGGCCTGAGCGAGGTACTCATCGCGTTTCTCGACATTTCCCTGGCCTTGGGCGGCGAACGCAGCACCCAGACAGTTGAGCAGCGCAGCGTCGCTATGGCGCATGCCCGCGAGCAGCGCGGCTTCGGCCTCTACCCAGCTGCCTTCGGCGAGATAAGTCATCCCTTTGAGGAGCGAATCGCGCCCGCGCCGCGCCTGCCGGCGCGTACGCCAGCGCTGGACATCGCGCGGAATGCGCAGTAGCCGGATGGTGGCGTACAGCACCAACGCGAACGCCAGAAACGCGAGCAGCGCAAGCGGGATGAAAACCGTGAGCGCCATCTCCGCACTCCACGGGCCACGCGCCATGAGCACATAGCCGGGATCCTCCATTGCGGAGAGGGTGACGACGGTCGCGATGACGAGCACCGCGATGACAAGGGCAAGCAGCTTCACGTGCTGCCCCGACGACTCTTGACGTCGCGTAGTGCCGCCAGCGAGCCGGCGATGTTGGGCATCTCGGCCACGACGCGCGCTGTCGCGAGCTTTTCAAGGTCGGCGAGTGCTGCCACTGTCACCTGACTGGTGAGATCGTAGTAGTCGCGCAGCCACTGGATCGCGGATTTGAGATTCTCCTGGTACACCGGAACATTGCCTTGCAACAGCGCGTTCTGTGCGCCGAAGAGCATCAGGCGCAGATTCTCGCGCAGGAAGTAATGTTGCTCGGGCGCGAGTAACGGCTTCTGCCCTTCACTGTGGTATCGGATTCGTACCAGGCTCTTGAGGTCCTGCCACAGGTCATGCGCTGAAGTACGCCAGTCCGTGTTGGCCGGCGTGCTCACCGCGACGGTCTCGGATGCCGCCCTGCCCGCGCCGGCCATCGGCAGGCGATCGGCTTGCTCGGCGAGCTGCACAAGCCTCAGGCTCATGCCAGGGATATCGATCCTCTCCAATGCCTCGAGCGAGGCAATCTCCCGCGCCAGGGTTCGCCGTACCGGAAGCAAGTTTGGGTCTGCCAGGGACTCCAGCAGACGGTCGGTAGCGCGCAGCGCCGCTAATGCCGAGCCGACATCGCGCGCAAGCTGCAGGCGGTGATTGGCGATCACCATGAGCTGCTCCGCCTCGGCCATCGCCCAGTCAGCGCGGTTCTTCAGCAGGTCCTTGCGGATGCCTTCGAGACCGGCCTGAATCGTCGTGCTGCTTTCCTGCAATGCTGTGGTTTCCTGCTCGACCGAGGTCACGGCGCCGCGCAATTCCTGCATTTCACCTTCAATGCGGGTTAGCTTGCCGACGACATCGGTGGCGAGTAGATCCGGTCGCTCGTAGAGCAGCATGTACCACAGGTAACCACCGCTGATCAGTGCGATCAGCGAAAAGATCAGCGCGAGACCACCACGCACGCGACCGCTGCGCGGCGACACGGCGGTGTGCTTCGCCTCACCCTTGGCAGCAGGAGTGGTGGCACTGGATTCGGTATCAGCCATGGATTGGGGAAAGATTCGAGTGGCAATTGTGAAATTATAGGGATTTTTGCTGCGCCCGCCATTCCTCGAGGGCCGAGACGAACGAGCGGTCGTCGGCTGCGCGCGCAACCGTGGCCTGCATCCCCAACAGGCGCGCCGCTCCGGCAATCCGCTCGCTTGCCACAATGCATGGCGTCTGGCGCAACAACATCGTACCGTCCGGTCCCAGCAGCGTGCGAAGGTTTTCCAGCGCTTCGCCGCTCGCGATAAGCACGACGTGGATTCTTCCTTGCCGCCAGCGCGCAACTAGCGGTGCGGGATCGACGCGCGCGATCACGCGCCGATAGCATTCGGCGTACTCGACTTGGGCGCCCCGGGCGTGCAAGGTTTCGGCGAGCAGCTCGCGTCCACCTTGTCCACGGAAGATGACGATCCGTTTGCCGGCGACCCCTGTCAGCAGCGGCAATTCCAGCAACGCTTCGGAGCTGGCGCCGTCCGCCGGTGAGACGGCATTTCCGAGGCCCTGTTCTGTCAGCGTTCGCGCACTGGCTGGCCCAACCGCGATGAGTACCAGGTGTTCCGGAAGGGTGCGCCAACGCGCGCGTATCCGCTCTGCGGCGTACAGTGCCGCGTTCGCGCTGACGAAGATCGCGATATTGGCCTCGCCGAGCCGATTGATGACGTCGTCGAGCCGCGCCGGATCGTCCGGTTCCGCGATCTCGATCGTGGGGAAGAGGACTGGTTGGCCGCCGGCGTCCTTGATGAGCGATGCAATCCCCAATGCCTGGGATACAGGTCTGGTCACCAGCACCACGACACCGTTTAGCGACCCGGCCTCAGGTGCCGCCATAGACCTTGTCGAGGATCGCACGTGCGCCGCGGGCCAGCAGGTCCTGCGCGAGGGCCGTGCCAAGCGATTCAGCCTCGGACGCCGGCCCGCGCATCTCGCCGCGCACGACACGGCTGCCGTCCGGTTCACCGACCAGGCCGCGCAAATGAAGCTCGGCGCCGTTCAATATCGCATAGCCTGCAACCGGCACTTGGCAGCCGCCCTCAAGCGCTTCGTTCATGGCGCGTTCCGCGGCGACGCAGGTACGCGTTGGTGTATGGTCGAGCGCTGTCACCAAGCGCGTAGTTGCGGCGTCATCCGAGCGGCACTCGATGCACACCACGCCTTGACCAACCGCCGGTAGGCTTTCCTCCGGCGTGAGCGGCGCTCGGATACGCTCGCCGAATCCAAGTCGCTTGAGCCCGGCAACCGCGAGAATAATGGCGTCGAACTCTCCTTCATCGAGCTTGCGCAGCCGTGTATTGACGTTGCCGCGTAAAGTAACGATCTCAAGGTGGGGAAAGGCCGCGCGCAGCTGCGATTGTCGGCGCAGGCTGGAAGTGCCAACGCGCGCCCCCGGCGCAAGTTCCTGCAAGCGCGCGTGACGCGACGACACGAAAGCATCGCGCGGATCCTCCCGCTCCAGGAACGCGGACAAGTGCATTCCGGCGGGCAGTGTCACGGTCACATCCTTGAGCGAATGCACGGCAAGATCAATTTCTCCCGCTGCGAGGCCCTGCTCCAGTTCCTTGATGAAGAGCCCCTTGCCACCGACCTTTGCCAGGCTGCGGTCCAGGATCCGGTCACCCTCGGTTGTCATGGTAATGAGTTCAACTTGCAAACCCGGGTGGCGCTGCATAAGCTGCGCGCGCACATGCTCGGCCTGCCACAGTGCGAGCGGGCTCTTGCGGGTGCCAAGGCGTAACCGATGCACGCGGAACGAACCTGAAGTAGTGAGCGGGAGTATGGGGTGAAGGGCTCGGGGCAGATTATATGATGGGACGTCGACTCACGACAGCTTGGCTCGCGGCGGTGGTGGTATTGGTCAGTGCGTGCGCGAATGCCGAACCGCTCCCGATTGCCCGTGACCTGCAGTCTGACGCACGCCTCGCAGCTGCTGATCGCACGCCAATCATGGTTTATTTCGCTTCGCGGTATTGCCCGTACTGCGCGGAAGTGGAGGATCTCTATCTTCGGCCGATGCACGGGCACGGTGACTTTGTGCGGCGCGTCCTGTTGCGAGTGGTCTATGTGGAAAGCAGCGAGCCGCTGCGCGACTTCGCGGGCGAGCTGACGCGGCACGATGCGTTTGCGCGCCGCGAGGCGGCGGTATTCACGCCGACAATCCGGTTCTATGGTCCGGATGGCAAGGAGCTTGCACCCGCGCTACGGGGCTATTCCTCCGCCGACTTCTATCTCGGAGAGCTCGAGGCGGCAATCGATCTCGCCGTTGCCAAGCTTCGGCGCGAGACAGCTCGACGCCCCTGAGCCTCGGCCCTAGCCGCCCTTTGGTCGGCTACGGGCCCAGCGACGCACGGCGGCGGTGTGTCGTCGGCTCACGTCGAGTCGCGTATCGAGTTCCTTGAACGATACCTGCCAGGTGCCAGCGGGGCTCTTCTCGATTCCTTTGATCGATTGGGTGGCGACCAGTGCATTGCGGTGAATTCGCAGAAAGCGGTCACCAAACTCTTTCTCGAGATTCACCAGCGAGTCCTCGATGAGGTGCTCCTCGGCGCGGGTGCGCACGGCGACGTACTTGGAGTCCGCAAGAAAATATACAACATCCGGCAACGGTACCAGGCGTATGTTGCCGCGCAAATGCACGCTGATGTGGGTGCGTGCCTGCGGCTCCGCGCGTGCCTGGGAAATCTCGCGCGCCTGCTTCTGCGTGAGTTTCTTCGCTTTGGTAAGGGCGTTGGCAAGCCGGTCCTTTCGGATCGGTTTCAGCAGATAGTCGACGGCATTGACTTCGAATGCGTCGAGCGCGTGTTGGTCGTAGGCGGTGGTAAAGATCACGCTCGGTGGATTCTCCATGCCCATCAAATGCATCGCCGCCTCCAGCCCATCCATTCCTGGCATGCGGATGTCCATCAGCAGCACATCTGGATTGAGCTCCGAAGCCTTTTCGACCGCCTCGGCCCCATTCATGGCCTCACCCACAACCGTGTAGCCACCAATGTCGTTGAGTAGCTCCTTCAGGCGCTCGCGCGCGAGTTTCTCGTCGTCGACGATCAGCACTCTCATCATTCGTCTCCCCGGGTCGGCAGCACCACATTCACAATAAATTGTCCCTCACGCTCCTCGGTTTCGAGCGTGGCCGCTTCTCCGTACTGATTGCGGAAGCGTTGGCGGATGGTATCGAGCCCCTCGCTGGGGGACGGCACATTGCGCCGTGTGCGCGGCGGCGGCAGCGGGTTGATCACGCGAATATGAATTCGGTCGGCGTTTTCCCATAGCCGCGCCTCGACCGTTCCGCCACTCGCCAGGTTCTCGATGCCATGGCGGATGGCGTTTTCAAGCAGAGGCTGAAGCGTCAGCACCGGCATCACCGCCTTGCGCGGGAACTTGCCGACGTCCCATTGTACCTGCAGGCGGCTATCAAGGCGCAGCTGCTCGAGCGCCAGGTACTTGTTGGCCACGTCGATTTCATTCTTCACTGGTACCAGATTTTCGTCTTGAGACAGCATCATGCGAAAGAGTTCAGCCATATCCTCGATCGCCGTTTCAGCCTTCTTCGGGTCGGAGCGGGTCAGCGAGGCGATGATGTTCAGTGTGTTGAAGACGAAATGTGGCCGGATGCGCGACTGCAGGGCCTGCATTCTGGCGCGAGCTTCGGACTGCACGCGCTGGCGCAGCTCATGCTTGGCGAGGAAATAGCGAAGCAGCAAGCCATTCGCAATGGCGCTTACCGTGAGCGTGAGCAGATGGAAGTCTGTGTACCAGTCCGGCCGCGCGGTCTTTATCTGCCCGAGCAGCCAGAGCAGCCAGATGGCGAGCTCACTCACCACGAAGGTGTTGAGCAGCAGCAGCAGAAATGCCGCTCCCAGCGCCCGAATATTCGGCAACCGGTTGAGCGTCTTGCGCGCGAGGCACAGCACCGCTGTGCCGGTCAACGCGACCCACTGCACGAACACCGACACCAGCAACAGGTCTTGTCCGGCGCTCGCGCTAAGGATCTGCCGCGGCATGAGCAAAGTGACCAGGACGGCGAGCAGTTCAGCTGCAATCGCGGCATTGAAGACCACCCAACCGCGGCAGAAGTTCGGCAGGAAGCCTCCCTCATCTTCCGCAGAACGCGCGGCTGCAGACAGCCGGCGGTTGAGACTGGCCTCGATCCGTTCGGCACGCTCGCGCAGGCGGGCGATCCAGGGTGGTAGCGTGGCAGGCGGCGTGCTCATCCGTGAACGATTGGCATCTTGACCTTGACGTGATACATGCCGCCCTCCTCGAAGGCCTGCATGTTGGCACGCTCGCCGAATTGGGTGACAAGCCGCTGGCGAATATTCTCCTGCGCCAGACGGTTGCCCTTGCCGTGGACGTTCTTGCGCACGTCCGGTAATGGGTTGGTGATCATGATGTTCAGCAGGTCGCCTTCGACCCACATGTCAATGCGGATCATGCCCCCCGCGAACCGCGGCTCGATGCCGTGATAAATGGCATTCTCGAGCAGCGGTTGCAGGGTAAGCGCCGGGATCTGCGCAGACCGGGGAATGTCCGCAACGTTCCACTTGATCTGCAGGCGGTCGCCGAGTCGGATCTTCTCGATTTCAAGGTACTGGCGCGAGATTTCGCGCTCGGCCGAGATTGGTACCAGCTTGCGTGCGTCCGCCAGCAGCACCCGAAACAGGTCGGCCAGATCGTGCAGCACTGCCTCGGCCCGCGTGGGGTCTGAGCGTGTCAGCGAGGCAACACTGTTGAGGCTATTGAACAGGAAATGTGGTCGGATGCGCGATTGCAGCGCCTGCATCTTTGCTTCCTGGCGCGAGCGGCTGTCGAGTTCGCTCTGGTGTTGCAGGAACAGATAGCGCAGTCCGAGGACCGTTACCACCGCTGCAATAATGAGAGAGCGAACGATCAGTGACTGTCGCCAGGGCGGCCAGCGTTCGGCGACCAGTCCTAGGTCGTGCAGCGCAAAGATGAGCAGATCCGTACCGAGCGCGGTGACCACCAGCACGAGGAGCACAACCACTACCGAGCTCATGGCCGCCGACAGTCGGGCGAGCAGCGGCGCCACGATTTTGAGAACCAGGACGCTGCAGAACGAGATGATCAGCGCGAAGGCGGCGAGCAGGTTGAAGTCCTGCCAGGCGTTCTCGTCAAAGCTCGCATTGCGCCCGATGGTGATGATGATGGCGAGCAACTCGGCGAGCAGCACCAGCCGGATGGCCATGCCGAACGAGCCGAAGTCCGGCAAGAAACTCTTCTGGGTTACGGAGGGCTTGGCCATGAGTTTGCTGGAAGTGAGGCCGGTTCCCCTGCGTGCGGTAGACGGCGGGCAGATCGGAACCGCGGCCGTGACAGCTGGCCGGGGCGCTCACAATGAGGCTAAGTATAATAAATCAGCGCGTTGCTGCCGGGCGTTGGCGTGGGGGCGCCATTTCTTTGTGTAACCGCTCAAGTATACTTGAACGCAATTGCCTATAAAAAAAGACCCCCCGGGGTTGCCGGGGGGACCGAAGACCTGATTCGGAATTCGGGGTGGGGGTGCACAAAGGAGAGTCCGAATCAGGCTAACTCTCATCCCCAAACTAGCGTGGCCTGCCAGCCGTCACAATCTCATACCGATAATCGTTGGCGGGTTACGGATAGGCGGCAGCGCCGCGCGAAATCTGCGTGCGGCGGGCGGCGCCTGGGAGTGCATGGGAGCGCATGAACAAAGACAAACCTTGGGGCGGTCGCTTCACTGAAGCCACCGATGCCTTCGTCGAGACCTTCACCGCCTCGGTCGGATTCGACCAGCGCCTCTATCGCCATGACATATTGGGCTCGCTTGCCCACGCGCAAATGCTCGCGCATGTCGGTGTGCTCACGGAAACCGAGCGCGATGCCATTGCGAAGGGCCTGAAACAGATCGAGGCCGAGATTGAGAGCGGCGCGTTCGCCTGGAGTGTGGCGCTTGAAGACGTGCACATGAACATCGAGGCGCGCCTCATCGATCGCATCGGCGACGCCGGCAAGAAGCTGCACACGGGGCGCTCGCGCAACGACCAGGTGGCGACTGATATCCGACTCTATCTGCGCGATGGCATCGATACGGTGCTCGCGGCCATTCGGCGACTGCAGCTCGCGATGCTCGACGTTGCTGAACGCGAGGCTGACACGGTCATGCCCGGTTTCACGCACCTCCAGGTTGCGCAACCGGTAACGTTCGGTCACCACCTCCTTGCCTGGTTCGAGATGCTTGTGCGTGACGCGGCGCGATTCCGTGACTGCCGCGGGCGCGTAAACGTGTTGCCACTTGGCAGTGCCGCGCTGGCGGGTACGAGCTTTCCGGTTGATCGGGCCTATACGGCGAAGCTGCTCGGCTTTGAAACGGTCGCTGAGAATTCGATCGATGCCGTGTCCGATCGTGATTTCGCGATCGAGTTTGCCGCCGCGGCCGCGCTGTTGATGACCCATCTGTCGCGAATGTCCGAGGAACTGATCCTCTGGTCGACCAGCCAATTTGCCTTTGTCGAGCTCTCGGACGCGTTTTGCACCGGCAGCTCGATCATGCCGCAGAAGAAGAATCCGGACGTACCGGAGCTGGTGCGTGGCAAGAGCGGGCGGGTGACGGGTAATCTTGTCGCGCTTCTCACGCTCATGAAGGCCCAGCCTCTCGCCTACAACAAGGACAACCAGGAGGATAAGGAGCCGCTGTTCGATACGCTGGACACGGTGCTCGGGTGTCTGCGCGTTTACACAGACATGTTGCCTGCCATGCAGGTGCGTCGCGAACGGCTGTCGCAAGCGGCAGCCGCGGGGTTTTCCACCGCGACCGATCTGGCTGATTATCTGGTGCGCAAAGGGGTAGCGTTCCGCGACGCGCATGAGGTTGTGGGGCGTGCGGTGCGGTTGGCGATCGAGAGTCGCCGGGATCTCGCCGCGATTCCACTGAATGAGCTGCAGCAATTCAGTCCACAAATTGGAGCAGATGTGTACGCGGTCCTGACGCCGGAGGGTTCGGTGCAGGCCCGCAATCATGTTGGCGGCACCGCGCCCGCTCAGGTACGTGCGGCGATACATCGCGCTCGCGAGCGTCTGGCGAGCAAACCGCAGTGAGCGAGTCTTCAGACCGGCGCCGCACGGCGGACCGCCGCATGGAGTTGGATCGCCGTTCCTTCTTCCGGCGCGCCGGGGATTCGCTGCACACCGCGACCTGGGAGGATCTGCGTTCCCAGTACCTGACGCGCTATCTCTTCTGGGTGCTTGGCATCGTCTATTTTCATGCCGGCGAGAACGTGGCGCGCAGCGCGGAATTCCTGCGCTTCGCTGACCTTGCGCTAGCGGTCTATTTCGTGGTGACCACCGCAACCCTTTTTCATGCCTGGCGCAGGCCGAACGCCGTATGGCGCTGGCGGTTTGCGATGTGGACGGATCTCGTTGGCATTTCGGCTTGTGTGGTCGCGGACGCTAACGTTGCCTCGCCGACCTACTTCGTTTTCCTCGCCGTCATCCTCGGTAACGGCATGCGCTACGGCATGCGTGCCTTTGGCGAAGCAGTAGTCGGCAGCTTCCTGATGGGATTTGTAATTTTCGGTTTGCGGTTCGCCGAGTACATTAGCGCGCTATCGCCGGGAACCTTGTTCTTCATGATGCTCGGCGTCATCGTAGTGCTGTATAGCTACTCGCTCATGGCGCGGCTGGAACGCAATCGCCAGCAGCTCGAAGCGCTGAGCCACGTGGACGTACTCACCGGGCTACTCAACCGGCGAGGCCTCGAGGACCGCGCCGAGTCACTGATGCGAGCCGGTGTGCGCTATCAGCATCCCGTGGCGCTGCTGTTCGCCGATCTCGATGGTTTCAAGGCCGTTAACGACGGACAGGGACACGCGGTCGGCGACCGGGTGCTGCGTGAGATTGCGGGTCTCATTACTGCCAACATACGCGCCGGCGATGTTGCAGCGCGTTACGGCGGCGATGAGTTCGTTGTGTTGATGCCGGAAACGGATCTCGCTGCGGCGCGAGGCGCCGCCGAGCGTCTGCAGGGCGCGGTGCAGCGGTGGTCGCGCGCCGGTGGCACTGCCCTAAGCGTCTCGATCGGTCTCGGGGTGGCTCCGCCGCACGCATCGACGTTCGATGACCTGGTGCGACGCGTCGACCAGGCCATGTACCGCAGCAAGCAGCTAAGCGGCAAAGGTGGCATCCAGGTGGCCGAGGAGGCTGGTCAATGAACTCAATCGACGAGCTCCGACTGCGATTACGCGCCTTTGCGGATGCGCGCGACTGGGAACAGTTTCATGCCCCAAAGAATCTGGCGGCGGCGCTAATTGTCGAGGCTGGTGAGCTGCTTGAACATTTCCAGTGGCTGAGTGAGCGGCAAAGCCGCACGCTCGACGAGCAGACGCGCTCGGCAGTGGCGTTGGAGATGGCCGACGTGCTGCTTTATCTCGTGCGCCTCGCCGACCAGCTCGGTATTGATCTGATCGAGGCTGCCAATCGCAAGATTACCCTGAACGAACGGAAGTACCCGGCCCACGAGGTTCGCGGTCGCTCCGACAAGCGACATACTTGAGTGAGAGCTGATTGAAGCAGCGTCCGCAGGTGTCGCCCGGGCGACACCTGCGGTTCAAGCATTGGTCCGATTTCGGACCATCCCCATTGTTTCCGCCGCTTTACGATCTCCATGCCTGAATAGCGCATGCGGGCGTGTTTGGTTGACGGGTACCTGACCGCTCGGTGGCGTTAGTGCTACATTGCCAGAAAGAGGGGCGGGTGGGGTGACAGATGTCTGGGGCAGGGGATGGAACGGGGCTAGAGTCGTCGCGCTCCGGCGAGCGCCGCAGTGGCCGCGATAGACGCATGAAAGAAGACCGGCGCGGAATCATGCGCTGGGACCCAAGTCGTAAGGACCGGCGCAGCGGCAGGGATCGACGCGCAAGCCTGACTTCCGGCTAACGTCGCCAAAACGGCGCGAGTGGGTGCGGCGGGCCGTCGCCAGGGCGTGCGGTCAGCAGAAGCTGGTTCCGGCGCATGTGGTCCAGCGTGTTGGCGATACGAGAAAAATTCTCGTGCACGCGCCGGAACACCTCGCGGCGGGCCACGTGTCTCTCCTGGTCGGCACACTCCCAGTAGGCGCTCGCCCCACGTGCCAGGTAATAGTTCAGTTCGCCGCGGCGTGCCAGCCGGTCGCGGAAGAATCCGCTCATGAACAGAGCATATTCGCCGAGATGGCGCGTAAGCGCCTCGGCGCGAGCGCGGTTGCGCGCATCGACCGCGTGGGTGTACTCGGCGAGAAAATCGACCAGGTACTCGATCGGGCGGCCGTTTTGGTCGGTGACGGCATGCAGGGATCGCGTCTCGGCAAAGCGCGTCAGTACTTCGCTCACGTAGTCCACGGTACCGGGTTCGCGAATCCCGCAATTATCGAGACCACGCTGCACCTGATGCCGAAAGAACTGGTAAAGCGTCGGGATCCTCACTTGCTGCCTCCTCGGTCCCCGTGGCTGCTAGCGCGCGCTGTCGCCGCACCCAACCATCGCTTGTGACACGCCGTGCGGCTCCTTATCATCCGCACCGCGACCGGCGGCTAGACCGCACTGCGCGCACCCATCTCTCTAGATTCTAGTCATTCCCAAAGGAGTGCAAATCATGAAGTCCCGTTTCGCCGTGGCAATGCTGGCGGCGTTGTGGCTGGCCGGTTTGGCCGGTTGCAGCAATAAAGAGGTGTTGGAATTGAAGGCCCGGGTGACTCGCCTGGAACAGGATCTTGCGGCGAGCCGCGCAGATCTGAGCGCCCGCGATGAGGCACTCGCCGAAGTGAGTGGGCATCTTGCGCAGACACAGGCCGAGCTTAAGACGCAGACCGAGAAGCTTGTTCGCATGAAGACCGAGCGTGACAAGCTGAAGAAGGACAACAACGTGCTGCGCAAGCGCTGCAAGCTCTGATGTGCCGCGGGGTGCTTGAAGCGTGACCGGGCATCCCCATGTTGGAACGATGGGTCCCGACATGGAATCGATGAGCGAGGAAACCCCCAACCGCCCTGGCGGGGCGGGTGATGCCGGAAGTGTTTCCGAAGCGAAGGTCTTGGCACGGCCAGGCGACTTGCTGCCTGTGCATCTGCCCGTCCTGCCGATCGCTAACCGTCCGTTCTTTCCGGGACAGTTGATTCCCTTGCTGGTCGAGCGCGATCCATGGCAGCGGACCATCGAAACCGCGCTCGAGTCTCCGAGCCGTGCAGTGGGGCTGGTGCTGATCCGCGGCGATGACACCACTCGTGCCCAGGCAGACGATTACTACAGTACCGGTACCGCCTGTCGCGTACACAAGGTCGAGCCGATTGAGGACAAGCTGCAGGTGTATGTCGAAGGACTCGAGCGCTTCGCGATCGAATCCTGGGTGTCGCGCGAACGCCCGTTTGTAGTGCGCGTACGCTATTTCCCCGAGAAGAGTTACAGCGGCGTCGATGAGCTGCGCCCACACACGATTGCAGTCATTAACACCATCAAGGAGCTGCTGCCACTCAACCCCTTGTACGGCGAGGAGCTCAAGTATTTTCTCAATCGCTTCGGGCCTGACGAGCCCTCGCGGCTTGCGGATTTTGCCGCCTCGCTTACCTCGGCCAACAAGGAGGAGCTGCAGGCCGTGCTCGAGACGGTCGCCATCCGTGAGCGGCTCGAAAAAGTGCTGCTCCTGCTCAAGAAGGAAGTCGAGGTGGCGCGCGCCCAGATGAGCATCCACAAGCAAGTGGAGGCCAGTATGGGAAAGCGCCAGCGCGAATTCCTGCTGCGCGAACAGATGAAGGTGATCCAGAAGGAGCTGGGATTGGCCAAGGACGACCGAACCGCGGAGGTCGAGCGGTTCCGGGAGCGAATCGCCACGCTCGCCTTGCCGGACGAGGCGCGCCGTCGCATCGATGAGGAAATGGAGAAGTTCTCGGTGCTCGAAGTTGGCTCGCCCGAATATGCGGTGACCCGCAACTATCTCGACTGGCTGACCAGTTTGCCGTGGGGCAAGCACTCTCCCGATCAGCTCGATCTCCAGCGCGCACGGGCGGTTCTCGATGAGGAACACTATGGCCTGGCCGATGTGAAGGATCGCATCATTGAATTCATTGCGGTCGGGGCGATGAAGGGTGAGGTCAGTGGCTCAATCCTGTTACTGGTCGGCCCGCCTGGTGTTGGCAAGACGTCGATCGGTCGCTCGATTGCCCATGCGCTTGGGCGAAAGTTCTATCGCTTCTCGCTCGGTGGCATGCGCGACGAGGCCGAGATAAAGGGCCACCGGCGCACCTACATCGGTGCCATGCCCGGCAAGTTTGTGCAGGCCATCAAGGAAGTAGGTGTGGCCAATCCGGTCATCATGCTTGATGAGATCGACAAGATCGGTGCTTCCTATCAGGGTGATCCGGCCTCGGCCCTGCTCGAGGTGCTCGATCCGGAGCAGAACCGCGATTTCCTCGACCACTATCTCGACGTACGTTTCGACCTTTCCAAGGTGCTGTTCGTCTGTACCGCCAACCAGCTCGACACCATCCCCGCGCCGCTGCTGGATCGTATGGAGCTGATCCGGCTTTCCGGCTACCTCACGGCCGAGAAGGTGGCAATCGCGCAGCAGTATCTGATTCCACGTCAACTGGAGCGCGCGGGCCTGAAACGCGGCCAGCTCAGGATGGACAAGGCGGCTGTGCGCGAGGTGATCGAGCGCTACGCGCGCGAGGCCGGCGTGCGCAATCTCGAGAAGCGTCTCGGCACAATTGCGCGCAAGGTAGTCGTGAAGATCCTTCAAGGCACGAAACCGCCGGTTCACGTGGGCGCGAAGGACCTTGAGGCCTATCTGGGCAAGACCGACTTTCGTCCCGAGCCTCCGCAAAGAGGTGTGGGCGTCGTCACGGGGCTCGCCTGGACGCCGCTCGGTGGCGCCACGCTGGATGTGGAGGCAACACGCGTGCATGAGGCGGGGCGCGGCTTCAAGCTCACGGGCCAGCTCGGCGCGGTGATGAAGGAGTCCGCTGAGATCGCCTACAGCTACGCGGCCTCGCACTGCGATCACTACGGCGCGCCGCGCGAATACTTCGACAAGGCGTTCGTGCACTTGCACGTGCCGGCCGGCGCGACGCCAAAGGACGGCCCGAGCGCCGGGGTCACCATGACGAGCGCGCTGCTATCGCTGGCGCGTGGGCGGCGCCTGCCACGCCCGATCGCGATGACGGGCGAAATCACCCTCACCGGTCAGGTGCTGGCGGTGGGTGGTATTCGGGAAAAGGTAATTGCGGCGCGCCGCGCCGGAATCCGCGAGCTGGTTCTACCGGAAGCAAATCGAGGCGACTTCGATGAGTTGCCGGCCTATATCCGCGCCGGCCTGAAGGCACACTTCGCCCGTCACTACGACGACGTGGCGCAGGTCGTGTTTGACAAGCGCACGGTCAAGCGAGGCGGATAGCCTCGCCGGCCTGCTCGCTTGCGAGGCGTGAAAGTTCCGCGAACAGCTCCACGCCTGTTTGGTGGCTGCGCCATGTACCGCTCGCGGCGTCGAAGTCATAGTGGAAACCGCCACTGCGCGCCGCGACCCAGAGCTGGCGGACGGCCGACTGGGCGTTGATGATGATCTTGCTGCGGTTGGGGAATTCGAGTGTCAGAATGTCGTTGGCAGTCTCGAACTCGATGTCAGCGTCGCTGTTCTCGATCGCCTGTTCGATCGCTAACAGCGTGGCGTCGAACTGGCGCTTGAATTCCGCGTCCTTCATGTTCCGGGATTCCGTAACTAGTGTCGATGGTCGGGATGGCGCGATGTTACCGGAGCGCCACAGGCGCGTCATGGTGTCTCAAGGATACGGTTTATCGCAAAGCAGTGGCAGGCTACACTACGCGGCCACACCATGGACACGCGTATGGATTCGCGCTACGGGCGCCTGGCCGGACTGTTGCTGATCGTTCTTCTGCTTGCAGGCGGATGCGGCAAGCGCGGGCCGCTCTACTTGCCACCGGACGCCGGCAAACCGCCGGAAGCGGCTTCCCGGCCCTGAGCTTGCATGAACCCTTTTGGTTTCCGTGACCGGCAGTTGTTTGCCGAGGATGTGCCCGTCGCGGCGATTGCCGAGCAGGTGGGCACACCGTGCTACATCTATTCTCGGGCGGCGATCGAGGCGCGTTACCGGGCATTCGATGCGGCATTCGGTACGCGCGCGCATCAGGTCTGTTATGCGGTCAAGGCCAATTCCACGCTCGCGCTGCTTAATGTGCTGGTGCGACTCGGCGCCGGATTTGACATCGTTTCGGGTGGTGAGCTGGAGCGCGTGCGCCGCGCGGGTGGCGACACCGCGAAGGTGGTGTTCTCGGGCGTCGGCAAGACTCGCGAGGAGATGCAGCTTGCGCTCGCCGCCGGCATCGGCTGCTTCAACGTGGAGTCAGAGCCTGAGCTCGACCAATTGAACGAGGTCGCGGGCCGCATGGGCAAACGCGCGCCGGTGGCGCTGCGGGTGAATCCGGATGTCGATCCCGCTACGCACCCCTATATTTCTACCGGGTTGAAGGAAAGCAAGTTCGGCGTGCCGATCGAGCGCGCGCTCGCGATCTATCAGCGCGCGCAGTCGCTTCCGCACCTGCAGATCACCGGCGTGGGATGCCATATTGGTTCCCAAATTACCGACATGGATCCATTCGTCGATGCCCTCGAACGGGTCGTCGAGCTGGTGGGCGAACTTGGCGATGCCGGTATCGAACTTGAACATCTCGATCTTGGTGGCGGACTCGGCATCAACTACCGTGACGAAAGCCCACCCGAGCCAGATGATTATGTGCTCGCTATCCTCAATCGCCTGCAGGGTCTCGGGTCGCGCTACCAGCGCCTGCGACTCATGATTCAGCCCGGGCGCGCCATCGTTGGCAACGCTGGCGTGCTGCTCGCGCGCGTGCTGTACCTGAAGCTGGGAGGAGTGCGCAACTTCGCGATCGTGGATGCCGGCATGAACGATCTCATGCGCCCGGCGCTCTACGACGCCTGGCACGATATCGCGCCGGTGAAAGTGGATGCGCCGCGCACACCGCGCGTTTACGATGTGGTCGGACCGGTGTGCGAGAGCGGCGATTTTCTGGGGCGCAATCGCGAGCTCGGCATCGAGGCGGGTGATCTGCTGGTTGTGGCCTCGGCGGGTGCCTACGGTATGGCGATGAGCTCGAACTACAATACCCGCCCACGTGCCGCCGAGGTCATGGTCGACGGCGATCGCTTCCAGGTCGTGCGTCGGCGCGAAAGCCTCGACGAGTTGCTCGCAGCGGAGTCGCTGCTTCCCGGTTAGACGGGAGCATGTATGGAGCGCGTGCCGGAGCCTGAGCTGATGGACCAGCAGGCGCAGGCCGAGGCCTACGCGCAGGCGGACTTCAGCGTACCTCACCAGGCCTTCGTCGATCATTTTCGGCGCCTGTTTCCCGCCCACGCGCCGCGCCGGATCCTCGATCTGGGCTGCGGTGCCGCCGATATCAGCGTGCGCTTTGCGCGTGCCTGGCCACAAGGGCAGCTCACGGCCATTGATGGGGCGCCGGCGATGCTTCGTTGCGCACAGACCGCGGTGCGGGACGCAGGTCTCGAGGCGCGCATCGTGCTGCATCACCTCCGGTTGCCGGACCTCGCGGGAATCTCGCGTGATTTCGACACGGTAATCAGCAACAGTCTCTTGCATCATCTGCACGACCCGACGGTGATGTGGCGTGCCATTCAGTCGCTCGCCCTGCCTGGCGCCGCGGTGCTGGTGATGGATCTGTTTCGTCCACCCTCGCGCGAGGCGGTGGATGCCCTGGTTTCCGCCCACGCGGTGGCGGAGCCGGAGATTCTGCGGCGCGATTTCGCCAATTCGCTATGCGCTGCATTCCGGCCCGATGAGGTGCGGGTCCAGTTGCGGCAGGCCGGGTTGGCGTTCAAGGTCGAGACCGTCAGCGATCGGCATCTGCTTGTTCATGGGATGATGCCGCGTGCATGACGGCGTTTCGTAGGCACAGTCACCAGCCTGTCAGTGGCGGTTCGGCAACAGTCGCGCGCGCCAGCGCATGACCCGCTGATAGTTGCGCCCCCAGGCGATGCGCAGGTGCCGGAAGATGCGCCTTGCCCACGGCCAGTCGACAGACAACAACGCCAACCCAAGTGGCAGCATCCAGTAACCCAGTACCGGCAGGAAGCCAAGCATGCCGCCGATGACCAGCAGCACGCCGACCGTCTTGCGCAGGCGGTGGTTCTTCGAGGTGCGCAGCGTGTTGAAGTGATTGAGGACGTACGCTTTCATGCCTGTTTACTATTTCAGGTTTCAGGCGCCTGCTGCAAGCATGGTAAGCTTTTTTAATGTTGATTCCGTTCAGCAAGATGCAAGGACTCGGTAATGACTTTGTCGTGCTGGACGGCGTGACAAGGGCCCTCCGGCTGTCGACAGAGCAGGTTCGACGAATCGCTGATCGCCACTTTGGTGTCGGTTGCGACCAGGTGCTCCTGGTTGAGCGCTCGAGCACGCCGGGCACAGATTTTCGTTATCGGATCTTCAATGCCGATGGCGGCGAAGTGGAGCAGTGCGGAAATGGTGCGCGCTGCTTCGTGCGTTTCGTGCATGACAAGGACCTTACCCACAAGCGGGAGATTGCGGTGGAGACACTGGCCGGTGTGATCCGCCCGCGGCTTGAGCCCGATGGGCAGGTAACGGTCGACATGGGTACGCCGCGATTCGAACCCGCCGACATTCCCTTCGACGCGCCGGCACGCGCCGAGCAGTACGACCTCGACATCGATGGTCGCATGGTCCGGGTGAGTGTGCTCTCGATCGGAAACCCCCACGCCGTGTTGATCGTCCCGGACGTTGAGCGGGCCGACGTCGCGGACGACGGACCGCGCATTGAGCGCCATGCGCGTTTCCCGCGGCGCGTTAATGCCGGTTTTATGCAAGTGGTCGATCGCAGTCACATCCGTCTACGCGTCTATGAGCGCGGCGCGGGCGAGACTCTGGCCTGCGGGACCGGGGCTTGCGCCGCCGTTGTCGCCGGTCGCCAACGGGGACTGCTTGATGCTACTGTAGAGGTGGGTCTGCCCGGGGGGAGCTTGCACGTGACCTGGGAGGGCGAAGGGCACGCGGTATCGATGACGGGCCCGGCCAGTACGGTATTCGAAGGCACGTTGGATCTCGACCATTTATGACACAGAAGCTCTCGAACGACGATCCGCAGGACGAACTTTCCTGGGAAGACGCGGTCGCGCGTTATCTGGAGGATCACCCCGATTATTTCGATCGCCATCCCGAGGCGCTGGCTCGCATCAGGATTTCGCATGAGGTGGGCGGGCCTGCGGTATCCCTCATCGAGCGCCAGGTACAGCTGCTGCGCGAACGTGAGCAGGGCCTGCAACGCCAGTTGCGCGAGTTGGTAAGCATCGCACGCGAAAACGACGCGCTTGGCAAGCGGCTGCACCAATTCGCGTTGGCGCTGCTGGAGGCGCGCAACTTTGAGGATGCTATCGAGGCGGCGCGCGAGTTGCTGCGCCAGGAATTCGGATTGGAAGCGGTAGTGGTGCGCCTGCGCGGCCGCGCCGATTCGTCACCCAACGGACCGGAACTGGTGCTTGAAGATGACCACCGGCTTGCAGCGGTGTTCACTGAACTCGCGAGCGGCAAGCCTCTTTGCGGCGGTGAGTTTGACGAAGGGTTGCAGCGCTATCTGTTTGGCGAGCGCGTGGCGGATATCCGCTCCTGTGCGATCATCCCGCTCGGCGACAAGAATCCGCGTGGCGTGCTCGCGCTCGGCAGCCACGATCCACATCGTTTCCACCCCGGCATGGGCACGGTGTATCTTGCGCGGCTCGGTGACTTGCTGATGCAGGGGCTGGTGCGTTACCTGCGGTGAGCCGCGTTCGCCAGCATGCCGCTGTCGATTCCCAATCGGCGGTCAGGCAGTTTCTCCGTTATCTCCAGAATGAGCGGCGTGCCGCCGCGCACACCGTCGAGAGTTATCGCCGTGACCTGGTGCGGCTGGAAGAGTTCTGCGCACGCAATGGGCGAACTGATTGGGCGGCGCTGACAACGCCCGATGTGCGTCAATTTGTGGCCTCGCTGCATCATGCGCGGCTGGCCCCCAAGAGCATTCAGCGCATCCTCTCAGCGACTCGCTCGTTCTATCGTTTCCTCGTGCGCGAGGGCTTGGCGCGACGCAGCCCGGCCGTTGGAGTGCCGGCACCGCGCGCGCCGCGGCGCTTGCCCCAGGCGCTCAGCACCGACGAGGCGGTTCGTCTGGTCGAGGCGGTTGGCGATGGTCCGATTGCGCGGCGTGATCGCGCCATGCTCGAGTTGTTCTATTCCTCCGGTCTGCGTCTCGCCGAACTCGCGGCGCTGAACCTGGTCGATCTGGATTTCAGCGAGTCGCTCGTGCGCGTTACTGGCAAGGGAGCCAAGGAGCGGGTGATACCGGTTGGCAGCGCCGCCGCTGATGCAATTCGGGCGTGGTTACCAGCGCGCGCTCGCCTCGCGGGTACCAGCGAGGCGGCCCTGTTCGTCAGTCAGCGCGGGGAGCGGCTGTCGGGGCGGGCGATCGAGCAACGCGTCGCACTCGTCGCGCATCGCCAGGGCCTCGGCCGGCACGTGCATCCGCACATGTTGCGCCACTCGTTCGCGTCGCATCTGCTTGAATCGAGCGGTGATCTGCGTGCCGTGCAGGAGCTTCTCGGTCACGCCAATCTGTCGACGACCCAGATTTACACCCATCTCGATTTTCAGCATCTCGCCCGCGTCTACGACCAGGCGCACCCGAGGGCGCGCCGCAAGAAAGCTGTCTCATAGACGTTACGTCGCTGGCGGGAGAACCGCTGGCGGGCCTGCCAGACGCCACGGGCCGGCCAATCCGGGGATCGCCAAGTTCCCGGGAAAGCGCGATGATGATGTGTATGGACGATGTGCGTTACTACAGTCTGCGCCGGCTCTCGCCCTATCAAGGCACCGTCCAGGTGGTGGATCTTCCGGGCTTCCGGGCCATGAGTCCGGATGGCATCACGTGGCAAGTGCGCGTGCAGAGCCGCTACCCGCGCTTCGCGGGACGGGCAGTGTGGCGCGCGGACGGTAGTGGCAATCTGATTGAGACTGATCGCACGCGGGCGTTTTTCGACGCGATGCGGAGCGCGCCAGTATTGCCATTTCCGCTTGCGGATCGACAGGAACTCTGGCTGCTGGATGGGCGCGAGCAGGTACCGCTTGCGCTGCTCACCAGCACGCTCGAACGTGCTGCTCCACCGCCGACATTCACTCCGCAGTGGCACCCGGCGCTTGCCGGCGACGACAGCTTTGTTTCACGTACCTTCAGTTCTGGCAACACCGTTTCACTCATTGCTCATCGTGAACTGGTGAGCCGCTGTGTGCAGAAGGCGGCCGGTGTGCGCGTGCGCGCGCAGTGGTTCGTGCGATCCGAGGACGGCAGCGGGATGGGACTCGGCGGGAATGGAATCAGCGATGCTCTGCGCGGGCGACGACTGGTTCGTGAGGCGTTTCCGGAGTTGCTGGTGAGCGAGCGCTGGGAGACCGAGGCCGAACGCGGCCTGATACGCGATTATCATGACTGGCTCGCACCCGGACTGCTGACGCACAGCAATTTGACGCGCGGAACGCGGGATCGCCTCGAACAGGCCGCTTGCCGACAGGCGGAGAAGCTCTATCATCTGCGCCAGTTGCTACCCGAGGTGCTGAATCCTGATCTCGTGAAGGTGGCGATGGTCGAGGCGATCATGCGTCGCTCGGCCGCAAACCCGGCGCGCGGCTAGGTGTCTGCGGCGACGTCCCGGCCGCGCCCCGACGGCATAGAATTCGAGCGCTACGAGTCCCCGCCATGGACCCATTACTGCAGGATCGCATTGTAGATGCCGCACTCGCTTTGGCCGAGGAATCCTCGTGGGAGCAGGTGCGACTCCACGAGGTGGCGCGGCGACTAGGAATCGGGCTGAGCGACGTGCGCTCGTGTTTTCGCGAAAAGGAAGACATTGTCGATGCCTGGTTCGACCGGGCGGATCACGCCATGTTAGTGGCTGCGGCAGCGCCCGAGGTCGCGGACCTGCCTTCGCGCGATCGGGCGCGCTTGCCGCGCACCGGCGCGCGACGCGTGAGATGATTCTCGGTAAGCTTGAGTTCGGTCATGTGCATTTCCAGTGGGCTGGATTGATGCGCATCAGTCGAACCGTGCAATGGTGGCGGGAAGCGGCCGGCCGCCGAGCGCCCTTTCCGTGGCGGGCATTCGAAGAGACCGCACTTACGTCAATCTATCTCGCCACCTTCATCTGTTGGATGTCGGATCACTCGGAGCAGTCACGCCGTACACGGGAGCTTCTGTTCCGCCTGCTTAGTGCCGCGGAGCCCTGTGCGCGCTGGGTTCCGGGCGTCGGTACTGATCGCTTGCGCAGCGCGGCTTCGGGGGGTCGCCATGAGTCAGAAGTTCAAAAACATACCCATTAGTACTGAACACGCGATAGCGGACGCCGAGATCAGCTCTTGCGCCGACGCCGAGCCGTACGCCTTGCGGGTGATTGGCGACAGCATGGCGCCGGAGTTCGTTGATGGACACATAATCATTGTCGATCCGGCCATGCCGCCGCACTCCGGCGCCTATGTGGTAATCGACTACGCGGGCGAGACAACCTTCCGGCAGTATGTGGTCGAGAACGGTCGCAAGTATCTCAAGGCGCTCAATCCCGTCTTTCCCGAGGTGGAGCTCGTTTCAAGCTTTACCGTGCGCGGCGTGGTGGTGCAGCGCGCCGGACGCCGTCGAAAGGAACATAAGCACTACTACTGAGTCGGGTTTACGCGGCGCAAACGCGCATCCCGCGCGCCTGGACTCGTGCATCCCTGCACATCGCCGGACGCCGTCGAAAGGAACATAAGCACTGCTACTGACGGGTCGCGGTCACGCCAGCGGTGGCGAAATTACTGCGGTGTCTTGCTGGTTTTGCGCGCACGCGGCATGGCGCCGCGCAGCAACTCATCAGCCCGATCGTGCAGCTCGCCAGCGCGTCCCCCGCGATAAAGGTGTGCACGTGACCAGGCAAGGTTGTTGTTCTCGGCACGCGTGAATACCACCTGAAAGAGCTGCAACGAGGCCGTTGTAAATGCCGCCAACGAGCCGGCCAGGTACAGTCGCCAGGCGCGAACGAACTTCGCGTCAAACATGCGCTCGATGATGTCACGGTGCGATTCAAAGCGCGCCAACCAGTGCTCAAGGGTTTTGGCGTAGTGCAGGCGCAAGTTCTCAACATCAAGCACCGACAAGCCGTTGGGCTCGAAAATCTCCATCATTTCGCGAAGCGTCGGTGGATAGGCGCCGGGGAAGATGCGCCTCTCGATCCAGGCATTCATCTTCTCGGGACGATTGCGCCCGATCGTGTGGATCAGTGCGCGGCCGTCCTCCTTGAGGACACGGTCGACGACGGCGCCGAGGTTCGCGTAGTTATCACAGCCGACATGCTCAAGCATGCCGATGGAAACGAACACGTCGTAGTCGCCATCCATGTTCCGATAGTCGTCCTCGACGTAGTCAATACGGTCTGCCAGTCCTTCGAGCTTGGCCTTGGCGCGCGCGTACGCGATCTGCTCGCGAGAGATGTTGTAGGATCGCACTTTGACGCCGTAGTGGCGCGCCATGTGACGCGCGAGACCGCCCCACCCGCAGCCCGCTTCAACCACGGTGTCGCCCGGATTGAGCTGGAGCTTGCGGCAGACATGATCCATTTTCGCGATCTGGGCGTCCTCAAGCGTCATCGTGGGCGAGGGAAAGTAAGCGCAGGTGTACTGCATACCGGCCGAGTCCAGCCACAGCTCGTAGAACTCGTTACCAAGATCGTAGTGGTGCTGGATGTTCTGGCGCGAACCGGAAAGGCTGTTGCGTCGCGCACGCGTCAGATACTCGCTGCGCAGTTCCTTCAGAGCGCGGGCTTGTTGAAGCCTGTTTGTCGCCCGGTAGGTGACCTCGAGCACCTCGACGAGATTCCCGTCCACCTCGATCCGTCCGATCGAGTAGAGATCGCCGAAATGCAGATCCGGATTCACCAGAAGGCGAAACAGTGCTCCACGGTCGCGGAAGCGCACGCGGGCGACGGGCGTATCCTGCGAGGCGACGATTTCCTCACCGCTCCACAGAACGACCGTGACCGGCGGATTGCCAAGCACCTTCAGCATCTTGCGCGCCAGCCAGCGATCGGTCGCCGTGGCGGGCGCGGTTGCGACGTCGCGGCTTGCCTCCGCGAGGGGCAGATCGAGGGTTGCGGTACGGACCTTCTTGTCGTTCATAGACGTCTCCTGACAGCGCGGCACCTGCGGGCCGCCACGAGAGGGTCAATCCTACCCGTTCCGCCCGGCCGCTTACAATTTCCGGCATCCCCCGGGGCGACCCTTGTCGGCGCGGTCGCAACCGAAGCGCAACGGTCGCTTTCTCTGTCATGTCAGCCCCGATTGGGCCGAGACTTTCTATTCAGTGGGGCATGTTGGCGGCAGATCTTGCGAGTCTCGGCGACCGAAAGCGGTTCGTCGACGAGCCCACAACGATAGCGCCCGCCGCGCTCCCTTCCCAGCATTCGACAGTCATGGCATTCGCCGAAACTGCGGGTCGCGCTCGCACGCTGCGCCCCGCGCACCACATCTTCCAGCAGTGCTCCTGCCCGTGCGATTTGCTTGGCATCGAGCGCCTCGCACGCCCGCCGCCAGATCCGGCCACGGACCGCGACGACGCGTCGACCCGCGGGGGTAAGCGCGAGACGCACCACGCGACGGTCTGTCCCGTCGCGTCGTTTCTCGACAAGTCCACGACGGGCCAGTACGCCAAGCGTCTGTGAAACCGTGCCCTTGGTGAGTTGCAGGAACTCGGTGACCGCCGCCGGGGTGTTACTTAGCCGGTTGCAGCGTGCCAGGTACTCGAGTGCCGCACGCTGGGCTGGTTGCAGGGCACCATGACCGTCACGGTCGCGTTGGATATCAGTCCGTAACAGATAGCCAAGACGCTCGATCACACGGTAGAGCCGGTCGGCGGGCATGACCAGATGGTATCGGAGCCATATCGACTCGACTAGCATTTGGCCCAAGCCCCGGAACCAATCTTCGATGCCAATCGCCCGTCGCAATGATCGCCACGAGTACTGGGGACCGTGGGCCACACTCGGCTGGAGCGTGTTGCTGCTTGGCATTTTCATGCTCGTTCAGTACGGCGTCTGGCATGTCTTCTCCGACGTCATGCAGATGCGGGATCCGGAGCTTGCGTCCGGCGCTAGTGTGTTCGCGCGCTATGCTGGGCTCGTGCTCGCGCTGTCGACACATGCCACGGCCGGCGTCTGCGGCGCACTGCTGATCGTGATCATCCATGGCCGACGGGGGGCTCGTCCGGCGACTTATCTCGCCTGGCGTTGGGCAGGTTGGCGTACCTTCCGGTTCTGGTTCGCGGCAAGCCTCATGCTGGTCGGTGTTGCGGAGCTGGCCAATTATCTTGCGGATCGTCCTGCGGTGCCGGAGTTCATGCGGCTTGCCTATGAGACGGCCGGTTGGCTGCCACTGCTTGCGCTCGCGGTGGTGATGGTGGCGCCGTTGTTCGAGGAGGTGTTCTTCCGCGGATTCCTGTATGCGGGGCTGGCGCACTCGCGTATCGGACCCGCGGGAGCGATCGTCGTATCGGCGCTCATCTGGACCGTCATACACACCCAATACGATCTCTTCGATCTTTCGCAGGTTCTTGTCGGCGGGCTGTACCTGGGCTGGATGCGGGCGCGCACCGGCTCGGTGTTGCTACCGTTTGCCACGCACGCGCTCTGGAATGCCATCGCATTGCTGGAGACGGCGTATTTCGCAGGCTTCTGACATCTCGCGCCCGCCAACGCGCGAACGAGGCACCCGCTGTCGCGTCGCTACGGTTCTGGTACCATCGCGCCGCAACCATCATGCGGCGCTTGCCGCGTTTCCTGCCAATACCGCACTGTGGCGCAATTTCGCATCTATCAGGCCCTGTACCTGGCGTTCTTCTCCGGCGCGCTCTATCGCGATGTCGCCCGCAACTGGAAGGGCGTGGCAATCACCTACGTGCTGCTGCTTGTCGCCGTGGCGTGGTTGCCGACCGCGGTTCGGCTGCAGCTCGCCGTACTGCACTTTGCCGAGCATTACGCGCCACATATCGTCGAACAGATGCCGGTGGTGCGAGTCGATCAGGGTCGTGTCCGGGTGGAGGCCGACATGCCTTACGTCATCACGCTGCGTGGGCGCGACGTACGGCTCGCCGTGCTCGATACCAGCGGCGCAATCACGAACCTCGAGCAGGCGCAAGCGCCGGTTCTCCTGACGGCGACCGAGCTAATCGTCCGCGATGGTGACGAGGTTGAGCGCTACTCGCTCGACCATCTGGACGGCGTGCGTCTCGATGCTGAAAGCCTTGCCAACTGGGTGGCGCTTTCGCGTTTCGTCTCGGTTCCGGTGATGTCGCTGGTTATGGTGCTGTACCTGGCGTTTTACCGAATGGGCCAGGCCTTTGTGTTTGGCGGAATCGGATGGCTGTTCGGCCGCGCCCGCCCGCCTGGGCTGCCTTTTCAATCGCTGGTACGTATCGCTGCCGTCGCCATCACGCCGTCGGTCTGGTTTGAGGTGATCGCAGCCTCCCTCGGGTACTCGGTTCCCGTGCCGATACTGCTGGCGGTGGTGCTGGCTTACCTGTATTTCGGAGTTCGGGCGAACCGCGAGGCGCGGGATGCCGAACTCATTGCCTGATGTGCTTGCGCGAATGCGGCGGGTAATTGCGCAAGTCCGTTTCCGGGGTGCCCGTTCGGCGAATTGGCGCCGGCGGTGCAAGCGACTATTCTTAGGGCTGATTTGACTGGAGGGCAGGGAATCCAATGGCGCTCGACAAGAAAACGGTAATCCAGCTGGCGGTACTGGTGGTGTTGGGTGGGGCTGCTGCAGCGTACTTTCTCCTGCCTGATAGCGGCGCACTGGTCGACTCGGTCGTCGGTATATTCGAGGACAAACCCGCCGCCACGACGGTCAAGAAAGCTCCAGCCATCAAGCGCCGCGGTGAAGACGCGTCGGCGCCGGCTGCGGCACCGGCCAAGCCCAAGCGGGCTGCGGCGCCCGTCATTCCGAATGAGCCCGTGAAAGGCATGGTGAGCGGCAAACCGTTCTCGCTCGAACGCGCCTATGTACAGAACGGCGTATTGGTGCTGCTATCCGGCAAGGATCCGGCAACCGCCGGCGTCAGCATCCACGGACTTTCCAAGGCCTGGGATGTGCCGGCCGGGAAGAACGTTAAAGTGGCGGCAGACACCAAGGCTGACAGCGCGCCGGGAGTGCGAGTCAGCTGGAAGGACGACGCCGATGGCGCGCCGCAGTCGAGGGAATTCAAGGACCACTACACGCTGCAACTCGAGCTGGGCGCGGAGGAGAAAGACGGCAAGATCCCCGGCAAGCTGCTGCTCACGTTGCCCGATGACCAGAAGAGCACGGTGGCCGGCACGTTCAATGCCGAGGTGCGCGGGTTCCGAATCGTCAATGGCAAGCCGGACTTGTCGGCCGACGCGACCGACACGCTCGAATATCTCACGCTGCAAGAGCTGCTGAAGGGCGATCCGGGTCGCAACATCGCTGATGTCACCTTCCATGACCAGCGCCTGGCCGGTAGTGGCGATGCGATGACCGGCTATCTCGAGGTGCGTTATCGGGCCGGCGATGCCGCGCCCACCGCAGAGCGCTACCAGTTCATGAAGGCGCAGGGTGAATGGAAGGTCCGCGGTCAGCTCAAGCTGACGCAGATCGACGAGGCGCATCCGGTCAAGGCGCCGGGCGCCAAGGCACCATATGCCGAGCTGTTCCCATATCTCGCCGCCCGCCGGTTGGAAGCCGAGCTTGCCAAGAGGTCGCCGAAGAAGGGCGTGTACGACGTAGGCTTCGAGAGCCGCATCGCGGACAAGTACAAGATCGGGCAATGCGAAGTGAGCTATCGGCTGGAGGGCGCTGCCGAGCCGACCAAGATAAGCTATCTGTTGCGCAACAAGGCCAAGGGTTGGCAAATTGAGCGTGCCTTGCGCGCGAACGAAAAGATCAATTTCGACAACGGCAGGATCGAGGTTGCCAAGGCGGCCAAGAAGAAGTGAAGCAGTAGCGTGTCGAGTCAACAAGAAAACCCCGCCGTGGCACGGCGGGGTTTTTTATGTCGGCGCACTGCCGACGGGATGAATCCGTTCGCCGCTATAGCGGTTTGACGACGGTCGCCTGCAGTCCCTTGGGGCCCTTCTGGCTTTCAAATTCCACCGATTGACCCTCGACGAGCTTCTTGAAGCCTGTGCCCTGAATGACGGAATAGTGCACGAAGACATCGGCGCTCCCGTCCTCCGGGGCGATGAAGCCAAATCCCTTTGTTTCGTTAAACCATTTGACGGTACCTGTACGCATTACGGAGTTGCCTCGCTCAAGAATTGAACCGGCGGCTGCTGGCGTGGACGGACGCTTCGAGACGCGCGGGGCGACTGGCGAGGAACCGCTACGGCGACAACCACGGCCTTTCGGCCGCTGGCCAGTATAGCGAAACCGGTTTTCTTGTACAGAGAATGTCGGCGCTCATGGCGCCTCCTGCGCCGGTTGGGCGAGCGCGTGTGCAATGGCTGCACGAAGGCGTTCCAGGTGCGCCTCGCTTTGCACCGATGCGTGGAACTGTCCGTTGTGGAACAGGAACAACGCCGGAAGATGAAACACGTGAAACTCGCGCGCCAGTGCAAGATCATGTCCGGCGTCAACTTCGAATATGGCGAGGTCCGGGTGGCGCGCCTGGTACTCCGTCAGCACTCGTTTCCAGTGACCGCAGGAACCGCAGCCCTCGCTCGTAAACATGACCAGTGCCGTGCCGGGCGTTTCCGCCAACACATGGTGAAACCGGAATTGATCAAGGACCGGGAATGCCACGCACGAGTTTCCGTTTTATCCGCGCGCTCTCGAATAGGACACAGCACGCGGCGTGGCGGGATTATAGCGCGGCAGTGTGCGGCATGAACTCGGCGCGGCATGTTTCGATCAGCTGTTCGTAAGTGCGAATCAGCGCCTTTTCATAGGCGCTGTCGTCGGATTGAGTGAGGCGTGCGAGACGCGCCTCGAGCGCGGCTTTCTCGCTGGCGAGCGTCCTGGCGTGGCTTTGCTCGTGCCCCTGGCATCGGGAGTCGGTGTCGATCGCATCTATGTTTCTCCGTTGGTTGTGTTTGTTAGAGTAGGCAAGGTGCATGACAGTCCGGTGACGGGTTGGTGCAGTTCTTTAGGGGGAAATAACAATGCATCTGCCGTGGTACGTAACTGCGCTTGGCGCAGCGCTGGTTTGGGGAATCCATTACCCGCTGGTCGATCACGCGCTCAAGCGCTTTTCATTGACTGGCGTGCTGTTACTGACGGCGCTGCCGATCCTGGCCCTTCCGTTCGTCACGCGCGGCGTGGACGCCGACCTCGCCACGTTGCGCGCCATGAGCTGGAGCGAGCGGGTGCCAATCCTTGCCCTCGCGCTTACCAGCCTCGCGGGGTCCGTGCTGCTCTATCTTTCGATCTCCGGAAAGAATGCCACGCTCGCCAGTCTCATTGAGATTACCTACCCTGTATTCGTTGTGTTGTTCGCGTTCTTGCTATTTCGGCAAATGAACCTCAATGCCAGCGTGCTGATTGGCGCCGGATTGGTGTTTGCCGGGGTGGCGGTGATTGTCCTCGGCAATCCCTAACAAACCGGTCGTGCCCATGGACCGGTCAAAGGGTAACGCGCCCCGACAATCGGCCAGCGTCGGGATTCGATGAAAATCGGACTTGAGTTTCGGCGCATACCGTCCTGGAGGTAGCGGGAGGAGCGGTGGCCATGTCCCGCAAGATGTACCGTCAGGTGTCCGTGCTACAGGAGCACGCGCCTGGCGATCTCTCTCGTTTTAGGGCAGACACTGCGCTATAAAGGCCGCATGCGCGTGCTGTTGGTAGAAGACGATGAACTGCTCGGCGATGCCATCAGAGCCGGGCTCATGCAGGAACACTATGAGGTCGAATGGGTAACGGACGGGCACGCGGCCGAGGCGGTACTGCTCGCACGTGACTTTGACATCGTGCTGCTCGATCTCAATCTGCCGCTGCGCGGCGGTCTCGAGGTGTTGCGGCGATTGCGCATCGACCATCGTACGGTGCCGGTGCTGGTGCTGACTGCGCGTGACACCCTTGCCGATCGCGTGCAGGGACTCGACAGCGGTGCCGATGACTACCTCGTCAAGCCGTTCGATCTCGTTGAGCTTTATGCGCGTATGCGGGCACTGATGCGGCGCCACCGCGGCCCCCACGATCTGCTGCACCACGCCGATTTGGTGCTCGATCCGCAAGCGCATCGTGTCACCCGTGCGGACCAGCCGGTTGAACTCACGCCGCGCGAGTTCGCGTTGCTCCGGGCCTTGCTCGAGAATAGTGGGCGCGTGCTGTCACGCGCGCGGCTTGAGGAATTGCTCTACCCGCAGGGAGCGGATGTCGGCAGCAACGCCATCGAGGTTCACGTGCATCACCTGCGTCGCAAGCTCGGCGGCGAATTGATCCAGACAGTCCGCGGGGTCGGTTACCTCGTGCCGCGTGGCCGCTGATGCCCTCGTTGCGCCATCGACTGCTTTTGTTGCTGCTTACGCTGTTCGCCGCGGCGTGGGCGCTGTTGGCTGTGCTGTCCTACTCAGCGGTACGTCACGAGGTTGAAAAGTTGTTTGATGCGGAAATGTCCCAATCCGCTCGCGCGTTGCTGGGTCTGACGCGCCATGAGCTGCAGGAGGACAGTTCAGACAGCGGCGTAGCGCCCGGACTGATAGGCGGTCAGGCTCATCCCTACGAAGAGAGGATTGCCTTTCAGATCTGGCAAGACGGTGATCTGCTGCTGCGCTCGGCCAATTCGCCGCCAATACCCATGTCGCCTTCCGACGGCTTCCACGATCGCGAGATTGATGGTGCCGCTTGGCGCACGTTTGCGCTTACCGATAAGGCGATCATGGTTACGATTAACGTCGGTGAGCGCTATGAGGTTCGCAACGAGCTCGTCTACGATATTCTGGGAACTACTTTGCTGCCGGTGGTGCTGGCGCTTCCTCTGCTCGCCGTCCTTATCTGGTCGGGCATCAGCGCGGGACTCGCGCCATTGGGCCGGATGGTAGGCGAGATCGGCCGTCGTACACCCTCGGCGCTCGAACCGCTTGCCATGCGCGACGTGCCGGAGGAAATACAGCCACTGGCGAATGAGCTGAACGGGCTTCTCGGGCGTCTGAGAGGAGCCCTGGAAAGTGAGCGGCGGTTCACGTCCAACGCGGCACACGAGCTGCGCACGCCGCTCGCGGCGCTCAGGGCGCAGGCTCAGGTGGCGCAACGCGCGACTGTGGAAACCGAACGCGGTCAGGCGCTCGATCAATTGATTCGCGGTGTCGATCGAGCCACGCGACTCGTGGAGCAGATGTTGCAGCTTGCGCGCCTCGATCCGGAAAGCGCCGCACGCCAATACCGCGAGGTCGTGCTTGCCGACGTTGTGGCGGAGGCTGTCGCCGGGTTGGCCAGCCGCGCAATCGAGCGGCGTATCGATCTTGGCGTGACCGAGACCAACCGTGCCACGCTGCGGGGTGACGCTGCGCTGCTCGGCGTATTGGTACGAAACCTCGTGGATAACGCCATTCAGCATAGCCACGAAAATGCCCGCGTCGACGTGGCGATTGACAGTGCCCCGGAGGTCGTCATGCTGACCGTGACGGACAGCGGCCCTGGCATTCCAGTGGAGGAGCGCCAGCGCGTGCTCGAGCGCTTCTACCGCATGCGCGACACGCGCGCCTCGGGCACCGGCCTCGGACTTTCTATCGTCCAGAGGATCGCGGAACTTCACTCCGCGACTGTGAATTTCGAAGACGCACCCCATTCGCCTGGACTGCGCGTGTGCGTACGCTTCCCGCGCCCCCACGACGTGACGGCAGCTGTTGCCTGACTACCGCAGGATATTGAGGCAGCACGCCATCTGCTTGCGTGTCGGGCGGTCAACTGTTCCCGCGTCGTGCTCGCCGGCGGGCCAGACGTCTTCAACCTCACAATCGGTGTCGCGCGCGTCGCCGGCAGTCAATGGCATGCCTACGACGACACCACGTTCTTGACGGGCGGGTCGGAAAGCAAACGGCGCACGGCGGACTGCCGCCGTGCGCTGCGCCGACGTGCCGCTAGAGGTTGTATCCGGTTTCGTTGTGCAGCACGGTGTCGAGGCCTTCGGTTTCTTCCTCGCTACTCACCCGCAAACCGACGAGCGCGTCGACAAGCTTGAACAGCACAAGCGTCAGCACTGCCGACCAGACGATCGTGACCGCCACTCCGGTGAGCTGAACGCCCACCTGTTTGCCCATCGTCATGCCTTCAGCGAATCCGACACCGCCAAGGAACGGCGCCGCGAACACACCGGCGAGCGTGGTGCCGAGAATGCCACCGACTCCGTGCACCGGAAACACATCGAGAGAATCATCGATATGCAGCACGCGCTTCATGAAGTTGGTGGCGAAGAAACATACGACACCGGCGGAAAGCCCAATCGCGAGCGCGCCGAGCGGACCGACGTAACCGGAGGCGGGCGTGATGGTACCAAGTCCCGCGACCATGCCGGTGACGATGCCGAGTACGCTGGGTTTCCGGAACCGCACCCACTCGCAGATCATCCACGCCGCGGCGCCGGCAGCGGCGCCGACGTGCGTGACTAGCATGGCCATGCCTGCCGCGCCGTTGGCCGCCACCGCGCTGCCGGCGTTGAAGCCGAACCAGCCTACCCACAGCATGCCCGCCCCGGTCACGCTCATGGTGAGGTTGTGCGGCGCCATGGCTGTTTCAGGAAATCCGCGTCGGCGCCCGAGCACGAGCGCCGCAACCAGTGCTGCGACGCCAGCATTAATGTGCACCACCGTGCCTCCGGCAAAGTCGAGCAAGCCCATCTTCTGCAGCCAGCCGTCGCCCCATACCCAGTGGCAGACCGGAAGGTAAACGAACACCAGCCACAGCAGGCTGAACAGCAGCATGGCGGAGAACTTCATTCGTTCCGCGAAGCCGCCTACCACGAGTGCCGGCGTGATGATCGCGAACGTCATTTGGAACATGACAAACACCGTTTCCGGAATCGTTCCCTTCACTGTGTTCACGCCGATGCCGGCGAGTAATGCCTTGCCGAGCCCGCCCCACCAGGCGTTCTGCACGCCGCCATCGCCAAAGGCAACTGCATAGCCAAACAATACCCACACCACCGAGGCCACCGCGGCGATGGCAAAGCACTGCATCAGCACCGACAACACGTTCTTGGTGCGCACCAGCCCGCCGTAGAAGAGTGCAAGCCCGGGCAGTGTCATGAACAGCACCAGTGCGGTAGAGGTAAGCATCCATGCCGTATCGGCCGCGTTCAAGGTTGGCTGAGCGTCCGCGGCGTGGGCCGCGAGCGGTAGGACAAGCGCGGCAGCCGCCGCGACCAGAGCGCGAATTGATTTCATGGCAGTTCTCCCCGTGAAGGCTGGACTACAGTGCACCGCGACCGGTTTCACCGGTGCGGATGCGCACGACCTGTTCAATGCTGCTGATGAAGATCTTGCCGTCACCGATTTTTCCGGTGCGCGCGGCCTCGGCGATTGCTTCCACCACGCGGTCGGTCAGATCGGCCGCGACGGCCACCTCGATCTTGGTCTTTGGCAGGAAGTCCACGACGTACTCGGCGCCGCGGTACAGCTCGGTGTGACCTTTCTGGCGGCCGAATCCCTTCACTTCGGTTACGGTCATGCCTTGTACGCCGATCTCGGACAGTGCTTGGCGCACGTCATCGAGCTTGAACGGTTTGATAACCGCGGTAATGAGTTTCATCGAGATGACCCCCGTGGTGCATACGGCAAATTTTGGTGTTGTATTGTCGGCCCCGTCTGCGCAGGAACGGTGCGGTCGGCATGATATGCCGCAACCGCGGTGGGATAAAGGTGCCCGGGGGTACCGCCCCTTAAATGTGCAAGGTCAGCACGCGCCGCAGGAAATCGGATGCCTGACGGTAGATTCCGGGGTTCGACGACTCGCGCGGGCCGGCGACGTTGAGTGTGCGGATGCCGTGGCGTGCGAGCCAGATGCCGACTGCGCGTGGCTCGCCCGGGGTATCGAGATCGATAACGAGGCAGGGTTTGCCGTGGCGTTGGGCGAGCTCGCGCGTGAGCGCCGTGCCGGTGCTTGGCGCGCCGCGGGTTAGGATGAGCGTGCCGTCGGCCTCCCGCACGTTGCGGGCGGTACGTTCGGGGTAGTCGGCGCTCGCCGTTTCGGTAAGCGGGTAGTGGACTGGAATCGGGCCGTCTTCGGCGCGCCGCCCTCTGGGGCAGTAACCACCGCATGGAATCGTGAGCGCGATCGCGGCGTCCAGTGCCGCCCTGTCGACTCCCGTCTGGCCGCCCGAGATGATCTTCTGTGGCCGCACCGGCCCGCGGTCATCAAAGGCATAGCGTCCGCGGCGCAACAGCTTGTATTGGCGGATCATCCGTACACACATGGCAAGCGCCGCTGCATTGAGCGCGTCAAGCGGCAATCCAACCCGCAGGGCGATGCCGTTCACGTCCTGCGCGCCGACATCGATGTAGCGCGCCACACTAGCGCGACCGAGCGCCTCGATGTGCGCGTCCCACACGATATCGTGACCCTCAAACGGTCCGATGAAGCGCAGGTGCGCGCGCTTGCCATCCAGCGCCAGCAACTCATAGTCCGTGCCGAGCATGGCGAGCCGCTGCGCCAGGGCGTGCACCAGTGTTCTCATCAACCGAGCGGACTCGATCATTGGCGCCGATTATGACATGGCGTTGATTCTGCTAATCTGCTGCACCGGGCGACGCACGAGTTCTACCACCCCATGCAGGCACCCCGCATCACCACCGCTATACCGAAGCAGCGCTACCAGCTGGGCGAATACCAGGCAGTAGTGTTGGGCGACATCGAGAGTCCCGATGCCGTTCGTTATCAATATATCCTTGCGCTGGTGCGTGCCGGCGAGAGCAGGCCCGGCTTCTACGTGAGCTGCGAAAAGAATCCGCGATCACTGGCGGCCGAGGGATCGCATCGGCTGCGCGTGATCAGCGCTGCATTCAACGAGGAGATCGGTTCCTCAAATGATTGGTCCGATGTAGATGCATTCGCGGCACAGGCACTGGCGCTCGCCATTCAGGTGCTCGGGCTCGGGGAACTCAAGCCGGAACGGCTGACGTAGCTCAGGCTTCGTAGAGCAGCGCGCCCGCGGCGTCCTCGACACGCACCTTGATGGGGATGCCCTGACGCACGCTTTGCGTGATCACGCAGAAGTCCTCGAACAGATGGGTGCAGCGCTCCAGCCTGGGTTGCTGGGCGTGGTCGACTTGCACCGCGATCGTCACCTCGACGCCGCCGATTCGAAGTCGCCCTTTGGCGTTGCGTGTATAGGTACCGCGCACGCGTGTCGTCAGGCCTTGGGCGGCGGCATGTGTTTTGTTGAGACAGAACAGCAGGCTAGCCGACAGGCAGTTGGCGACCGCCGCCGCCAGTAGCCGCGAAGCGTTGGGCCCGTTTTCCCTGCCGAGCGGCGCCGGTTCGTCAAGCAGGAGATCTGGCACATGCGGCCAGTCAAACTTCACACGAAACTCGTAGTCGCTGACGTGCGTCAGCTCGAGTTCGAAGTTGCGCTCCTCAGGTGCGGCGGCGGACGGCGCCATGGCGAGTTCTCAGTGGTCGTGGCCACCGGGTCCATGTACATGGCCGTGCTCGAGCTCTTCGGTCGTGGCGGCGCGCACCTCAATGATCTCCACATCGAAATGCAGGGTCTTGCCGGCCAGCGGGTGATTGGCGTCAAGCACCGCGCCCGTGTCGGTCAGTTCCACGATCACGAACGAGATTCGCCCATTCGGCCCGTCGGCATAGACGCGCTCGCCAACGGCGAGGGTCATCTCGGGCGGGAAATGTTCCCGTGGCGCCTCGAAAACAGCCTCCGGGTTCTTTTCCCCATATCCTTCACCCGGCGCAACAGTCACCTTCGACTTGTAGCCGGCCTCCTTGCCTTCCAGGGCCTGCTCGAGCCCGGGGATGATATTGCTGTGGCCATGCAGGTAGGCGAGTGGGTCGCGACCCGTGCTTGAGTCCAGCACCTCGCCGCTGTCATCGGTGAGTGTGTAATGCATCGCAACCACTGTGTTGAGAGCGGCTTTCATAACGGCAACCTCGGGGAAGAAAGAAATGAGTAGGCCACCACTATAACGCAACTCGCCGGTGCGAGACACACGCCCGGCGCATTTTCTATACTGCAGATGAACCGAGGAGCACCGTGATATGGCGAAACTGAAGGCGCGCGTCGAAATAGAATACTGTGCGCAATGCAGGTTTATTCTGCGTGCCAGCTGGATGGCTCAGGAGTTACTCATGACCTTCGGCGAAGAGCTGGGTGAGGTGGCGCTCGTTCCAGGCAGTGGCGGGATCTTCGAAGTGCGAATCGATGGCGAGAAGCTCTGGAACAAGAAGGAGGCGGGCCGCTACCCCGAACCGAAGGAGATCAAGCAATTGGTTCGTGACCGCATCGCACCGGGCAAGGACCTTGGTCACAGCGACCGGAAGTAACCATGGTAAAACACCTGAGCGTGCACACACGCGGCCAGGGTCTGTACGAATTTACCGAGGCAGTGACGGCGCTGGTGCGTGAGACTAGCGTTCGCGAGGGACTGTGTACCGTCTTTATCCGGCATACTTCGGCAAGTCTCGTCATTCAGGAAAATGCCGACCCCTCGGCGCGACGCGATCTGGATCGCTGGTTGAATCGTCTCGTGCCGGAAGGTGACGCCTTGTATACGCACATCACCGAGGGGCCGGATGACATGCCGGCGCATGTGAAGGCTGCGCTTACGGCAACGTCCCTGTCGATCCCCATCTCCGATGGCCAACTGACGCTTGGCGCGTGGCAGGGAATCTATCTATGGGAGCACCGCCGCCAGGGTGGCGCGCGCGAGGTAGTTGTGCATGTCGGCAGCTAGGCGCTGCGCGTGGTTGTGCTACGCTTCTGGCTATCCGCATCTCCCGGTAGTTCCCCTAATGACAAGCTTTCCGCGTGTATTGGCTGGTGTTCTCACGATCCTGCTCGCAACCAATCCGGTCGGTCTGGTGCATGCTGCTGGTGACGAGGAGGTATTCGATGTTGCCAAACACTATACGGTGAAGGTCCGCACGCAGGTGGAACTACCGTTCTTCGGTGATCGAAAGGGTACATCGATCGGCGCCGGGTTTGTCGTCGACAGCCAGCGCGGCTGGATCATGAGCAACGCGCATGTGGTGTCGCGCTCGCCCTCCAAGGTGTCGGTGTCGTTTCTTGGCAACGGCTTCGTGCCGGCGAAGAAGCTGTTTGTCGATCCGTACGTCGATCTTGCGATTCTCGAAGTCGATCCCAAGGCGCACAGGCGCAAGCTCAATGCGGCGCAACTGGATTGTCGTGCGCTCCCTGCGATCGGCCATGCTGTCGGGGCGTTCGGTCATCCGTGGGATCTTTCCTATACCGGTACACGCGGGATCATTTCCGGTGTCACCTCCAAGTTCAGCGGTGCACTGGAGATGTTGCAGACGGATGCGCCGATCAACCCCGGCAATTCGGGTGGACCACTGATCAGTCTGAAAACGGGCATGGTGGTAGGCGTCAACACCGCCTCGCGCAAGAGCAGCCAGAACACCAACTTCGCCGTGCCGATGGTGCAGGCCTGCCGCGTCCTTGAGCTGCTGCGTGCCGGGCGCGATCCCTCGCCGCCGGAGTTGCCGGTGGTGTTTTACAAGGACGTGGATGAGAGCAAGCAGTTGCGTGTCGCGCAAGTGCACGCCGAGCGCGATGATATGAAACTGCAGGTCGGCGACGAGATTCGCGGGGTGGAGGGGGAGGAGGAAAGTGTCGAGAGCAAGGGGCGTCTCATTCACCTGTTGCGCGGGCGGCTTGATCAGGCGTCACTTCACGTCGTGCGTGACGACGCGGCCGTAACGCTCACGGGCCGCTTTGCGGCAGCCGAATCGGTCACGCGCCGGCGTGGCGCCTACGCCTCCGGCCTGCTCGTTGCCGCCACGCCATGGCGCGATCTTGGCGATCTGGCTGACACTCGGCTCGCACTCATGGTGCATTACGTCGAGCGCGGCTCGGCCGCCGACGCGCAGAAGATCGAAAGCGGCGATCTGCTGGTGGCGGTGGACGGGCAGCCAGTGACCGAGCTGGACGATCTGCAGCGGCGCCTGAAAGCGGCGCAGGCCGCAAAGAAGGAAGTGAAGTTGCGGCTGCTGCGCCTTGGCGACATCGAGGATGGTTTGTTCGTATATATCGAGCGGCCGCTGCCAGTAGCGAATCTTCGTCTCATCGGCGGCCAGTCCGAGTAGTGCGTTCGTGACGCGTATGGCTGCGCGCGTCGCCCCGTGCGGTTCCTGGTCCTCTCCCATTACCGCCGAGCTGATCGTGGCCGGTACGGTTACGCTCGGGCAGATCGTCGCCGACGACGCCGATCTCTACTGGAGCGAGGGCCGGCCCAGCGAGGGCGGACGCACCGTGATCTGCCGTCGGCGAGCAGACGGTACTATCGAAGACGTTCTGCCGGCCCCGTTCAACGCGCGCAGCCGCGTGCATGAGTATGGCGGTGGCGCCTTCACCGTGCATGACGGAACCGTGTATTTCGTGCACGACGGCGACGGCCGCATTTACCGTCTCGTTGTGGGGACGACCCCGGAGCCGCTCACCACGCCGGGCACACGGCGCTTCGCCGATCTCCTGCTGGATGTCCGGCGCGGACGGCTGCTGTGCGTGAGCGAAGAACACCTCGAGCATGGCGAACCGATCAACACGCTGGTTGCCATCGATGTGGCGAGCGGCAAACTTGCGACGCTCGCCGCCGGTGCGGACTTCTACGCGTCTGCCACACTGAGTCCTGATCACGAACGCCTCGCATGGCTTTGTTGGCGACACCCGGACATGCCGTGGGACAGCACGGAACTGTGGGTGGCGTCGCTGGATCAGGTCGGTCTCCCGCGGAATGCCCGGCGCGTGGCAGGTGGAAGCGGGGAGTCGATATTCCAGCCACAGTTCGGGCCGGACGGTACGCTTCATTTCATTTCCGATAGAAGCGGCTGGTGGAATATCTACCGGCTGGGCGATTCTGGCGTTGAGGCACTTGCGCCGCGCGAGGCCGAGTTCGGTGTACCGCAGTGGGTGTTCGGCATGTCCACTTATGCCTTCACCACACCCAAGCGGATCGTCTGCGCGTTCAGCGAGCAAGGCCGCTGGCGGCTTGGCGAGATCGACCTGGTCGCGTGCACACTGCGCGAGATCGCAACCCCATATACAGACGTGACCAGCGTGTGCGCGTGCGAAGGGGCGGCATGGTTTGTGGGCGGCTCGTCAGTGAGCGCACCGGCGATCGTGCGCCTGCATCCAGCGAGCGGGGTCGCGGAAGTAGTGAGCACTTCCAGCGCGCTTACGATAAACCCCGCCTATCTCTCGCAGCCGCAGATGCTGGCGTACCCAACGGGCGATGGGGAGATGGCGCATGCCATGTTTTATCCGCCCTGCAACCGCGACGTCGGCGTTCCAGTCGGCGAGTTGTCGCCTCTATTGGTCGTGAGCCATGGCGGGCCGACCTCCGCCAGTACCACTACGCTTAATCTGCGGCTGCAGTACTGGACAAGTCGTGGCTTCGGGGTGCTGGACGTGAATTACCGCGGATCAAGCGGTTTCGGGCGGACCTATCGGCGCGCGCTCGACGGGCGCTGGGGGATCGCTGACGTAGAAGACTGCGTGCGTGGCGCGCAATATTTGGTGCAGCAGGGACGCGCCGATCCTGCACGGCTTGCGATCCGTGGCTCAAGCGCTGGCGGCTTTACGACACTGTGTGCGCTCACCTTTCATAACGTGTTTGCGGCCGGTGCTAGCTATTATGGCATCAGCGATCTCGAGGCGCTCGCGCAGGATACCCATAAGTTCGAGGCGCGTTACCTGGAGCGTCTTGTTGGACCGTATCCCGCGGAGCGCAATCGCTATGTCGAGCGTTCGCCGATTCATCACTTCGAACGGCTCGGCCGGCCGATGATTTTCCTCCAGGGCCTGGATGACAAGGTTGTCCCG
>SMTZ1_10000629_pt1 | contig 43454 bp, 46 predicted proteins | sample DeeMarSWOR136_30_FD_25667 | JGI IMG/M metagenome (IMG submission 25667) | reverse complement strand
TTTCGATAAAGCAGCGGATAGCATCTCTCGCCATATCCCGTGCCTCATCGAGAGTTTCACCAGAGGTACAAATCTCCGGGATTGCTGGAACAATTACATTGTACCCCCCTTCCTCAATCGGCTCGAAGAAGACCGTGAAGCGGTATTCTCCCATTTTACTTTCCTCCCAGGTTTTCTCCATAAAGATAATAAAAGAAGCTTAAGATGTCAAACTAATGAGTGACCGTTGACCAATTTAGAATCCTAGCGTTATGAACGACCCCAACGCTCAAAACGCACTAAACGATCCTAACCATCTAAACGCCCGTGACAGACCAAACAAACCAAATAAACCGAATAGACGAAATAAACCAAATCAACGAAATAGACTAGACAGACCAAATGGACGAGATAGACCATCTAAACCACCTTGTCCCAGCCTCGTTTGATGTTATACAATTTCCGTGTGTCATCCCATATCAAGGAGGCTTGCGCATGACGACGAAGCCAGCTCACGTGATGGTGATCACGCCTCATCCAGATGATGCGGAATACGGCGTTGCCGGAACGGTAGCTCGATGGGCCAGTGAGGGGAAGGAGATTATATATGTGGTGTGCACCAACGGCGACAAGGGCACCAGTGATGCCAACATGAAGCCGGAGGAACTGGCTAACATTCGAGAGAAGGAGCAGAGGGCCGCGACAAGACTACTGGGGGTGAGGGAGGTCATATTCCTTCGCCATCCAGATCAGAGCTTGGAGGATACGCCCGAATTCCGCAAGGAACTCGTCCGCCTTATAAGGCTATACAGGCCTGAAACTATCGTAACTGCCGACCCTTATCGCCGCTATGTCTGGCACCGGGATCATCGCATCACCGGCCAAGTTACCCTGGACGCCATCTTTCCCTATGCCAGGGATCCCCATTCTTACCCCGATTTCATGAAAGAAGGCCTTCATCCCCACAAGGTGGGGGAAATATTGTTCTGGGCGTCGGAAGATGCAAATTACCGCTCCGATATCACCGAAACCTTCCATTTGAAACTGGCCGCACTGCGTTGCCATAAGAGCCAGGTGGGCCACATCCCATCCCAAGAGCTGGAGCAATGGCTAAAAGACAGGCATACGACACTGGCTGAAGGAGAGAAATTCCAACTTGCGGAGGCTTTCCATCGGGTAGAGATGTGAAGCTCCCCGCCCACAGGGCGAGGATAGAGGTTTGAGGTCTGAGGCTCAAGGCTAAAGACATCTTCTAGTGTTGCGGTTGGCGGTTCTGCAGTGTTGCGGTTGAACGGAAAAACGAAATAGACGAAATATACCAAATAGACGAGATGAACCAAACCAACCAGATAAACCTATGGGCCAATCCCCGCTAAGACGAAAGCCAGAGCACATCCCCACACAGGTTAGGATCGTGAGGCCGAGAGGAAAAGAGGGCGAATTTCTCCTTCTCTTTTTTTAGTACAGTGGAGTCACCGTGGCCAGGGAATATGTGAGTATCATCGGGCAGACAAAAGATCCTGCTCGTTATGGATTCAATGATTTGCCGTAAATGAGCCGACGACCCGGTCTTACCCGGACCACCGGGGAAGAGAGTATCCCCCGATATCAAATATTTCCCCGTCAAAAAGCATAGGCTGCCCGGGGTGTGACCCGGCGTATGAAGCACCCTTAGCTTGATCCTCCCAAAGGATACCGTATCGCCGTCACCGAGGAGGATTTCCGGCTGCAAAGACAGGCTCCTGGCGTCGAGTGGGTGGACGGCAACGGGAATCCCAAGGTTGGACTTCAACTCGGATAGTGCGCCCAGGTGATCCATATGGGTGTGAGTTATCAATATGAATTGAGGATGAGTCCCCTCCAACCCTTTGAGAATTCTACCTGCTTCCGCAGGCGCATCTACCACCACACTTTCTCTTGTTATCGGGCAGGTTATTATGTAGCAATTGTTATTGAAGGCCCCCACGATGAGCTTATCAATCTGGAGATTGTCATCTTTTACTACCAGTACCATTACCACCTCCGGGTTATGCGTTCTAGGATAAATTACCTCTAATGTCTCAGAATTGAGCGCTTTTTCAATTCACCAACGTTCCTATTACCGCAAAGTGTTTTTTGATACCCTCCCTGTCACCCCTTCGATGTAAGCTGTGCGTCACGGTTCACCTCTATCAATAACCCCTTTGACCCAGACAGTTTAAAACCAGCAGCTTGTGAAGGGGAAAAGACAGATAATAACTGGAAGATATCCAGTAGAATGAGAAGCCTCAGGTTAAGCTTCTTCACCGGCGAATATTACCAGAATGGATAAGGATTCACAAGAAAGAAAAAATCATGACGTGGTTAGCTCTGATCTATCTGTGGTTCAAGTAAAGCCCTACCAGTTAGTCTTGAAAGAGAGGATCAAAATCACAAGTAGGCAACGGGTTTAGGTACCCCATGTGCCGTCAAGTGCAACTCATGGCCATCAAACTTACGAACATAACGAAAAACCTCCCCTTTCTGCCCAGTTGGGTTTTAAGGATACATCTTCTCAGGCTCCTGAGAAGCCAAAGTGCAACCGAAAAGATGCTAGACAATCCCCTTTTCTCGGCGGTAGCCGTGGCCACCAACCTTCATCTCTTGGCCGCCATGCCCGACCTGCCAGGGGCCATGGAGCCCGTCCAGCCAATGCTAGAATACGACACCACGCCGAACCGGTTTCGGGAAGAACTGCTTGCAACGCCCCTTTCCATCACTGACCAAGTTAAACGTAATGCCGGATGGGTCTCCCTTCCCCAAGGGCCCGGGCTGGGAATTGAGTTGGATTTCGACTTCATGGAGAAGTTTGAGGTCTAGGAATTCTCCAAATTCCCGGGGAAATCACTCATATGCCACTATCAAAGCTGTGGGAATTGCAAAAGGGCTAACCTTGATTTGGCTCACAGGCCAATATGCACACCATTGGGATTGATGCTTATCGGCTCGTGGCGGATGTTATGAAACTGGAATAATTGGCGATTTGTGATGCCACGCATAGTTGGGCGGGATTACTGAGGTCTAAGGGAAAAATGAGAACTGTGTTTTCAGAGAGAACGAACGGGGCCGTGTTACCGCCGATTTGTCCTTGGGTATTTTATCGCCAGAAAGGAAACTTTTAGCTTCCAAACATGATAGCCTATTGGGAGTCCAGAACTCCGGGGTGGATTTCCCGAGGTGATGGGAAGCTAATACAATGTCCTTTTGGGTTTTTTCACCAGACTTCTCACCAGATATCCTACAATGAGCCCAGCAACAAGAGCGACAATGCCAGTAACATAGATTTGTTTTAGCGTTTTCAGGGTGTTCCCCTTGGTTGTTATCTCAAGGCGAATCTTCTGCTGATCGATTTGCTTTTTCAGGGTGTCTATTTCCTTTCTTAGGGAGGCGTTCTTCTTTCGGAGCCTGTCGGGGATAATTTTACTATCCTCGATTTGTCCCTTCAATTGCTCAACGATAACGGATTTGGGCACATCCTTGACTAGATATCTTTTCATAACCCATCCCGTTCTGCCGCTCTCAACCGTCACTTTAGCCCATTTGCCCTCCGTTTCGAGGACTTCAACTTTCGTGTCCGACTGAAGAAGCATCAAGGAAGTACCCTCTGGGTTCGGAGCATTGCGGAGAGATAAATGGAGGCGGTCGGTCACGTACATGGTTTCAGCGAGCCCGTTTCCTTGGCCATAGAGGAAACAAATGGCAATGAGATACAGTAACAATTTCATGTTTTTCATCATGGGAATTCTCCTTGCTTACAAATAGAGCCGGTATGTAATTTATCCGATAACACCAAATCGAAAGGAGATCCGGAGCCCATGCAGGCATATATGAACACCGGGGACCCCATATCGAGATCCGAATTCCCCTGCATTTTAGCAACCTACATCCAAAAGTCAACTAAAATCTCATAGAGCAACAAATGATGTTGAGATTACTTGCGACCGAAACATCGACTTTTCCACAAATGAGACGTCCAAAAAGATTATGTCCACCCGCATAAGCTATTGGTCAAATACTGGTTTGGTTCATTTCATGGACACTTCTACTAAAGGGTGATCTCCCCATCCGACTCCAAAATGGGGGCTTTTTTTGAGATGAGCTGTGGATATTTCAAACCAGTACCCGTATTCAGCAGTAGTATCGTTTCTCCTCCCTTTAGCCATCCCTGGTCCTTCAGTTTCTTTACGGCCCAAAGGGTGGCAGCCCCCTCTGGGCAAGCGAATATACCTTCTTCTTTTGCCAACAGCTGAATAGATTCAAGGATTTCCTCATCCTTGACCGAAAGGGCTATTCCGTTGCTCTTTTCAAGGGCATCCAGGATGAGGAAATCCCCCAGAGGTTTTGGAACCCTCAGGCCGTCCGCTACGGTCTCTGCATCTTCCCAGAATTCAGCCTCCCTTCTGCCCCGTTCAAAAGCCTTCACGATGGGTGCACACCCCGCTGATTGGACGGCGACTAGTCTCGTCTTGACGCTGTGGATCCAATCCATCTCTCGAAGTTCCTCAAAGGCTTTCCATATGCCAATGAGACCTACTCCCCCTCCGCAGGGGTAAACGATCACATGGGGCAGGGTCCACCGGAATTGCTCGGCGATCTCTAAGCCCATGGTTTTTTTGCCCTCGATACGATAGGGTTCTTGAAGGGTCGAGGCCGAAAACCAACCATATTCTCTCACACCTCGTTTGACGATCTGGCCCGCATCGGAGATGAGCCCCTTCACCAGGTAGAGGTGAGAGCCCATGGCGAGACATTCCCTCTTATTGATGTCCGGGGCATCGATGGGCATGACCACAAAAAGGTCTATCCCTGCCTTTGCACAATAGGCGGCCCAGGCCCCTCCAGCATTGCCCGCTGTGGGTAGAACGATGGCCTTGATGCCCAGCTCCTTAGCCTTGGAAACACCAACAGTAGCCCCTCTTGCCTTGAAGGTCCCCGTGGGAATCTGCCCCTCATCCTTAAGGTAAAGATCGTCCAGCCCGAGGAGGCTTCCCAAGCCGTCCAGCTTAATAATAGGAGTGAATCCTTCCTTCAGGCTTACAATGTTCTCTTCTGCCTCGATGGGTAGAAACTCCCTGTATTTCCATAGAGTAGGACCCCTGGTCTCTAAATCCTCTTTTTGAACTGATGTTCTGATATCCTCTAATCTATAGCGGACGAGAAGGGGACTGCCGCACTGACACAGATTGTAAATACCCCGTTTTGAGTAACGCTTGCCGCACCGTGAACATTCCAGATGGCTGAGAAAACCCATTGTACCTCCCCTATTGGACAATCATGACCAAATACCCACCCCACAAGGGAACGGATGTTGGCGAATGGTAGAAAAAAGTGGTTATTTTCCGTTGAAAAATGAGAGAGCTTCCTCTCTTTAGATCAGGATTTGTCCAAAAATTCCTTCGTCCTGGGGATTTTGGAAGAAACTAATATCAGTTTCCCGTTCTACGATCATTCCCTCATCCATGAAGATAATCTCCTCAGCCACTTCCCGGGCAAATCCCATCTCATGGGTGAGTACGATCATGGCCATCCCACCCTTGGAAAGGGCAATCATCACGTCGAGAACCTCATTGATCATCTCCGGATCCAGGGCCGAAGTGGGTTTTCATCGAACATCATGATCTTTGGTTCCATGGCCAGAAACCGTGCTATGCCAACCCGTTGTTGCTGGCCACCCGAGAGGTTGGCCGGATATTCATGGGTTTTATCCGGGATCCCAACCCTCTGAAGCAGTTCCATGGCCTTGCCCTCGGCCTCTTGTTTCGGTTTATTTCAGGCCTTCATCGGAGCCAAAGTAATGTTTTGTAGCGCAGTCATATGAGGGCAGAGCTCGAAGCGCTGAAAGACCATGCCGATCTCTGTACGAAGTTTTTAGAGATTGGTCGCCGGATTGCTAACGGAGACACCATGCACGATGATCTCACCTTCCTGAAAGGGTTCCAGACCGTTGATACATCGAAGAAGGGTGCTCTTGCCCGAGCCGCTTGGACCGCACACAACTGTAGATAAAAGATTTTTTCATAAGATCACCCCCTAGATTGTTACGATCGTGACGATTGGTTCCATTCCGTATGAATTTATCACCCCCCTTCTTCGAATTCGTTCAGGTCCACTCTAAGACAGGAGAAAGGATTTGTCAACATAATTTTGGAACGAGACTTACACCATAACATCTCGAAAATACTAATGAAAATCTTTTCTTAAGACTTAGAAACGGGGCCGAAAAGAATTACGCAAAATAGCTGAAAGGAACCGAAATTTAACATGTTTTCATAATAGGCCGTAAGCCGAAGAGGATAAATGGGACATATAGATAAAAAAAGGGATTACGGCAATTCCGTAACCCCCTGAAATCATTTGGTAGTGGGGGGTGGATTCGAACCACCGACCTCCGGGTTATGAGAGCGAGGCTTTGCTATTCCTAACTGGCTGTAATTAAATAGATTTTCGTTTTTGGACCGTTTTTCAGCGTTTCAACACAGTCTACTGATTTTGACGTATTTTCACCTATTTTGATTAACTTTAATGGGCCTTGGATACCAAATGGACACCGGATAGGACGATATATAAAACCGTATTAAGCTTCAATTACTGGACATCCTGCGTTGGCGATCAAATAATCCACGGGTGAACCAAAAAAATTTCTCACCCATTCTGGCCTTTTTGATCTTGTTGTTATAATTACTTCAGGGTTCTCTTGCCTCACTACTTCAAGACATTTAAGAGCAAACCTTCCAATTTCTACCTTTGTCTTGACTTCGATCCCATATTGTTCTGCCTTCTGTGTAATTGATTTGACTATTTCTTCACCCGATTTTCTGTGTTTTTTCAAAACTTCTTCTTCATAACTTTCCCGCAACTCAGGAAATAAGCCTAAATCGGTTCCGATTAGATACCGTGCAAGGTTAACATCAGCAACGAAAAAAACCATGAGATTCTTGCCTTCCTTTGCTTTCTCGATAGCAAGCCGTATCGCTTCGTTGGAGTGTCGAAAGGTCGATAAGGCTAACATTATCGGTCTCATATTTAACCCTCTCCTGCATTTGTGCAATGTTTAGACGAGTTGTGCCTAAGACAGGCTGTCGGCTGCCATCGGACCTGAATACCCGTCGGGCAGGATGGAAGCACTGGCCCCCCACTTTGCCATCATACCATCAACTTGTTTTTTCAGAAAGACCTTCAGATGGATGATTCTTGCGACAATCCTTGCGATGACGACGATGTCCTCTCAGTCAAATAACTTAACACCGTGGCAATTCGACTGCCCGACTGGTTATGAGCCTGATGCGAACCCTAAACGAGAGCAATCTTCACTGAACAAAAGGATTGAATTCAAGGGGTTATGCAGTCTGCTGGTAGCGTTCTAATGCTTGTTTTGTGCTGTTTTGGGGCATTTTGTTAGAACGTGTAACAGATATCGAAAGTGAGGGGGCTATCCCCGAAGCTAACGCCTCCCGAAAATACCCTTGCTCCCCCCACATATAATTAAGATATTTGCGGCATAGAGAATCTCCATGTCAGATATACTATAAATGCAAGGGGGCCTTCCCCAATTCAGGATAATGCGCTGAGTGCAGATTGCATTGGAAATTGAGCCGAAAATTAAGTCAACAAGCTATCCTATTGATTTATCTTGGATGGGCTTATGTAAGTGGAGTAGAACATAGTGGCCACAAAAAAAGAGGGAGGATTAATAGTGGTCCTGACTTACTTACGTTGCAATCATTTACTTCCCATGTCTTTGACAAGCGCCTTTATTATCACAAGCGCCTTTATTAGCCACCACGCGCTCTTTGTTTCGGTTCTTCGAATCGCCGCCTCACCCGTGTGGTCTCTTACTGTGGCTGTAACATTGATCTGGGTACCGTAGGGCTTTTGTTCAATTAAGATGACGTATTTGACCGGGGCATCGGTGTTCATCCTCCTGTTTATCAATGTGAAATCAGTCTCGATTCTGCCTTTCTCAGAGCTGTAAGAAGTTATTGGAATATTGTATCTTCTCAGGGTATCCATTGTCAGATCAGTGATGTATTCTTTAGGCTCTTGCCGCTGGAAGAGATATGAGGCGCTGGATGAGGCGAAACAAGTGTTTATGAGGAAAATGATTGATAACATAACGATAATAACGTATTTTGCCATTTTCTTTTCCTCATCCTATTTAATGTACATGTGAAAACGAGGTTGCTAGTGGCAATTGTTTTGTGCATAACCCATGCCAATAGTTATTCCATTTATAATTGATTGAAATTATTATAAAAAATAAATATCTTCGCGGTAACTTAATCAAATCTGGAAAATTTTTCCCCATTGATATGAAAATATTTCACAAATTAGATTTAATCCGAGCATCAAAATGCTAACTTATTTACTTATGGACCTCCCTCACTAGTGCTTTTAGTTCTATTAGTGGTGGTGAATCCTCGCTGCGTTCTTACTTGAAGGATGAGAAAATCGAAAATGAAGAATCAGGGATTTTGCCTGTATCCCATTTGTGAGATATAATCAATGCAAATACAATCGCATCCTTATTCGGTATGAAATATGGCGAATCATGAATAGGGCTATCCTCAAAGACCTTGTCGTATCACTGACAATAGGGATCACCATTCTCTTCTGTGGATGCGAGGAAAGGTACTTTCTCACTGACGGACAGGGCAGAGACCTGGTCCTCCATGGAGCTAATATCAGCAATGCCGCTAAAAACGACCCTTTGTATGTGGGGTGGCATACCCAGGCGGACTACGAGAGGATGGTCTCCTGGGGAATGAATTATACCCGTCTACTGATCTTCTGGGCGGCTATCGAGCCGGAGGGGACGTCTTCGATGATGATTACCTGGACCGAATCGAAGAGCGGCTCGACTGGGCGGAATCGGCTGGCCTCTATGTCATCCTAGACATGCATCAGGATCTTTACGGCGAGAAATTCGGGGGCGATGGCGCCCCGATATGGGCCACCCGGGATGGAGGAATACCCTATGAACCGACCTCACCATGGTGGCTGAATTACCTTACTGCCGCCATAATTAAGGCCTTCCATCACTTTTGGTACGATGCGGATCTCCAGGAACACTTTCTCCAGTCATTGATACGTGTCGCACAACTCTTTGGGGACCATCCCGCGGTGCTGGGATATGAGGTCCTGAACGAACCATTCTTTGGAGATATCTCCCCTCTACGTTTCGAAAAGGACGTCCTTTATCCCTTTTACCGACGCATAGCGGAAGGGCTTCACTCAGTGGATCCTGATTGCGTTGTCTTTTTCGAGCCGATGATCATTACGAATGTGGGTCTACCCAGCATGGGATCACCCATAGGCCTCGCCAATACGGTCTCCAATACGGTCTATACACCTCATTTCTACCAGGCTGAGGTTCACGAAGGTCATCCTTACAATGGAGATCCGACTCTCATCAGCAACACCATGAAGAGAGAAGCTACTAAACACAAAACACCTTGGATCCTTACCGAGTTTGGGGTGGCGCCGGCAACCCCTGCGTGGGATCAATATATTGAGCATCTACTCTCGGCTCTCGATGAACACAGTGCGGGCTGGTTGTTACTGGAGCTACGACAAGCGTGGAGAGCGAGGCTTTAACATGCTCTGGGAAGATGGTACCGAATCTCCCCTCGTCGATTATCTTGTAAGGCCCTATCCCCAACCCACGGTGGGCCATTTAAAGAGCTATCGTTTTGATCCAGACAACCGCCTCTTCGAGATGGTTTTCGAAAACAGGGATGGTGTGGATGGAGAGACCAAGATCTTCGTGGCGGTCTCACGAGTCTATGAAGGAACGTTCCATGTGGAATGTTCGGATCCGCCCGGGACGTGGTCCTATACCTTCAACCCGGGGCGAGAAATCATCCGATTGCAGACCAACCCCCATTTATCAGAACACATTGTAAGAATCACGCCTTGATGGTGTGAATTCGGTGCTTGCGAACATCCCAGCCTAACAAGTCACCCCCTTTGTCAGCACTGAGTCGATGAGGATGACACCGAACGCGTTGCCCAAAGAATTCCGGTCTCGTTGCCTCATGTGAATGAGGCTCATTTTCGTCAATGGCAACCCCTTGAAATTACTTGGTAGCGGGGGGTGGATTCGAACCACCGACCTCCGGGTTATGAGCCCGACGAGCTACCAGACTGCTCCACCCCGCGACTTCAAAATATTAAACTATCCCAAACCCTTTGTCAACCCCTCCGTAACACCCCTGTGTCACTACCCCTCCTTTCCTCTTCACCTTATCGAACGAAGTTCCCTCCCTCCTGCCGGATTTCCCTCTGAAAGGATATCTCCTTGACAAGGAAGGATGCGTCTCTTTACAATGCTAGATCAAAGGATTGCTTTAAGGGTTGGGTGGTTTCAGAGAGCTCTCAAAATGAAAATCCTACGGAGATATATCTGCCGGGAATTCCTCAAAATATTTCTCCTCAGCATGAGTGCCTTCATCCTCATCTACCTCGTCGTCGACTTTTTCTCTCGAATGGACACCTTTCTCGAACATAAAGCTCCCCCAACTCTGGTCTTCCTTTACTACCTATATCAAGTTCCGGGTATTGGATTGCAAATCTTCCCCCTCGGCATCCTGATAGCAACCCTTCTTGGCCTGGGAATCCTCTCCAGGAATAACGAGATAACGGCCATGAAGGCCAACGGAATAAGTCTTTATCGTATCGCCTTCCCTTTGCTTATTTTGGGCATTTTGGCAAGCGGTCTTTGCTTCACCGCAAACGAGCTCATTGTTCCGTTTTCGAAGCGTCAAGCGGACAACATCCTTTTAACAGAAATCCGCAAGAAACCACGAAAGACCTTCATTCGAAACTATAAGGTCTGGTATCGAAGCCGCAATGCCATCTACAATTTCCAGGTCTTCAATCCCGAAAAGGATACTCTTGAGGGGATCACACTGTTCGAGTTCGATGATAACTTCAAACTCAAGCGGAGAGTCGACGCAAAAAAGGCCCTCTGGAGAGGCGATGCCTGGCACTTTTATGATGTTACCATCAGGGATTTTGATAAAAGGGAAGCCATCAAGACCACCCGATTTGAGGAGGAGGTGATCCCCATACCCGAAACGCCCGATGTCTTTAAGGAAGAGCAAAAAGATACCGAGGAGATGGGTTACTACGACCTTCGGCGTTATATTCGGAAAATCGAAATGGGTGGCTATGACGCCACCAGATATATCGTTGACCTCTATGCAAAACTGTCCTACCCCTTCGCCTGCCTCATCATGGTCTTCATCGGGATTCCCTTCTCCATGAAAGCGCCCCGTAGCGGGGGAGTCGCGCTTTCCATTGCTATGAGCATCGTCATCGGGTTCCTCTATTGGATTACCCTAAATCTCAGCCTCTCCCTTGGTCATTCGGGCTATTCCCCCCCTCAACTTTCAGCCTTTGCTCCCCATGCCCTCTTCGGATTGGCCGGAGTGTATGCATTGATCAGCATGAGGCAGTAGCATCTTAGACCTCGTAGATGCCCGAAAAACGACCCACGAAACCTAAACAAATTGACATTTGTCATGCTCGGTGATACATTTTCTCCCCGTGTAAAAAACCACCAGGAGGTATCGAGATGGCTGTTATGGAGATTAGCGTTGTCCCCGTGGGAACGGACAATCCCAGCATAAGCCACTATGTGGCCGAGTGTGTCGCCATCGTGAAGGGGAAAGGCCTTCCCTTTGAGTTGACATCGATGGGAACCAATGTGGAGGGGGAGTTAAAGGACCTCCTCGAGGTAGCTGAAAAGATGCACCAACTTCCCTTCGAGCGCGGTGCCCAAAGGGTGCTCACCTCTATTAAGATAGACGACCGAAGGGACAAACAGCTGAGCATCCGAGGCAAAAAGGAGGCAGTCACGAAGAAGTTGTAGCCTTAATTTTTGGACTAACGAATGACACTATTAACGGCTATTTTGGCAAGAAATAGCCACGGAGGATTCGAAAGTGGCAAAAGGTTACGATATCGCCGTCATTCCCGGCGACGGTACCGGGCCCGAGGTTATCGCCGAGGGGCTTAAGGTCCTCAAGGCGACCGCCGAGAAAGTGGGGTTCAACTATCGCCTCTCCCACCACGATTACGGCGGCGAACATTACCTGAAGACCGGAGAAGTCCTGCCCCCATCGGCCATTGAGGAATTTCACCACATGGATGCTCTCTACCTGGGGGCAATCGGCCACCCGGACGTACAACCGGGAATATTGGAGAAAGGAATTCTGCTGAACTTGCGGTTTACCCTCGACCAGTATATCAATCTGAGGCCAATCAAGCTTTACCCAGGGGTGGATACTCCCCTAAAGCACAAGGGGCCCAATGATATCGACTTCGTGGTGGTCAGGGAGAATACCGAGGGGCTCTATTGCGGCAGCGGGGGATTTTTCAAGAAGGGAACCACCGATGAGGTGGCGATTCAGGAGTCCATCAATACCCGGAAGGGTGTGGAACGGTGTATCCGGTATGCCCTGGAATACTGTAGGAAACGAAACAAGGCCAAAAAAGTCACTCTTTGTGGTAAGACTAATGTCCTGACCTACGCCTTCGATCTATGGGAGAGGGTCTTCTATGAGGTAGGACGCGAATATCCCGATATCGCGCTGGACTATGGCCATGTGGATGCCGTCTGCATGTGGATGGTAAAGAATCCCGAATGGTTTGACGTAATCGTTACTGACAACCTGTTCGGGGATATCATCACGGACCTGGGGGCCATGATTCAAGGTGGACTGGGCATCGCCGCAGGGGGAAATATCAACCCGCAGGGGACCTCCATGTTTGAACCCATGGGCGGCTCAGCGCCAAAGTATGCCGGAAAAGGAGTGATCAACCCCCTTGCCGCCATCATGGCTTGTCAAATGATGCTGGATTTTCTCGGCGAAAGCGAAGGGGCCAATCTGGTGGAAAGGGCAGTTATTGAAGTGTTGTCCAAGAACCTTAAAAGCCTCGATGCCGGAAAGATGGGCTACAACACGGCGGAGATTGGGGATTTGGTGGCACAGTACGTTCATACCCTCTAAAATGCGATTTGGAGTAATGGAACGAGGGGGAATATCCCATGGCCATGACGATTACCGAGAAGATCTTAGCAGATCACTGTGGATTAAAGGAAGTACGTCCAGGACAGTTAGTCAACGCTCAGGTCGATATCGTACTGGGAAACGACATTACAGCTCCCATTGCCATCGAGGAGTTCAGAAAGGCGGGGGCAAAGAGGGTTTTCCACCGGGAACGCGTTGTCCTCATCCCCGATCATTTCACGCCCAATAAGGATATCCCCTCGGCGGAGCAGTGCAAGATCCTTCGAGAATTCGCTCGAGCACAAGAGCTCACCCACTACTATGAACTGGGGGAGGTGGGGATTGAACATGTCCTTCTGCCCGAAAAAGGAATCGTCCTTCCGGGGGACCTGGCTATCGGTGCAGACAGCCACACGTGCACCTATGGGGCTTTGGGGAGCTTTGCCACGGGAGTTGGAAGTACGGACCTTGCTGCAGCAATGATCACTGGAGAACTCTGGTTTAAGGTCCCCGAGACCATGAAGTTCATCTACCACGGGAAATTGAAGCCCTGGGTGGGGGGAAAGGATCTCATCCTTTATACCATCGGGGATATCGGTGTGGATGGGGCCCTCTATAAGGCCATGGAATTCTGCGGGGAAACAATTGAGCGACTTCCCATGTCGGGACGGCTCACCATGACCAATATGGCCGTTGAAGCCGGTGGAAAGAACGGAATCATCGTCCCAGATGAGATCACCCGGCAATACGTGAATGGGCGGGCCAAAAGACCGTATCGATTCTTCGAAAGCGACCCCGAAGCGCATTATGTGGAAGTGAGGAAATACGACGTCTCCACTATCGAACCCCAAGTTGCATTTCCCCCGGATCCAGGAAACACGAAGGGGATAAATGAAATCGGGGAGGTTCAGATCGACCAGGCCGTAATCGGCTCCTGCACCAATGGAAGGCTTGAGGACCTGGTGGAGGCCGCCCGGGTTTTAAAGGGACGTAAAGCGGCCCCTTGGGTGAGGCTCATCATCATCCCGGCCACCCCTTCCATTTATCGGGAGGCGATGAAGGAAGGGCTTTTCCAAATCTTCCTTGAAGCCAACGCCGTCATTGGCCCACCAACGTGTGGTCCGTGTTTGGGAGGACACATGGGAGTGCTGGCCCAAGGGGAGCGAGCCATCGCCACCACCAACCGAAATTTTGTGGGAAGGATGGGCCATCCCGAGAGCGAGGTTTACCTCTCCAATCCAGCCGTCGCGGCAGCTTCCGCCGTACGCGGGAGGATTTGCAGCCCAGAGGAACTGAAATAATCCCTTTACTCTCTTCTCCCTCTTCGGGGTTGGAATGGTATTGGGAGGCGGGAGGGAGAGGGGAAACGGATGATGTTGATTGAGGGGAAAAGTGTAAGGGTTCTCCATGGAGGACGACGATGAAATTTGTGGGAAAGGCTTGGAAATTCGGCCCCAATATCAATACCGATGTCATCATTCCCGCTCGTTACCTGAACGTCTCAGATCCGAAGGAACTGGCCAAACACTGTATGGAAGACCAAGATCCTCAGTTCATCAAGAAGATCAAAAGGGGTGATATCATCGTCGCCGATACGAACTTCGGATGCGGGTCCTCGCGGGAACACGCGCCTATTGCCATAAAAGCGGCGGGCATATCGTGCGTCGTGGCCAAAAGCTTCGCACGAATCTTTTACCGGAATGCCTTCAACATGGGGCTGGCCATTCTGGAATCCACCGAGGCTGCGGACGGAATCGGAGAAGGGGATCGAATCCAGGTCGATATGGCCACGGGAAAGATCCAGAATCTCAGCACTGCAATAGAGTTTCAGGCTAATCCCATGCCCAAGTTCATGATTGAACTTCTCAACGACGGTGGGCTGATGAAACACATAATGAAGAAGATTCGGTCCCCCCGGTCATCGCATTAGCCGATCCCAGTCCCTTCCGGTCTCTCCTCCCCTTGACTTTTGTATACCGCTGGCTATACTTCAAGCAGGCTCATTTAATCACCTATCGAGGTTGCGGAGGTTACCGAAAAGGGAGGACGCGACGCTATGAAGGTGAAATACTATGGCCATGCAGCATTTCTCATCACGTCCAACCAGGGAGCGAGGATCATTACCGATCCATATAAACCGGGCGCCTTTGGTGCCATGAGCTATGGAAAGATTCCCGATGAGGCAGATGTGGTGGTGGTGAGCCACGATCATGATGATCATAATAGTTCCGGAGAGCTGCCGGGAAACCCCGAAGTCGTGCAAACCCCCGGAAAGCAATCCGTTCGTGGCATCGAGTTCAATGGCATTCCCACCTTTCACGACACCTCCTCTGGAAAGGAGAGGGGAGAAAATATCATCTTCAGCTTCACCGTGGATGGGATAACCACCTGCCATCTCGGAGATCTCGGACACGCCTTGAGCCAGAATGAGGTGGAATCCATTGGAACCGTTGACCTCCTGATGCTCCCTGTCGGGGGGTTTTACACCATAGATTCAAAGGCCGCATCCGAAGTCGCTCGTCAGCTTAATCCCTCGATCATCATACCAATGCACTTCAAGACGGGGAAATGCGAGCTTCCCATCACCCCCGTTGAGGAATTTACCAGGGGAAAAGCCAGGGTTAAAGTGATGAACTCCAGCGAGATATCCCTCGATAAAGGCGATCTCCCGAAGGAGACGGAGATCATCGTCTTGCAACATGCCTTATGAAGAAGGGACAACCCACAAGAGGCGCGATAGAGAGCCGCCCTCAAAGGGATGTCGAATATTTCTGGAATGGGAAAATACGAGCTCAGGCCACTTTTGGGCAAGGATCAAATCCGCCGGCGGGTCAAAGAGCTAGCCGAACAGATCTCCCGGGATTATCGGGGAAAGGAGATCCTCTTTATCTGCATCCTCAAGGGGGCCTTTATCTTTCTGTCCGACCTTATGCGCCACATCGATTTACCCGTTCAGGTTGACTTTGTCGGCTTGGCAAGCTATGGCTCTGAAATGGTTTCATCGGGCCAAATTCGGGGCACCCAGGAGGTTTCCATCCCCATCGCGGGCAAGGATGTGATCATCGTCGAGGATATCATTGATACCGGCAGAACATTGAAGTTTCTGGCCGATGAGCTCCGGTCCAGAAAACCCCGATCTCTCAGGATTTGTTGCCTATTGGATAAGAAATCCCGTCGTCAAGTAGAATTCCACGCAGATTACGTGGGCTTCGATATCGAGAATCTCTTCGTCGTGGGCTATGGGCTTGACGTCAACGAACAATTTCGTAACTTACCGAGCGTCCATTATGTGGTTGAGTAGAGGCCTTCTCATCTTCCTCATTCTCCTTATCGCCCTTTCCTGCGCTCCCAAGGCGAAAATACCTCCAAAACCTCCCATTTCGGAGAAAGTACCGACGCCAGGGGAAGGGGAAAAACCGGAAGAAGAACCTCGAGATGCCGTCCTCTTCAATATGGGAGAGCTCCTCTTTTCGCAGGAGGACTTCGCCGATGCGGGCCTCAAGTTTCGAGATCTCATCGAGCAATATCCAAGCAGTCCATTGGCGAATGAAGCCAAATACAAGCTCGGCATCTGCTACGCCAAGACGGGGCGATATGAGGATTCCCTGAGGCTCCTCAGGGAAGTCTTTCCCCTCTCCTTATCGCCTTTGAGGAGATCGAGGATTCACTCCCTTATGGCTGAGAATTACTCTGGGCTTGGGGACTATTTCGAAGCCTTAAGATGGTACACCAAGGCCATAGAGGACGCCGAAGAGGAGGCACAAAAAGGGAAAATCTGGCAGGAGATCAAGGAAATCCTCGATCATCGTCTCTCCCCCGCCCAGCTCCAGGAGGTCCAATTCATCTATGAGGGCACCTCCACTGCGGGCTATGCGGCCTTCAAGATGGCTCAGATCTATTTCGAGCAAGGAGATGTAGAACGCAGCAAGAAGTTAATCTACCGGATCATGGAGGAATCTAAGGACCATCCCTATTATCCCCAAGTTAGGGCCTTCTTCGACAGCATGAAAGAGGAACTGGTCCCCGAAAGGAATGTCATTGGTTGCATTCTCCCCTTGAGCGGCGCAAATCGCGTTTATGGAGTTCGATCGCTCCACGGAATCGAGCTGGCTATCCATGCCTTCGAACCGAACTACGGAGGGATGCCAATCAAGCTGGCGATCAAAGATTCGAAATCCAGCCCGCGCGAGGCAGAGATCGCCGTGGAGGAATTGGTCGATGAGGAAAGGGTTATTGCCATCATCGGCCCGCTCTTAAGCGTCACCTCCGAGGCGGCTGCCAAAATGGCCCAGGAATTGGAAGTACCCATCATTACCCTCACCCAAAGGGAGGACATAGCCGAAATCGGCGACTTTGTCTTTCAGAATTGCCTCACCAATTCCCAGCAGATAAAGGCCCTCACCTCCTATGTCATTGGTGAGCTGGGGCTGAGTAGGTTCGCCATCCTCTACCCCCGGGACCTCTATGGAATTAAGCTGACCCACCTCTTCATCGATGAGGTATTGAGGAGAGGAGGCGAGATTATGGGGATTCAATCCTATGATAATGAACAGATGGATTTCGGCGGGCAAATCAAACGATTGGTGGGACTTCGAGAAGAAGAAATCCAGAAGGGGCAGAAACAGGATTTCGAACCCATCATTGAATTCGATGGCCTCTTTATTCCGGACTATTCCAACCGCATCGGGCTCATTGCCCCCCAATTGGCCTACTATAACGTTATCGGGATAACGCTCCTTGGAACCAGTGCGTGGAATTCCCCGGAATTGATCTCGGAGGGGGGGAAATACGTCAATGGATCCATATTCGTCGATGGTTTCTTCAAGGATAGTCCAAATCCCCGTACGAAGAGGTTTTCCCAGGAATTCACGAACACCTTTGATTCGGACTCCACGACCCTGGAGGCCCAAGCCTATGATGCTGTGGACCTCGTCGTTCAGGTACTGACGGATCAGGAGATTTCTTCCCACCGCCAAATGAGAGATGGCCTCATGCGGGTGATGGGATTTGATGGCATATCGGGACTGACCTCATTTGACCTCGATGGGAAGCCCAATAAGATCCCCTTCATCCTGACGGTAACCAAGGGGGAGATTCAACAAATTGAATAGGCCTATGGGCTCGCTGGCCCCAAGGGACTTACCCCCTATCTCGAAGAATCATGATTGCTCGATCGCTTCATCCTTGGGATGTCACCTACCGGGAGGCCATCCGCATCCAGGAGAAATTGAGGCATAATATTTCCCTGATCAACTCCACGCGGAAAGTGAGCTCCGTCGCTGGAGCCGATGTCTCCTATTCAAAGAGGGGCGAGGAGGGAATTGCCGCCATGGTTGTCCTCAGTTACCCCGGCCTCGATCTCTTGGATAAGGCCTTTGCCGTGGGAATGGTCTCCTTCCCCTATATCCCGGGGTTGCTGAGCTTCCGGGAAGCCCCCTTGTTAATCGAAGTTTTCCAGAGGCTTCAGCGCCCTCCCGATGTGGTCCTCTACGACGGCCAGGGAATAGCTCATCCTCGATCCTTTGGATTGGCCTCTCATATGGGCTTGCTCCTCGATTTGCCCTCGATCGGGTGTGCGAAGGAAAAATTGGTGGGGGATTTCGGGGATGTGGAACCTCAACCGGGGAGTACTACCCCGTTAAAGCTCGGGGGTAAAATCATCGGTGCCGCAATCCGGACAAAACGGGGGGTTAAACCGGTCTTCGTGTCTCCAGGCCATCGCATCAACTTGGAAACCAGTATCCGGGTAGTCTTGAAAACGTGCCGAGGGTTTAGGCTCCCTGAACCCCTCCGCCGGGCTCATCTTATGGTAAAGGGAATCCGATCCCAGGGAGGGATCTCACCCACGGGAAAATGAGGTAGGGATATGGAAAAAAAGGGGAAGATCCCGGTATTGATTCGGCATTGGATCGAACACAATGAATCCCATGGCGAGGAATATCGGAGATGGGCGGATATTGCCCGGGAAGAGGGGCTGGAAGGGATAGAAATCCTCATCCTTGAAGCGGCGGATCGCATTCAATCCGCCAACGAGAAGCTGAAGGAGGCATTGGAGCAACTCTGAAATCTCCCCAACCTCACCTTTTCCTCCTCCTCAGATAGACTTCCAGGCGATCCATTCCCTCCGCGATATTTTCCATGGAACGGGCATAGGAGAAGCGGAGAAATCCCTCGGCGTTTGTGCCGAAATCAATCCCAGGGGCCACGCCCACCTTGGCCTCCTCAAGGATATCGAAGGCGAAATGATAGGAATTCGCGGAAAATCGTTTTGCATTGGCCAGGATATAGAAGGCCCCCGTTGGTTCCACCATGATACCAAACCCCAACTTCCTCAGTCGCCTAATCATGAACTTTCTCCGTTGATCATAGGTTTCTCGCATTTGGTTGACGTCGTCCTCGGCCTCTTGGAGGGCTGTGATGGCCGCTAATTGAACGAAGGAATTGGGCGAGATGAACAGGTTCTGTTGAATCCTCTGCATGGGGCGAATAAATTCCTTCGGCGCGATGACATAGCCCAACCTCCAGCCCGTCATGGCATACAATTTCGAAAATCCGTTGATGACAAAGGCATTTTCCGTATATTCAAGGATGGAATGGGCTTCCCCCTCGTAGACTAACCCATGGTATATTTCATCGGAAATAATTGCAGGGGAGAATCGCGCTATTTCCTCCATTCTCTCGCCGGAAAGCACATTTCCCGTCGGGTTGGAAGGGGAATTTATGAGGATGCCTTTGGTCCTTGAACCAATCTTGGGGAGGATCATTTCAGGGATGTACTGAAATCCCTCCTCTTCCAACACATCCACGAAGACGGGCACTCCACCGACGTACTTGATGATATTGGGATAACAGGGGTAATAGGGATTGGGCAATATGAGCTCATCTCCTTCTTCCAACAGCGCAGAGAAGAGCAAGAGCATTGCCGTGGAGGTTCCCGATGCGATGAGAATTCGGTCTGGTGTAACTGGAACACCGTACGTTTTCTCATAATCCGTGGAAATGGCCTCCCTCAACTCGAGTAAACCCAAGCTGTGGGTGTAATGCGTCTTCCCATCGCAAAGGGCCTGAAAACAGGTCTCCTTAATGCACTGAGGGGTATCGAAATCGGGCTCTCCTATCTCCAAGTGGATCACATGGTTGCCCTTCTGTTCCAATTCTAGGGCTCTCTCCATGACATCCATGGCGATAAAAGGGGGAATTTCCAAGGCTTTATTGGAAATCATTATATTCATCAGCCCTTGGAATGCTACCTTCCCTCCGAGGCCTCGTAGGTCGATACGAGGAAAGTCGCATCCAGGTATTCTGGATTATCATGCCTCTTTTTCAGATGGAGCCTTTTAATTCGAAGAAAAGCCTCGCTGTTTTCGATGCGAAACAGATAATCTACTAGCTGTCTGGTGGTGATACTCTCGAGCTTAACCGCCACCGAGGACTCCTTGTAATGTTCACCGAGGGGAGTGCTCTGGGGTTTCATAGAGGCGATGTTGCCCTTGATAAGGGTTTTGGCGGCTAAACTCTCCAAATAAGAAAAAAGGGGGAAGCTCTTTCCCCTCTTCCCCGCCTTTCCCTTCAGTTCCTCCATCTTCCTCTTTATCTCCAGATATTCCTCCCTAAGGATAGAAATTTCCTTCAGTTCCACGGTCTTTTGGGCAATCCTCCTATCCAATACCCTCACCTTCTCCATATAGGGGGTTATGATGAGGGTGTAGGCGAGGAGCACCACCCCGAAGAGGGTCCCTAAACCCAGGACTACTTTCTCCCTGAAGGCCAGCCTCATCTCGGTTTCTCCTCACCCATGGAGATTGAGAATTTGAATTCCACCTTAACCCCTTTTGTCCCAACCTTAGCATGGGTGAGAGCGACCCGTTTGAACCCCGTGAATTTTTGAAGCCCCGCCTTGATCTTGTCAACGGACTCAAAGGAATCGGTCTCTCCCGTTATTGCAACCCTCCCCTCATTGATAGCGAGGTCCCTGATATCCACCCGCACACCCTCTGGCATACGAAGAGTGATCTCCCGCATAAGGTCCAGTACGGACATCCCCTCCGTCCCTGCCTCCGAGAAGAGAAGGGGGTCACTTCTGAGCTCCTCAATCTTGGTCCTCATCTGGTGGATTTCGTTCACGATATGCTTGATCTCGGGAAGGGTATTGGTGAACACCTTTCTTATTTGGCCACTCAGATCCTCGTCATGCCTCTGTTTCGTGTTGAGTTTGAGGTAGAAATCGAAAGAAACGAGCAAAAGGAGGGCCAGCATCCATATTCCGGCATACAGGATTTTCCCTTTGATCTCCTTGACTTCGCTTCGAAATGCAAACTCATCCCTTCGGAAATTTACTTGGGAAAAGCTCCCATTTCCCACGCCCCTCAGACCCAAGCCCAACCCTTGTGGAATGAGGCCTGTTGGAACGCGCTTCGTGCTCAATTTGTTGAAGGGGGCCTCCAAGACGTTCAATGGCTCGGCCTCCACCTTCAATTCCCGTGAAAGGTATGGTATCAGGTCCCCTAAGGCGCTGGTTCCCCCGCAGAGAAAAATACGACGGACTTTCTGATGATGGTCTGCCTCGAAGGAATGAAAGGTCTGCTTAATTTCCCTGACCAGAGGTGATAGTGCCGATTCGATACATTTGGAAAATTGCCTCTCCTCTTCGGACTTCCCCTTGGCCTCCAAGATAATCCCATGGTGGATTTTGCCTTGCTCCGCCTCATCATGGGAAATATCAAACTCCCGCTGGATAGCCCCGGTGATTGCCTCCCCCCCAATGGGAAAACTCCGAATCATGGACAAATGACCACCGTTAACAATACATATTGACGTCTTTGAGGCCCCCATATCGGCGAGGGAAAAGGGACCCTCTATGCCTTGGAGGATGAGGCTGGAGATGCTATACAGGGAAAGGACATCCACATCTACGATCTTCGGTGAAATCTTCGCCCTTTCAAGGGTTTCGAGGTGATCCCTCACCACGTCCTTCTTAACGAGAAGGGCGAGGATTTGGGCCCCTTCTTCTTCGACCCTCACGATATGGTATGATACGACCATCTCCTCGATGTTAAAGGGAGTATATCCCTCTACCTCGAAGGGAATTATCTTGTCCATCTTCTTCCGATCGGCGAAGGGAAGCTTGATGATACGGGCAGATACCTGATGGCCTGGGATGGAGGTGATCACCGTATCCCCCCCAATACGCCCCTCACCGAAAAGCTCTGTGAGGGCTTGAGCAACGGCATCTGATGGGGCTATTTCCCCTTCCCGCGGGATCTCCTTTTCCTGGAAACCGATGAGTTCGAACCCTCGGAAGGTCCTTCGAAGCTGGACGGCTTTAATGGAATAGCTTCCAATGTCCAATCCGATGATCTTCTGGGGCATTTGCTTACCTTCCCCTATTTACGTATCCCCTCAACGCGAAAACAGCTCAACCCTGTTCCCCTTGGCAGCCTTCAAGGCCTCTCTGGCACTACCACCCACGAGGGAAATTTCCAACAGGTCGAAGCTATCGAAGATTGCCATCAACTCTCCTTTTCTCGCCTCGGCATAGGCAGTCTTGAGGCCCGATATCCGTCTGCCCATTATGTGGATTTGAAGCAGTCCCTGCTCAGCCAGGGGTTCAAGAAGGCGGCGGGGTAGATTGGTAATCAAGTTACCGAACCGATCGATGTGGATTACCTCCCCCATTACCGCTTTATCCGTGGTCCTCGGTTCCGGAATATCTATCTCAGACCACCTATCTAGTCTCACCCCAAATTCTTCAGGTTTCCGTCCCAGCGAAAGGTGGGCAGCGACGGGTGCGAAGATATCCCGGCCATGGAAGGTTTGGCTGGTGGGTTTCCGGAAAAAATCGCGGTTGCCGATACCTACGACCTGCTTAACCTCCTCCTCGCGGTAGATCCAGGTGAACAGCCCGTTATCTGGGCCGACGAAATGGTATTCCCCGGTCTCCAGCAGAAGGGCTTCCCTTTGAGCCCCCACCTCGGGGTCAACGACAGCCAGATGAATAGATCCTCCTGGGAAATAACGATAGGTATTCCCCAACACGAAGGCCCCTTCCAATACCCCCTGGGGTGGGATTTCGTGGGTGATATCCACCAAGGTGCATTGGGGATTGATCCCCAATATCACCCCTTTCATCGCCCCGACATAACCATCCTGCGTGCCGAAGTCGGTCATCAAGGTTATGATCCTTTCCACGGTGGCCCCCGAATCAGGAAAATAGTTTTTTCAGGCTGGCCGCGAAGGGTTCTCGCGCAACTCCTTGTTCGGTAATAATAGCTGTAACGTATTTGTGGGGCGTCACATCAAAAGCGGGATTCAATACCCTCACCCCCTCCGGCGCGATCTGCCTATCGAAGGGATGGGTCACCTCCCTGCTGTCGCGCTCCTCAATGGGAATCTCATCGCCTATGCCGAGGGAGAGGTCGAATGTGGAAAGAGGTGCTGCCACATAGAAGGGAATCCCGTGGGCCTTGGCTAAAAGGGCAATGGAATAAGTTCCTATTTTGTTGGCCACATCCCCGTTGGCGGATATGCGGTCTGCTCCCACAATCACCAGATGGATCATCCCCTTACTCATTAGGTACCCCGACATACCATCGGTTATAAGGGTCACGGGAATCCCCTCCCTACACAGTTCCCATGCCGTCAGTCTGGCTCCCTGAAGTTGGGGTCGGGTTTCGCAGACAAATACCTCCAGATCTTTTCCCTCCTCATGGGCGGCCCTTATAACACCCAAGGCTGTCCCATAACCGGCCGTAGCCAAGGCTCCGGCATTACAATGGGTCAAAATAGCGCTTCCGTTTGGGATATATCGCTTCCCATTGTTACCCATTTGACGATTGACCTCGATATCCGCTTCCTTTATCGCCATGGCCTCCAATTTCAAAGAGCGCCTTAATTCATCCAATCCCTCTCCTTCGCGCCTACGCACAACCTCTTTCATCCTTTGTACAGCCCAAGAAAGGTTGGCTGCGGTCGGTCGTGTTTCCATCATCATACCGCAGATCCTTTCAAATTCTTCCTTGAATTCGCCGATGTTCTTGTCCCGCAGCCTCGTCACCCCCAAGGCAATCCCCATGGCAGCGGCTACACCGATGGCCGGGGCCCCTCGGATGGTCATATTTCTGATGGCCTCAGCCACCTCCTCTGGCCTATCGCACTCAACATATGCTTCTTCTGCTGGGAGCTTCCGCTGGTCCAGCATTATGACCCTACCATTGCTCCATTTGACCGTCTCATATTTCATGGAAAATTCCTGAAAAACCGATATACCATTACCCCTTCGACAGGCTTTTCCTCAGAAGTTCATTTACCAATTTCGGGTTTGCCTTTCCCTTAGTCGCCTTCATCACCTGTCCCACGAAAAAGCCCAAGAGCCCTTCCTTACCCTTGTGATAATCTTCCACCAACTTGGGGTTCTCTTCCAAAACCCCTTGGATAACCCGTTGGATCTCATCCACATCGGTAAGTTGAACCAATCCCTTCTCATGGACGATTTTCTCGGGGCCTCTCCCACTCCGGTACATCTCCTCGAAGATCGTCTTGGCAATCTTCCCGCTGATAACCCCATCCTTGATCATCTTCAACATTGAGGCCAGATGTTTTGGGGGAACGGGACATTCCTCGATCTCCCGATCGTCTTTCTTCAGATCCCTCAGCAAATCCCCCATGATCCAATTACTCACCATCTTGGCCTCCCCAAAGAGCTTCACGCACTCCTCATAGTAATTGGCAAGGGACTGAGAGCCTGTCAATATGGCAGCATCATACTCAGGAATCCCGTACTGCCTGATAAACCGTTCCCTCTTCTCCACGGGCAACTCTGGAAGGGTCCCGCGAATCTCCTCTATCCGGGCCTCGGAAACTTCCAACGGAACGAGATCGGGATCGGGGAAATACCGATAATCATGGGCCTCTTCTTTCCCCCTCATGGGGAAGGTTCTCCCCTGTTCTTCATCCCACAGCCTAGTTTCCTGGATGACCTCCCCGCCCGTCTCCAACAACGCGATCTGCCTTTTAATCTCATATTCCAAGGCCTTCTCCACATGGCGGAAGGAGTTCATGTTCTTCAATTCAGTTCTGGTCCCAAAATCCCTTTCGCCTTGGGAACGAACTGATACGTTAGCATCACACCGAAATGACCCCTTCTCCATATCGCCGTCACAGATCTCAAGGTAGCGGAGGATATCCCTCAGGCTCCTCAAGTATAGGCCAGCCTCCTGAGGGCTTCGGATATCTGGCCCGCTCACGATCTCAATCAAGGGGACCCCCGTCCGGTTAAAATCCACCAAGCTCGAGGCCGACGACTCGAAAGCTCCCTCGTGGACTAGCTTTCCCGCGTCCTCTTCCATATGGATCCGGATGATCCCAATCTGCTTTTGCCGACCATCGACGGGAATCTCCACATACCCATCCTTGGCCAAGGGGTATTCGTATTGGGAGATCTGGTAGCCTTTGGGAAGGTCTGGATAAAAATAGTTCTTCCGGGCAAAGAGGCTGAGAGGCAAGATTTTACAATGACATGCCAGGGCCATCTTAATGGCGAATTCTACCGCCTTGACATTGAGTACTGGAAGGGAACCGGGTTGTCCCGTACAAACAGGGCAGGTATGGGTATTGGGCTCGCCTCCAAAGGCAGCCGAACATCCGCAGAAAATTTTCGCCCGAGTTACCAGCTGAGCATGAACCTCCAAACCGATAATAGATTCATAATCCCGTATTTCCCCTGTGTTATCCTGTTTTTCCGGGCCGACTGCAACGGAATTTACACCCATAGCATATATCCCCCAAGCTATTAGAATGCCTTATAATACGCCTTCTTGTCAAGAGGAATAGGGGTCAGGTCTCAACATTTGACAGAACTGAGTCCACTAATAATTTCTGCCAGCAATTTTACCAATTTCCTATCCTCTAAAATCCTCTGTCTAAATCTACGACTAGATTGGCTGATCGCAGATCCCTCCATCCCATAATAGGCCCCAATTTCTTTGAGTGAAAATCCACAATGCCGATGACTCACATAGATGCAAAACCTCTTGTAAAGAGGATGATCTCTTCTAATTACCAGCTCTATGGCTCGCTCTATCTGCTCCAATGATGGCCTTGCCATAAGATCCCTCAGAGCCGGTATGTTCCGCGCATCTCCCTCCCTTATATTAACCAATTTCTCTTTCGCCCTTCTGATAAACTCCGAGCTCCCGAGAAAGGTCGATGCAAAAACCTCTTTGAGCGGATTCTTGGGCTTTTTTTTCAGGCCGTCTTCCACGAATCTCCGGTAATTATCTCGGGCTGAGACGCCGTCTTTCCCAAAATATCCAAGGATAAATTCGGTTGTAACCCAAGAAGGTTTCTCTTTTAAGCCGATGTAAAAAGGATAGCTCGCCCAGGGATATTGTGCTGACGTCTCAACCAGACCTGCCCGGACTGGATTGAGATGGATATATCTTGAAAGTTCCTGGCCGTATGTATCTTTTTCAACCAATATCGCCCTATATCTGCCCTGAAAAAGGTGCCCAGACCGGCGGCGCTTGATATTAAAGTAGGTGGCATAAGCCCCGTTGATGTGATGGAGAATTTGTGCTAGGTTACCCCTAGGAGTCTCCAGAAGAAGATGGTAATGATTTTCCATCAGACAGTAGACATGGATAATGGCTCCATATCGTTCATGGGCAGACTCCAAATAGGAAAGGAATTTCTCCCTATCCCGGTTTGTTTTAAAAATGGCTCTTCCTTCATTTCCCCGAGATGTGATGTGATAGAAGGCGCCAGGATATTGCAGGCGAAGGGGACGTGCCATGGCTCCAGATCCTCGTTACCAGTCGTCTCCAGATTGCCTATATCATATATGCCATGCTATGTCAAATGTTGAGACCTGACCCCTTTACTTCAACCTCGACCTTACCTCACGGTTTCTCCCTGGTCAAAAGGGAGAGGGCAGAGCTAATCATCAGGGACCTTTACAAAGATCGGCTGATGGAAAGGGGAATCCATAATCCAGGGACCCTTCTCCTCCGGCAACGGGAGAAGGCTCAATTCATGGAGGGAAGGGGCCTTCTCGTTTCCCTCCCCCTGGACGGAAAGGGCCCGGAAAGGATGGTAATCCGCCATTATGAACACGGAGGGATCTTTCGAGCACTGACCAGGGACCTCTTCCTCATGGGGACTCGCCCATTTCGAGAGCTCATCATTACCGAAATGGCGAGGAAAGCCGGATTGCCGACGATGGAGGTTCTCGCTGCAATAAAGACTTGTGTCTTCTGGCCTTTCTATAAAGGGGATCTGGTTTCCAAGGAAATTCTCAATTCCGTTGATCTCATTCAACACTTTATCCAATGGGGGAAAGCGAGATTTCAAAAACAGTTGGGCGAAAAAAGGAACCTCATCCGCCGTGCGGGCAGACTGGTGAGGAAATTGCACGAGGTGGGAATCTACCATGCCGATCTCCACCTCAAGAATTTCATCGTGGAGATGGGAAAGGGAGGGTCGGGATCCCTTCACATCATCGATTTCGACCGTTCCAAGATCATCTATCCCCTCAAATCCAGCAAATGGTTCGCCAATCTCTTGCGCTTGGACCGCTCGGTAGAAAAATGGGTCCCCAGAGGCCTCTGGATTACCCGGACTGACAGGCTCCGATTCCTCAGGTCTTACCTGGAGGGGGATAAGGAGAGGACAGCCTTTGTTAGGATTTATCTCAGAAAATACCCCCATCGCAAATGGAGGTACAGAATAGGCTGGGCTATTGAACGTCTCCTCTACGGTTGAGCCATCCGCTCCAGGAAGTCGCCTATGGCCCCTTCGAGCAAGCCTTTCCTATCATAGCAAAAATGGTCGATGCCCGGCAAAATCCGTAGCCATTTAGGAGCGGATAGGGTTTCAAAAAGCTCTTCCATTTTCGATGGAGGACAGATGGTATCGTGTTCGCCACAGAGAAAGAGCTTCGGCTTCGGACATTCCCTCAAGAAGCCAAAATCAAACATCTCCAGGGGAGGGGCCACTCCAATAAGGCCCTTTACCCGATTGTCATCTACCCCAACAGGAAGGCCGGCAATGGCACCAAAGGAATACCCTGCTACTAAAATCATGGGCGGCTTTCTCTTTTCCTCCAGGTAGTCGATAGCCCCCTTCACATCCCACTGTTCCGTGGTCCCGCCTCCGAATGTACCGGTACTCTCTCCGACCCCCCTGAAATTGAACCGTAGGCTTGTAAAATCCCACATTGTCACAATCCGGGCAATGACAGTCACCACGTTAATATACATATTGCCACCGAAAAGGGGATGGGGGTGACAGATGATCACCCCTCCTTTGGTAATTCCCCTGTCTAGGGAAAGAAGGCCTTCAATTCTGATCACCTTTGCATTGAAGAAAATCCTCTCCTCCTCCACAATCCCTCCTTAGTCTCCATCGATGGTATATTTCCTCCCTCCTTTGGTCCCCCACGCTGAGGCAGTATCAAGGGACTTAGAGCTCAGGATACCGGGAGTCCCGAGAACCGAGCAAAATCCGCCACCGCTTAGAGTGAGTTGGAAGCCCGCCGCAACGGGACAAACTCGTTCAGCACGGATATTGAATGTGAATTTCGAGGTCTCCTGGTATAGAAACGACCTTTTGTGGATGGTCTATGAGGGAATTTTTGAGGAGGGCGATGGGGGACTCGAACCCCCGACCCCAAGCTCCGGAGGCTTGTGCTCTATCCACCTGAGCTAATCGCCCTCTCCTTCGATGAAAACTCTCTTTTCGCGGGAGATCTTCCTGGGACCCACAAGGCGCTGACCCCATTCCCCTCATTATTGTACCCAAACCGAAAAAAGATTCAACATAATTCTACTCGCGGTTTCCTGAGTTTCTGGTAAACCATTATCCCTGAGCTTATTCCGTTAGAAAAGTGTGCACCCATCGAGGGTGAGCAAGAATAAATAGAGAACAACAGACCACGGCATGGAAGTGAAGGGACAAGGGTGGCCTCTTTGATCCTCTCTTGGTAGTGGTTGATTCCTTTCGACCCTTTCGGGAGATAATTAAAAGGGTCGTCTGACATGAGTCAGGAATCGGCGAGGATCATATTTTCTTATAATCCAGGGGGCAGTTTGGAAGGAATCGGCTTCTTGAGCGTCGATGCGGTTGGGCATCTATTGAAAAGGTCGGTGAGGAAAGCAGGGAGGAATAATACTGATGGAGCCGGCATTGAGGATAAGGTGGTGGGTCTATGGGGAGTCCAACAACGTCAAGCCACTGTAGTAACAACAAAAACGGCTGCCGAAACTATTATCGAAAACCCTCTTCTGACCGTCCTGGAATTCAATACGGACAAAGCACAAGCCGCCTGGGACCTCGGACCTCCACTCTTCGACCACCCTGCCCAGGCCCCAAGAAGTGAACCGGCTGTGGAAAACCTTATCTCCCACGTGGAGATAGGTTCGGGGATCTCGCATATTCATCGTCCTTCAGGAGTATCGGCTTCTTTGGTTCGAGGACTAATTTGTTATTCCGGCGCATCCTGGATCGAGTTCGATCCTTTTGCTTTCTCTCCCATCTCCGGTGAATCCAAAACCACTGATCGGGATAGCGCCCGATGATCGACTCCAAAACCTCGGTGTGGCGCTGAGTATTGGCCCGGATATCCTCGGCCTTATCACCGGTCTTGATCAACTCCACGGGGGCTTCAGCCACAAATCGATGCCTTCCCCCCTTCACTCTGAGGGCGTAAACTGGAATCACCGCTGCCCCGGTTTTGATGGCAAAGAACGCCGAAGCCGGGGTGGTTGAGGCCGTTTTGCCGAAGAATTCAACCCCGACCCCCTGGCTCCTCTTCTCCCTCTGGTCTATGAGAATGCCCACCATCTTATTTGCCCGAAGAGCCGACACCACTTGACGGGCCACCCTTTTCGAACTGATTACTTCTAACCCTGAAGATCTCCTCACGTCTTCGATGAATCGATCTAATCTCTCGTTCTTCTTCAAGGGCCGGGCAATGGCCATGAGACTACCCCCAAAAAACATGGCCATACGGCCCAGAAGCTCCCAATTGCCGATGTGGCCGAGGAGGAAGATGATTCCCTTCCCCCTCTTCAGGGCCTCCTCCACATGGGATCGTCCCTCGAGCTCCACCCTTTCCAAGAGCTTATCGGTGTTTAACCCAGGGGATCGAAGAAATTCCACAAAAGTCATCCCGAGATTTTCGAATGTCCGGAAGGCTATTCCCTTGATTTCATCCCCGTCCTTTTCCCCTCCGAATGCAAGCTCCAAGTTCTTAATGGCCACGTGCCGGTGTTCGAAATCGAGGAAATAGGCCAAGCGTCCAAGTCGTCTTCCGATCCACAGGGCGATCCCGTCGGGGAAGAGATTAATGAAAAAACTAAAACCCCGAATAACCAAATATATCAGATATTGTGCCAATTCTCCCAATGCCTAAGAGTCATTCACCTTCATAGGGAAGCGCTTCATCGATCAACATAACGGGAATATCGTCTCGAATAGGATAGACGAGTTTACAGACCTTACAGATCAACCCATCCTCTTTTTCGTGCACGACGATATCGCCCTTACATTTCGGACAGGCCAAAATCTCCAACAATTCCTTGTCAATCGCCATGATATCCCCCCACCTATTTCAACGCTTCTTGGGCGATAATCCATCGAACGGCATCGGATAAATCCCGGGCGATGAAATTGGGCTTCTCCCTCCACTGGCCATCCCGATACGTCAGCTCACCTTTCCCGTATCCGGTCAATACTAAAATCCCCTTTGCCCCTATCTTACGGGCGAACTCCACATCGATGATCCGATCCCCGATCATATATGATCTTTTCGGATCTATACCCAGGTCATTGCAAGCCCTCTCAATCATCCCAGTGGCCGGCTTCCTGCAGTGACAGCGTTTTCGATATTTAGATGGGCCGAAATCGGGGTGATGAGGACAATAATAGATCCCATCGATATGAGCCCCATCAGCCCTCAACATATCCTCCATCCTCCGGTGGACCTTGGCCACCAATGATTCGGGAAACATTCCTCTTGCCACTCCCGATTGGTTGGTCACCACAACCGCCTTTAAACCATTGGTATTGATCAGTCTTATGGCCTTTGCAGTCCCGGGTAGCAACTGAAATCGATCGACATGGTTGATATAGCCCATCTCCTCGTTGATGGTTCCATCCCGATCGAGAAATACGGCCCTATTGGAAAACACCATTAGTATCAACGATCACGTGTTTGAAATTGGTATATTACTACTGATATTTCTGTAGCTTGTCAAGGAATTTCCAGAGATCTCTGAAAAGCTCGCTCTTCGCTGCCCAAAATATTTTTTCGACCATTCTAAAGTTCGCTTCACTAAGAATGGTAAGCGAAAAAATCTTAATTCGCGCTCAGAGCTCCCTTTCCCAGTTTTTGGGAGATCTCTTGAAAGTAAGTCGGTCTCGGAACGAGCGAAGCTCAGGAGGGAATGGAGTTGGCACACGGGGAATTCACCGCTGATCCTTATGGTAACAAAGTTCAAAGCCACTCTCTGAATTATATCTCAGGTAGGAACAGAAGGTCATCCAATCACCCACGTTGAAATAGGCCTTCTCCCTCCCATCAATCCTCTCCACAACCTTCTCGGGGTAGTGGGAGTGGCCGAGTATGACGATGTCAATCCCCTCTCGAAATTTATCCACGGCGAAGGTCCTGAATATGGGGATATGGCCCGGTAACTGCTCGGGGTTCTTTCTGCGACTTCTCGCGCTCAGCTGTCTTGCTATCTTCATGGAAAGTCGCGGCCCTCCCCACCGTATCAGGGCATAGCTAAACCGATTCTTCACGGCTCTTCGAAAAAGGCGGTATCCATAATCCCTGGGGTTCACCCGATCTCCGTGAGCAACGTATACCCTTTTCCCGTCCAGGGTCTCCTCCATCTCATCGGCATATACTTCCGCTCCCAGATTTTCTTCGAAAAAGGAACCCAGGCAGAAATCGTGGTTTCCCTCAACGTATTTAATCCGCACCCCTCCATGGCTCAAGGACTTCAGTTGCTCCAAGATGGGGAGGTACTCCTCGTAGATATACCCATCGAAGCCAAACCAAAACTCAAAGAGATCCCCCAACAGGACGAGGGTATCCAAGTTCTCCCTTTCCATCTCCAAGAACCGTATGAGCCTATCCTGATCATCCCGGTTCTCCCCCGTAAAATGGGCATCGGATAGAAAGATCCAGTCTTTTCCCGTACTTTGTGTAACACCGCCTTTGCCCACCATTTCCCTACTACCTTCCCACACCGCAGTAATGAAAGCCAGCCTCCCTCATTTTTCCAGGGTCATAAACGTTCCTCAGGTCCACAAATATCGCGGTCTTCATCGATTTCTTAAGTCGATCTAGATCCAACCTCCTGAATTGGTTCCATTCCGTGAGCAAGACCAGGGCATCGCATCCCTCGGCTACCTCATATGGATCGGCACAATAGTGAATATCCCGCAAGAGCGCCTTGGCCTCGTCCATGGCTGCAGGATCATAGGCCTTAATCTTCGCCCCCTCCGCTTGAAGCCTCTGAATGATAATGATAGAAGAGGATTCCCTGATATCACTGGTATTGGGTTTAAAGGATATCCCTAATATCCCAACGGCCTTTCCCCGCAACTCCCCCACCATCCCCCTGATCTTCTCCACCATCCTCAACCGTTGCTCTTCGTTAGCCTTTATCACCGAATCCACCAACTTAAGATCACACCCTCTTTGTCGCCCGATATTCAATAGAGCCAAGGTATCCTTGGGAAAACAAGATCCACCAAATCCCGGGCCGGGATGGAGGAACTTCCGGCCGATCCGTCCGTCCAAGCCCATGGCCCTTGCTACGAAGTGAACGTCAGCCCCCACCTTCTCACAGAGAGCAGCTATCTCGTTGATAAAAGTTATCTTCGTTGCCAAAAAGGCATTGGCCGCGTACTTGATCATCTCCGCCGTCTCCAGGTTCGTAATGACGAAAGGAGTTTCATTCAGGTAGAGTGCTGAATAGATATCCCTCATGATGGCAACTGCCTGTTCACTTTCGGCGCCGATGGTCACCCTATCCGGACGCATAAAGTCCTCTATGGCCGAGCCCTCCCTCTGAAACTCGGGATTGGAAACTACATCGAAATTGTAGGCCTCAGGCCTTTTTTCCCGAATGATGGCCTTTATCTGTTGGCACGTCCCAACGGGAACAGTACTCTTTACCACAACCACCTTGTACCCATTCATATGCTTGGCGATCTCCTCAACGACCTCTTTCACATACCGTAAATCCACCGTCCCATCGTCATTGGCCGGGGTTCCCACCGCGATAAAAATTACCAAACTCGATTGGACCCCCTCCTTGATTTCGGTACTGAATCTGAGACGTTCTTGGGCCACGTTCTTCTCGACCAAGTTCTCAAGACCCGGTTCATAGAACGGTATCTTTCCCTTGTTCAACATGGCAATTTTCGATGAATCCGTGTCGATGCAAATACTATTCATGCCGAATTCAGCAAGGCATACCCCCGTCACCAATCCTACGTAGCCCGTTCCTACAATACAAATGTTCATGTTTTACCCTCTCTGTTAAGATAGTCCCTCAGTGCCTCCCTCCATGACCTCATCCGATACCCCGTCTCCCTTTCGAATTTCCCATGGTCTAAAACGGAGTTACGGGGTCTTTTGGCCACCCGGTTCAACTGGTCGGAGGAGATGGGGCGCACCGAAATGTTGCCAAGAGCCGACATCGCCAGAATCTCCTGGCTATACTCATACCAAGAACAGGTTTCCCCATTCGTTATGTGGTAAATCCCTCTACACCCTTTTTCCACGAGGACGTAAATGGCCCGACTTAAATCCACGGCATAGGTCGGTGAGCCGACTTGATCGTTTACCACGGACAAGGTCCCCTTTTCCCTGGCCAGCTTCAAAATGGTCTTCACGAAATTGTTTCCCCCTCTCCCGAACAACCAAGCCGTTCTGACGATGACAAATTGATTCAGCAATGTGCTCACCCATCGCTCACCTTCCAGCTTTGACAGTCCATACGAATTGATCGGGCACGTTGGATCCTCCTCGGAATAAGCTCCTGATTTGGTCCCATCGAAGACATAATCCGTGCTGATATAGACCATTTTCGACCCGAGTTCCCTGCACGCAGAGGCGACATTCTCCGTTCCCCCTCCATTGACGGAATGGGCCAATTCGAGGTGAGTTTCACATCCATCCACATCCGTGTAAGCTGCGGCATGGATGACGATGTTCGGCCGAATCCGGATAATCGCATCCATGGTCTCCTTGGCCTTGGTAATATCGAAATCATCAATGTCTCGAGCGTAAACATCATACGTCTCCCCGAATATATCGGTCAGATCAAGGCCCAACATCCCTTTGGCTCCAGTGATGAGAACCCTCTCCATCACCATAAACCGTGACTCCCCCGTGCCATTCCCACCAGACGACATAAATATTTGTGCAGAGGAGAGAATACAAGCAAATTCCAAATCCTAATTTCTAAACCCTAAACAAATTCAAATGACCGAAGTTAAAAACTCAAAACGCGATGATTTAGAAGATAAGCTATTGGCCATTCGGATTTAGATATTGTTTAGTATTTAGTGCTTGGGCCCGCGACGAGACTTCGACGAGCCCCTCGGCCTGAGCTCGGGTCGAAGGCTCATGTCGAGTCGCTCGGCCGAGTCGATTTAGGATTTATTCCTTGTTTGACTGCAGCACCGCAGCACTTAATAACTTAGCGCTCCAGAGGACCCGGGCAACATACCATTAAAGCCTGTGTCCGTATATCTTCTCGTAATAGTGCAAATATTCCCCGCTCTTGATCTTCTCCCACCAGTCTTGGTGTTCCACATACCACCGTATGGTGAGGTCGATGCCCTCTTCGAAGGGATAGACGATATCCCAACCTATCTCATTCCGGAGCTTTCCGGAGTCGATGGCATAACGCCGGTCGTGTCCTGGACGGTCCTCGACGAATTTGATCAACGATTCCGTTTTATTCAGCTTCTTCAGGATTATTTTGACGATCTCTATGTTGGGAAGCTCGTTATTGGACCCGATGTTGTAAACTTCCCCCTCCCTACCCCTGTGCATGATCATGTCTATGGCCTTACAGTGGTCTTCTACATAGATCCAATCCCTGACGTTCATTCCATCCCCATAAACGGGAAGGGCTTTATCCTCCAAGGCGTTGCTGATCATCAGGGGAATCAGTTTCTCCGGAAATTGGTAGGGGCCATAGTTATTGGAGCATCGGGTGACAATAGTGGCCAGGCCATAGGTCTTATAATAGGCCCTCACCAACAAATCCGCCGCCGTCTTGCTGGCCGAATAGGGGCTGTTGGGGGCGAGGGGGGAAGTCTCCTTGAAGGAACCCCTTGGGCCAAGGGAACCGTAAACCTCATCCGTAGAAATCTGGACGAATCGAAGTATCCCATATTTCCTTGCAGCCTCCAGAAGCACCTGGGTCCCGAGGACATTGGTCTCAATGAAGACCCGGGGGTCGTCTATGCTTCGATCCACGTGGGACTCAGCGGCGAAATTGATGATGGCGTCGACCCCCTTTGAGGCCGAGCCTTCGATCATATCCTTACCGGCAATATCGCCCCTAACGAACTCATAATTGGGATGATCCGAAATATCCGACAAGTTTTCCAGGTTACCCGCATAGGTCAGTTTATCCACATTGATTATCTTATAATTGTAGTTTCGTAACATATAGCGAACGAAATTACTCCCGATAAAACCACACCCCCCCGTCACCAGTATGGTTTTGATCTCGCGGCCCACTCTATCTCCCTTTTATATATAGCCTCTTAAGCAGTTGCGTATAATTCAAAAAAGGAATAAATCCTAAATCGACTCGGCCGAGCTCGTCGCGAGCCGAAGCACTAAATCCTAAACAAATTCTAATTTCCAAATTTCAAATTCAAAATCATTTAATTCTTTTTGGTTTTTGGTCATTTGATATTGTTTAGAATTTAGAGATTAGTATTTCGAATTTGCCTGCATCCTCTCCTATTCGCAGGTATTTATGTCCTCACATTTATTTAAGATGCGCCCTATTGCTAACCATCCTCCCTCTTCCAATCATAAGGAATGTCGTTATCGTAGGGGTGGATGCGATACTCATCGGGCTCCTCGTAATGGTAAACTTCTGTGGGGATGTTGAGGGCAATTGATTCCTCCTGGCTAACGCACATCCACCCGTGGTATACCTCTTTGGGAACCTGGACTAACAGAGGGTTGTGGTCTCCAATGAAGAATTCGTTAACCTCGCCCTTTGTTGGGGATCCCTCCCGCGGATCATAAAGGGCCAATTTTAACATACCCTTCAACACGGCGATGTTATCCGTTTGGACCTTATGAAAGTGCCACGCCTTCACAACCTGCGGGTAGGTAGTTGATATATAAACCTGCCCAAATTGTTGAAACAGTTCATCATCGGCCCTCAGTATCTCCATGACCCTTCCCCTCTCATCGGGGATTATCCTCAACCGCTTCGTCTTTACTCCCTCAATCATGGATCCTCCCGTCCTCTGTCCTTAATGTCAAAATCCAAATTTCAAATGGTAACATCTAGACTATAGTTTATTCGCCCCTTTCTCTGCCACTAATTGGCTCGCCTTTAGAAGGGAGCCGAAGGTCCCCGCGTCCGTCCACCACCCGTCCAGTATCTCCCACGTCATCTCGCCTCTGTTGATGTAGGTGTTATTGACATCGGTAATCTCCAGTTCCCCCCTGTCCGATGGCTTTAGGGTCTTGATGATATCGAAGACCGTGTTGTCATACATATAGATTCCGATGATGGCGTACTTGGATTTGGGCGATTTGGGCTTCTCCTCTATTTGGACCACCCGATCTCCATCCAACTCGGGAACGCCGAACCTCCCGGGATCGGGGACCTCCTTGAGCATGATCTTTGCCCCGCGCTTTTGCCGCTTGAATGCCTCCACCGCGCTCCGGATATTTTTTTCGATGATATTATCACCTAGGACTACGCAGATATCTTCTTTATCCGCGAAAAATTCAGCCAGGCTCAATGCATCGGCTATGCCGCCTTGCCCCTCTTGGTAGGTGTAGTTAATATGTTTCAGTCCAAACTCCCTCCCGTTCCCGATCAACCTCAGGAAATCCCCCGCATCGTTCCCGCCTGTGACGATGAGAATGTCCTCAATGCCCGCATTAATCAGAGTTTTGATGGGGTAATAAATCATGGGCTTATCGTAAACGGGCAGCAGATGCTTATTGGTTATCTTGGTCAGCGGAGATAACCGCATCCCCAGACCTCCGGCAAGAATCACTCCCTTCATGAGAACCATCCCCTCTTTCTTGAGAGCTCACAATTCAGGCCCTACAGAACTTAACCCCCTAAGGGTAACCTGGAACCTGAATTTGATTTCATCCTCCTGGAGCCGGGTAACCTCCCCGTCCCTGACCGTCAACGGGGTACGGTTTTTGTCCTCCACGGAAAGTTGAATTCCCCAACATTTGGCACGAAATTCCAGCCCATAAACGGAGGCAAACCTCCTATTTTCGAGTATATTGTAACTGTTACGACAGAAAAGGTCCAGCCACTCCTGGAGCCTCACCGTTAGATTGACGTTGATGTTCTCCACTTCATCCTTCCTAAATGCATACTCCAAATCGAAGGTATCCCCCCGCCTGTCGGACAACGCCGCGTGAATATTGAGACCCCTGAGATACCGTTTCTCGGTACTATATTGGAGATCTCCCTCGATATTGATGTAGTTGGAGGGGTTTGACACCACCTCTGCCTCAATATCCGAAAATTGTTGACCCTTTTTATCCTCGAAAGGGTCCCCGAAGCTATAGCGTTGAAAAACCGTAAACCTAAGCAGTTCACGGTAGGTGTGCCCCCCACGATCCCGCCGAACCCTCCCACTCAGGGTATTGGTCAGGCCATAGGTGACGGCATTGGTATAGTCTATCCGGTCCGACTCATCGAAGAGGGGATTGTCATCCTGGTCGACCCGGGGAATGTAGGTATAGGAGATCTCCGGTTCGATTTGATGCCTCCACCGTTCGAAACCCCACCGTTTCCCCTCATAAACCCTGCCCAAGATGGTCGACGTGGAGATGGTAAAATCGGGTATCTCCCTGCTCTCAAATTCATCCATCATCCTGTCGCCAGTGTATGGGCTTCTCGGACCATGCCTCGGAAGGTAAAGGGTTTCCCTGAAACCCCCCTCTGGTTCGATCCGGATGACCTTCATCACCATGAGGGGAAGTGACAACCTGGGTTGAAGGTCAAGTCGGTGCCCGCGAATTCCCTCCAGTCTCCAGAATCGGGTATAATCAGTCCCCCACCCAAAATAGAGAGGGGTGTGGGGGAGCCCTTGTTTCAGCGCAACGAATTGGAGGTTCGGAATTCTCTGGAGCGTTTCCCTGTGCTTCTCCAGGGTGAGGTCATCGATGTAAGAGACCTCTCCCAACAGGTTGAACCGGGACCAATTTCGGCCACCGAAGACCGACGTTTCGAGCTGGCTCATCGTCCTGGTATCGATCAGCGTCTCGCCGGGGATGTAATCATCGAAGTCCGTTACATAGGCATCATCGCTGATGAGGGCCACGTCTGCCTTAGCATAAAACTCTTCCAATAGCCCCTGTCGAGCCTTGAAAAACAACCCCCACCGTTCATCATCTTCAACCTGGTCATCACAGAAGTAAAAGTTAAACTCGCCATCGGAATCCCTTCTAAGGGCGTACCGAAATTCCATCCCCTCGTTCCATCCCCTTCCCTGACTATCTCCCAGGCGATCCAGGTAGAAAGTGGCGTCCATATTCTTTGCAATGGCCCAATAGAAGGCCGTAAATACTTCCGGTCCAAATTTACTGGAATTGCCGAATTTTGGGATCAGAAAGCCCGTCTGCCGTTCCCGCTTCACGGGAAAGATCCCGGCGGGGATATAGAAGACGGGAACCCCCTTGATATAAAAAACCGGGCCCCTCACCACGGCATACCCCTCCAGGGTGACATCCACCCGCTTTGCGGTGAACTTCCAATCGGGAGAGGTGATATCGCACGTAGTGAAGGATGCATCGTATACCCTGTAAGTTCTCTCGCCCAGCTTTTCAGCCCTTTCCCCCGTGATATAGAAGTTGCCCTCCCTGGTGAATAGTGTCCCATTGATGATGGACCCCATTTGGGTTCGCAAATTCAATTCCAAACGATCGCATTTCAAGAGGTCTCCCCCCTCCCTCAATACCACGTGGCCCTCTGCAGTCGCATCATTGGTCATCTCCTTCAGCTCCACCCTGTCTGCCTCGAGGGTGAGGGTTCCTCGGGCGATTTCGACATGTCCCTCGGCCACGAAAATCCCCTTTTCCCTATCGTAGCTCAAGGTGTCGGACTTAATATGAACCGCCCCTTCAAGTCGAGGCATCAGCATTTCCCATTGCTGGCAGGGCGAACTGGAGGGAAGTAAGAGAAGGTAACAGAGGACCAAGGCAAGAGAAAGGGAGAGGGCATGTTTGGTCATCAGAACGAATTCAGTTGTTGGCATCGAGGGATTGCCTTTTGGACCTCGACAAATAGGCCTTAGCCTCCCCAATGGTGTAGAAGGATCCCGTTACGCAGATTAAATCCCTCTCCGTTGCGAGAGAGAGGAGATGCTGCACGGCTTCTCCCACATCCTCAACGATTTTTCCCCGCTTCCCAATGCGCGTCACTTCATTGAGGAGTACCTGAGGAAGGGCCGCCCTCTCACATCGGGATTTACAGAGAACGGTCATATCGGCCAAGGGCACAAGGATGGATATGATCCTCCGATAATCCTTATCATTCATGATCCCTAGGACCAACAGCAGCAGTTCGTAGGCGAACTCTTCCAAAATGGCCTCTTTTAGCTTCTTGGCCGCGCCGGGATTATGGGCACCATCCAATAAAACCGTGGGGGACTCCATGACCACGTCCAACCTCCCTGACCATTGAACACCCCTCAACCCCTCATAGATGGCTTCATTCCCTATCCGGTACCCGTTCTCCCCCACCATCTCAATTGCTCCTAAAGCAGTGGTGGCATTAATGATCTGATGTCTCCCCGCCAGGTTGAGTTCCAGGTTGGGGAGGTCCAGTTTCCGCCCGTGGTAGTGAAACCGACGCGGACCAGCCCGCCTCCCCCGGAAGTCGCGGCCAACTCGGAACAGGGGGGCCTTCTTCTCGAGAGAAACTCGCCTCAAGAGGTCCAAGACCCTTGGCTGGGTAGCCGCCGTCACCACACCCCTTCCTTCTTTAATAATTCCCGCTTTCTCCCGGGCTACCTCTTCCAAGGTCCCTCCCAAGTAATCCCGATGGTCTAGGGAGATATTGGTAATGATAGCCAGAAGGGGATCGACCACGTTGGTTGAATCCAGCCTCCCCCCTAAACCTACCTCCAATATAACCAGATCTACCCCTGCTTCGAAGAAATAGAGCACGGCCATTGCCGTGGTGAAATCGAAAAAGGTAAATGTCTCTGGGATCCCCCTTTTTCGGATTGCCCCTCGGATCTGCTCGGTCAGCCGAGCCACTTCCTGCTCCGTTATCTCTCGATCATCGATTCTGATCCGTTCGGTGAAGGATATCAGATGAGGGGACGTATAGAGCCCAACTCGATATCCGGATCGGCCCAAGATCGAGCCGATCATGGCGGCGGTAGATCCCTTGCCGTTGGTGCCTCCGATATGGATGGCCTTTACCTTTTGATGGGGATTCCCAAGGGATTTCAAGATATTCCGAATATTGGCCAGGCCAAAAACAATCCCATGGCGCTCCAGGCCGTAGAGATAATCTAACGAATCCCTGTATTCCCTCGACTCCATCTCCCTACTACCAGCAACCGCCTTCAGGGGAAGTTAAATCACTTTGTTCAGGGGATACTCAATGATCCCCACCGCCCCCCTCTTCTGGAGTTTGGGTATGATATCGCGAACGACCTCTTCCGAAACGATGGTCTCCACCGCGAACCAATCCGACTCATAGAGGTTGGAAATGGTGGGGGATGTGATGCTGGGAAGAAGTTCCACCACCTTTCTTAAATCCCCTTTGGAAACGTTCATCTTCAATCCCACCATTGTCTCGGCTCGGAGGGCCCCCTGTAATAGCAGGGAGATCTGTTCGGCTTTTTCCCTCTTCCATGGGTCCTGCCAGGATTGTTTGTTGGCGATCAATTGGGGGTAGGTTTCCAATAGTTCGTCCACGATCCGCAGTCCATTGGCCCTTATGGTACCTCCCGTCTCCGTCACCTCAACAATGGCGTCCGCCAACCCCTCGATAATCTTTCCCTCTGTAGCACCCCACGAAAATTCCACATGGACGGTGATATTCCGTTCCGAGAAGAACTTCCGCGTAAAGTTGGTCAACTCCGTAAAGATCTTCTTTCCCTTCAGGTCCTCCAACCTCTTTATCGGCGAATCCTCGGCCACCACTAACACCCACCTGGCGGGCCGCTGGCTTACCTTCGAATAGACTAAATCCCTAACCACCACTACGTCCGAACCGTTTTCGAGTATCCAATCCCTTCCCGTAAGGCCTACATCGAGGGTCCCCATCTCGACGAACCTAGACATTTCTTGGGCCCTGACCAAGGTGCATTGGGTTTCCTCGTCGTCGATGGATGGGAAATAACTCCTGTCGCTTATCCCGATCTTCCATCCCGACTTCCTGAAAAGTTCGATGGTTCTGTTTTCCAAGCTCCCCTTAGGGATACCCACCTTAAGCCGTCTCACTTCTCGTATACCTCCTTCGGATCGAAGACCTTCTGGCCGACCACCTTCACCTTGCCCTGGTGAACCATCCTGTGAAAGCAGCTCCGATATCCCATGTGGCATGCTCCACCTCCCCGCTGCTCAACCTTCAGGAGAAGGGCATCGCCGTCGCAGTCGATCAAAATCTCCCTCACAACCTGATAGTGACCAGAAGTTTCCCCCTTTAACCATAATTGATTCCTGGAACGGCTCCAGTACCAAGCCTTTCCCGTCTCCTTAGTTTTTTCCCAGGCCTCCCGATTCATGTAAGCCAGCATGAGCACCTCTCCGTTTCCATAGTCCTGAACGACGACGGGAACGAAGCCCCCCCGTTTCTCGAAGTCAATCCCTTCCAAGACACACTCCTCCCGCCCCTTAGAGAGCTCAATTCAGGAGAGCATTCTCAACAACTCCAAGGCGTTCCTCGCAGCGGATCCACCGTGGCAATTATTGAAGAAGATCAAGGTCTCTGCTGTTTGGCCCTCAATCTCCCTTATGGGCTGAATGAAGGACCTGAGTTCCTCTTCGTTATAGAGGTAATCGTAACGGACCGATGTCGGAACATTAAACCAGTTGGGATTTCTCCCATGAAGCCGGAAATACCCCAAGTCCGATGTTGCCTTTGGAATAAAGGGCATCAACTTCGGCAATTTGGGCTCATCGACGACGCAATAACCGGCGCCCATGTTCTCCAGGAAGGAAAAAGTCGAATCCTTCAGCCAATACGTATTTCTGAATTCCATCACCAGGGGAATCTCCCCCAATCGTTCCCTAAAGGAGCGGAGATAGGCGAAGTTCTCCCTGTTGGGGAAGAAGGAATAGGGGAATTGGGCCAAGACGCAGCACAGCTTTCCCTCCTGAACAAGGGGTCGCAAGGAGTAGATGAATTTATCGAAGATCTCCCTGTTGTCAACGATCCCCTTGGTCTCCCTGTCTCGAATTTCATGGGTCATTCCCTTAAAGCACTTCACCACAAACTCAAAACCCTCGGAGGTCTTCTTGGACATACCGATAAAGCTATTGGGGGAGGGAAGGGTGTAATAGGTAAAATTGACCTCCAATGTCTTGAAACCCAGCTCCCTCTCATAATAGATGAGCATCTCTCGGTCCTTGATATCCCTGGGGTATACCGTCCCCTTCCAATCCGGAAAGGAAAAACCACTCGTCCCTATCTTGATCATAGAAACCTCGTCCCCCAAAATGCCCAGTAGAGACTAATGTAACAAAGGGGGGATTGTCAAGGAAATACTGGACTCAGGGAGATGCCCATTCTTACAAAATGCTCTCCAAAAACAGATATGACGAGAGATGAGACAACCATGAGAACCCGATATAAAGCCATGAACCATGAATCCCAGGCCTACCCTTTAGTCGGGGAAACGGAATGAACCGGAATTAGAGGTGTGGGGTGTAGTCGGGGACGATCTGTTGGAGTTTGCGCTTAATAGAGGGAGGATCGTACGTGCAGGCAATGGTGAGGAGCTCATCGATCTGGGCGTTGAGGTTCTTGAGGTCGCAGGCGTTCCCACGGAGGACCAAGATCTTCTCGTGGGCGGTGGTAACAATCCCCTCCCCTTGGGTGATCAACTCCTCACAGAGCTTCTCCCCAGGACGGAGGCCTATGAACTGGATTGGAATGTCTTGGTCGGGTTCAAACCCGTGAAGGCGGATTAGGTCCCGAGCTATCTCCACGATGCGTACGGGCTTGCCCATAT
>SMTZ1_10001357_pt1 | contig 43472 bp, 41 predicted proteins | sample DeeMarSWOR136_30_FD_25667 | JGI IMG/M metagenome (IMG submission 25667) | reverse complement strand
ACTCATCTGGGCAGCCACCTTGGAGCAGGCATGCAAACGGGCTTCACGAGGCTAATCAACGGCATCAACCAAGCCTTCAAAGTTACTGATGGAGGCGTCACACTTCTGCTTGAGAACACAGCCGGAACAAGGAACAGCATGGGAAGCACCCTTGAAGACATCCAACACATAATCGAACGGCTATCTAATCCTGAACGTGCCGGAGTATGCTTTGACACTAGCCACGCCTTTGCCGCGGGCTACGACCTCAGAACAGAGGAGACAGTGGAAGCGACTGTCAAACAGATTGAAGAGGTGATCGGGTTTGAGAAGCTTAAACTTGTTCACCTGAACGACTCGAAAGGAGACCTGAACTCCCGCATAGACCGCCATGAGCATATCGGCATGGGAAAGATTGGGGATGAAGGATTCAGAAATATACTGGCAAGCAGGCTAGGCGAGCTGCCTCTTATAATGGAGACACCCAAAGACGCTAGACGCGATGACATTGACAATCTTAGAAAAGTGAAGGATCTGGCTGTTGGACTGTGAGAAGAAGGGCTGCTGTGTAGCTAGCTTCGTTTTTCGATTGGAACAAACTCTCTTCCATATTCGCCGATGTACTTCGATGTTGGACGAATAAGAACCGCATCTTCGTACTGTTCTATCACATGCGCGACCCATCCTGTTACTCTGCTTGAGGCAAAAAATGCGGTGAAGAAATCGTTTGGAACTCCCAAGGCGTGCATGACTAACGCTGCATAAAAGTCCACGTTGGGAAAAATTCCTTTCTTTTCGTGGACAGTATCCTGAATCTTTCTGCATTTGCTGTAGGTGGCTAAAGTGTTTCTCTGATGGCACATTCTTTCAGCTATTTCTCTAAGGTGCTTTGTTCTTGGATCCTCGGCTTTGTAGATTCTGTGACCGAATCCCATGATTTTCTTGTTGTCATCCAGCATATTCTGTATGTAGGCTTCCACTTCGTCAAGGCTGTTGATGTCAACGAGCATTTTCATCACGCTTTCGCTAGCTCCTCCGTGGAATGGACCTTTCAGGGTTCCAACTGCAGAAGTCACGGCAGAGTACAGATCTGAGCCGGTGCCAGCTGTCACCCGAGCAGCAAATGTAGAAGCGTTAAGCCCATGATCCGCATGGAGTATCATAAACCGTTCCATAGCATTCTTTTCTTCTTGATCTGCAACCTTTCCCCGGAACATGTACAGAAAGTTTTCAGCAAAACCGAATTCTCTAGCCGGAGCAACAGGATTATTTTTTGTGCGGATTCTGTAAAGAAAAGAGATTAGTGTAGGAACCTTGGCTATTAGCCGGATGGCTCTTCTTTGGTTTGCAGAAACAGAATTATCGTTGCGTTCAGGGTCATATTCTCCAAGATGAGAAACTGCGGTGCGTAACACTTCCATGGGATGAGAGTCAGGCGAAGCAGATTTGAGGCGCTCAACAACTGGATCAGGCAAAAACATCTCAGAGAACAGCTCTGACTTGATGGTGTCTAGTTCTCTCTTGGTAGGCAACTTGTTGTGTAGCAACAGGTAAACTGCTTCTTCATATGATGACCTGTCAACAAGATCATCAATGTTATAGCCTGAATAATAGAGGTACCCAAGCGGGTCTACATAACTAATCTTGGTTGTAGCTGCAGCCACGCCCTTAAGACCGCGAATCACGACTTTGCTGTAATTGTCATCCGACATCTCTTATCAACCTGTTTCCGGTAATCACACCGACCCAATCTAGCATTCACCTAGATTAAGTCTATCGTTCACCACTTCACGCGCCCTATTTAACCCTTATTTGGCAATATTTAAAGTATACACGAACCGAAGAAACTTTCTTGGCACCTCTAAATGGGGAAACGTTATAGCATAACCAGAAGAATCTTGTACATATCCGATGTGAACGGAGATTGCATAGTTGCAGACTAAAACAGTTGCGGCCATTCTTGCTTGGTTTGTAGTTGCGTTGCTCCTGCTGAACAGCTTCTTCAGGTCAGAATGGATATTGCCCATATCGATTGCCTTAACGGTTATTGCAGTCCTCGTTTATTTCAGTTCACACGTAAGAAAAAATACAAAGAAACAGAAGAGCTGAAGGCAGCCATTTTGTTTGCTGTTCACTGCATTCTTTAATTCTAAGCATGTGTGTATCATGTTATAAACATGTTAAAGCATCGATGATTGCAACGATTGTGTATATCTTATGATTTACGAATCAAAAAGTTTGCACTGTTAAGAGCGAATATGAATAGAGGCAGAAACGCCTCAAATTCTATGAAGGAGGACAAAAAATGAAAAAATCGATTAAAGGAACGCTTTTAGCGCTATTATTTGCAGCCCTAATGAATGCAGTAGTGTTTACGCCAGCCGCATCATCAGCGGAAGCAGAAAAGCTTCCCACATTATGGGTGAAAATTCACAGAATCCAAGCAGTTGACACTATCGAAAACAGTCCTGACGGTGAAGCAGACTGGCGTTACACCATTACCGTAAGCGACAGCGAAAACTTGAAAACCCGAGACTACAAACACGAAGAAAATCACGATGATGTGATACTTAACCGAGCTGACTCCTTCACTGACATTAAGAACCAAAAAGTGTCTGTGAAAATCTCACTATACGAAGATGATCTGTTAGGTTCTGAAACCGTAGACATCAGCAGTTCAGGAACGTCTTTTGACTGCTCATACAATCTTGCAACAAACGAATTGAGTGGCGATAATACCATTATGGAGGGAGAGTATCACAAAACGTCAGGCGATTATGATGGAAGCACACAAACAGACGAAAATGATGCAAATCTCTGGTTCACCATTTTCGACAACTATAACGCTCCTGCCGCCAATGCTGGCAAAGACCAAACCGTTTACACCGGAGAAAAAGTGAGTTTTGATGGCTCTCTTTCAACCGCATCAGAAGGTTCTACTATAGTCAAATTCAGGTGGGATTTTGAAAACGACGGAATTATAGACGCTGAAGGAAAAAAAACATCACATACCTACAACCAGAAAGGAATGAAAAGCTGTAGATTGGTTGTGACTGACAGCATAGGCGTGATGGCTGAGGACATATGCCGTGTGAACGTCCTCAACAGGAAGCCAATAGCCGAATTTACGTTTTCCCCCAGCGATCCAACCATTCAAGACGAGGTAAATATCACGGACAACTCTTCCGACCCAGATGGGACAATAACTTCTTGGTTCTGGGATTTCGGCGACGGAACAAATTCGCCATCTAAGAATACCTCTCACACATTCAGCCAGAAAGGAGAATGGCAAGTAACCCTAACAGTCACTGACAACGATGGAGCAAAAACGTCAATCACCCACACAGTAGCTGTAGTTAACTTGCCTCCAGCAGCGGCTTTCAATTGCACCACAAACCCTCAAACAGGCATGGAAATCCAATTTACCGATAACTCCGTAGACCCAGAAAACAGGTCGCTCTGTTGGTTCTGGGACTTCGGCGACGGCAACACTTCTGAACTGCAAGCTCCAACACACAAATTCGAAACCGAGGGAGACTACAATGTAACCCTAACTGTAACCGATGACGAAAACGCAACCGACACGTACACTATGACCGTTCCAGCTACTAAGCCTCAGACTTCAGGTTCAACTCCATTATGGATCATAGCGGCAGCGGTAATTGCGATTGCAGCTGTCGGATTTGTGGGATTGCTTTGGTGGAATCGCCGACGACGAAGCTTCCCGGAAATGTTCACAGGGTCAGATAGCACTATCGAATGTGCGCGCGGTCACCTAAAAACCTAAAAAATTCCAGCATTTCTTTTTTTAGTATAATATTGCTGGAATTGCCCTTTCTTCAGTTATTTGCAGAGCTCTGTTAACCTCGTTGAAGTATCTGATTACTGTTTTGCCTCTTTCCGTAATCGCGTAGCGGACTTTTATTATGTCTCTCTTCTTACGCTTAGTCTGTTCTTCAATTAGGTTCTGTTGGATTAGAAAATCCAAGTTTTGTTTTAGAACACTGCAGTTTACGTTGGCCTTGTACATGATGTGGGTTAGCTTAAGTGGTCCATTTTGAGCTAAAACCTTCAGGATGTCAACATACATTTCCATCTTTGATCTTCGCATATTGTTTAAACCTCTAACATAAGATTCCTGAGATGTAAAGGAGCGAAAGTTTCTGCTTTTTGATGCCCAAAAACCGTGTTCCTCCCTTACGCGAGTAAACAGATAGTTACGACATTTCTGCCTAAAAAGCTTGTTAAGTCTCTTGGATATACCAACATAATATGTTCTCGGATGTTTGCCCGCTTTTTCTGAATAGAAGTGTCGACGATGAAAGAAATTTGCTTAAGTACAAACGCAAAAATTGTTAGAAAAAATGTTAAAATGTGCACAAATGGTTTATTTGATATGTTGGCACTGTCTGTTTAAGTGAAATTCGGTTGGCGATTCTGGCTAAACTCAAAAACGAATTCTCATTCATCAGAGGCAACATTCTGATTAACGCGGTTACATTAGTCATAGTCCTCGTTACAGCTTCCATACCCTACACATATTACCCCAAATACATTGAGGGGCTGGGAGGAAACCCCTTCATCGTCGGAGTGATCGGCTCTGCCTCTTACGCAACTCTGGCATTAGTGCAAATCCCCGGCGGATATCTTGCGGACAAACATGGAAGAAGACAGCTAACAGTCATCATGACCTTCGCAATCTCGATAACGTATTTCTTATTCTCCGTCGCCCCCAACTGGCAGGTTTTCATGATGGCCTCCATACTACAAAACATATTCCTTGTGTACCAACCGGCACTTCAGGCACTTGTGGCTGATTCGACGCCCCCAGAGAAAAGGGGATTAGGCTTTTCCATCATCAACTTTCTTCATTACATTTCAGTTCCTTCACCCATTATTGCAGGCGTCTTAGCTGTTCGATTTGGGCTACTCCCGGGGATGCGAATCGCTTACCTAATCGTCACAGTAGCGTTCTTGGTAGTTGCCATTTTGAGGACACGGTTCAAAGAAACTTTAGAAAAAACTGCTGAAGGAAATCCCCTGACTGGAGCTATCAAAAATTTTCCCAAATCAATAACTGAAAGCGTAAAGGCGCTGAAAACAGAATCTCGACCAATGTTATTCCTTTTCGCAAGTTTCGCGATCTACCACTTTGCATGGTTCATGTGCTCGATCTATCTGATTTCGTATGCGTTGGACATACTACACATTGAAGAGTTTGAGTGGGCAGCCTTGATGGCTTGGTTTTCCGTTGTGAACATCCTCTCAGCATTGCCTTGCGGCAAAATCATTGACAGATTCGGACGAAAAAAGCCCCTAGCAGCAGCTTGGCTCCTCTTCACCCCCGCGTTAATCGGCTTCGTCTACGGAAATATCGTAATTGCTTCCATAAGCTTCCTCCTTTTGGGTGTTGCGTTGATTGTAGCAAACACTGCATATCCAGCGTTAATGGCAGATTTTGTAGCCCGCGAAAAACGCGGAAAGATAATTGGCAGCACAAACTTCTTCTTCAACATTCTGAGTTCGCTGGGTCAATTCTCTGGCGGTTTCATGTACCAATACTTGTCTGCTGAGCTTCCTTTTCTTCTCTCAGCGATACTGTTTATTCCATGCCTGATCCTGACGCTTTTTAAGGTGCATGAGCCGACCAGTAGAGAAGTGTAGTAACTCTTCGTGCATACTGTTCAGACTGTTAAGCTAGTTCTGAAGCACAGCTAGTGAGAAGCACGCTTTTTGGTTTGTTCAAGTTCTCAGGTTCTCTAATATTCTCTGCAGGTCTTCAAGGAAACGTTTGATGTGTGACGGTTTAGTGTGGGGCATAACAACAATTCGGAGGTAGTCGGGGAAAAGGGAAACAGCCCAGCCACGTTTCCTCAATTCCCGAAAGACCAAACTAACATCCACTGTGTCCGATTTTACTCCAACAACATTCATGGTGGGCTCAGCTACAATGTCTAATCCATCAATCCGCCGAATCCCCTCAACAAGCTTCCAAGTTAATCCGAGGCAGCGTTCAACCACGGCGGCATATCCTGCTCTTCCAAGATGCTTCAACAACGCCCAAACAGCCACTGCAGAAGCGCCTGACCGCGTTCCCAGCAAAGTGGACTGCTTCATCTCCCCCCCAGCTAGGTAGGGAACCTTCATGCTGACGGCTTCACACATCTCCGCATCCCTGAACAGGATTCCCCCAGCAGGAATGGGAGCCAACCCCATCTTATGCGGGTCAATAGTTACTGAACAGACGCCGGGTAGGCTGAAATCAAAGTCTAAAGGCTTGTAGCCTAACTCCTTGAGGAACGGAAGCACAAAGCCGCCGAATGCAGCATCCACATGCAAATAGATGTTATGCGCCGAGGCGATTTCTGAAAGTCCACGTATGGGATCAACCACACCTAAGCCTGTGCTGCCTGCCAACCCAACAATCGCCGCGGTTTTTGAGGTGATTGCCTTTTCAGCGGCTTTCACATCCATTTGATAGCTACTATTGAGCTTAACCTTAATCAACTTCAAATTCAGCAGGTCAGATGCTTTGTCAAAGGAGTAATGGGCAGAGACAGGAACAACAACTTCGCCGCGCTCCCTCTTGGCAAGATTCCGGGCAGCCCAGAGGGCGACGATGTTCGCTTCTGTTCCGCCAGAAACGATGCTTCCACAGGCCTTGGGATTAGAAAGTAGTGAGCCCAGCATACTTACTGTTTCTTGCTCCAGTTCTGCGGACGCCGGAAAAAGGCTTGGGTCCCCCAGATTCTTTTCAAGGTACTTGCGGTAAACTTGTTTGGCGAAGCTGTGTGGGCTTGTGCACATGGAACACAGGATTTTGCCTGAAGAATATGTTAAGTCTGGATGGAGTTTTGCTTCAAGTTCTTGGATGATTGTGTCTTGGGGTAAGCCCTTCTCAGGCAGCCTGTTTGTTCTGCTTGCGTTCTCTGTGGGCATCTTTCTCACGTTCCAATCTTGACCGTTACAAGAGATTTGCGGCTTTCAGTTCATCAACTTTGAGTTTTCCACTATGTAAGATGGTGGCTACTAATGCGCCGGATACTCCGAGTTTTTTCAGTTCTTCCAGTTCTTGGAGGCTCCTTATTCCTCCGCCAACCAGCACATCAACCCCGGTCTTCTCAAGAATGCTTCTCAGAAGCTCCCGGTTGATTCCCTGTTCAGTTCCCACCCGAGTTAAATCCAAGAGAATAAACTTTTCCTTCTTTCAGGTCTATGCTCACTACAACCCTGTCTTCACCAAAAGCTTTGACGGCTTGACCCAAAAAATCTAAACTCTCCAGAGTCTCGGAGCCCACCACAATCTTTGATACTTCTGTAGCCAGCACCTCTTCTGGTCTGGCGAAGTCAGCTATTCCAGCATCAACCATCAAATCAAGACAGGTTTCGGTCATAATTTGCCGGTAAACGTTGAAGTTAGCTGACTTTCCTAATATCGCATCCAAATCCGCCAAATACAGACTGCCAAATCCTAGGGACTCGAAAGTCAAGGCAATTTCCAGCGGGTCCACGGACCTGCACAAAACGCTTTTCAGCGGCTGATAACGTTCTCTTTCGCCTCTTACGCCATGAACGGCAACACCATTTAAAACGTCAATCACGGGAATAACTTTCATTATGGTTCCCACATAACAAAGGAGATACTGCGAGGGTGAAGTTTGAATCTTTTGATATTTGAGTATATGTCCGGAGGCGGATACGCCAACCAGAAACTTTCAGCCAGCATCCTCAGCGAAGGCTACGGCATGCTACGGAGCCTAATCATGGACTGCAAAGCCGCTGGACATAACGTCACAACCTTGCTGGACTCGAGACTCAAAGCATTTAACCCGCCCAACGAAGCAGACCAAACAGTTTCCGTATCATCTCTTCACGAATTGTCTGCAAAACTGAAAAAACTTTCAGCTATGGCTGACGCCGTTTACTTTATTGCCCCAGAGTCCGGTCAAGTGCTGGAGAATCTTGTGGAAAACATAGAAGCTTCTAGAGGCACATCGCTTAACTGCGAAGCCGAGGCCATAAAACGGGTTTCGAACAAGATGACAGCCTACGAAACAATGAAGAAGAGAGGATTGAAGGTTCCAGAAACGGTTCTGCTGGACATCCACGAAAAAAAAACCGAGAACATTAAACGTTTAACCAAAGAGCTGGGGTATCCACTAGTCTTCAAGCCCCTAGACGGTGTTAGCTGTGGCGGATTAAGCATTGTCAAAGATGAGGGAGACATAGCTGTGGCAGTCAAAAAAATAGTGCAAGAGTCAATGAGCAAACAGTTTATTGCCCAGAAGGTGGTTAGGGGAAAATCAGCCAGCGCATGCGTAATTTCAACCGGAGATAAAGCCGTGGCTGTTACATTGAACCGGCAGCTTGTTACTTTGGCGTCGCCGGATGAGGAGTCGGGATATTATGGGGGAGCGGTTCCTTTCGATCATAGCTTAGAGAAGGAGGCGTTGAGGGCTGCTGAAAGAGCTGTTGAAGCGGTAAGTGGATTGAAAGGTTATGTTGGCGTTGACATAATATTAGCTAATGAGGGTCCTGTTGTGTTGGAGGTTAACCCGCGGCTTACAACATCTTATGTAGGTTTAAGGAGAGTTGTGAATTTCAATCCAGCAGAAGCAATAGTTGATGCGACGATTGGACGAAAGCTGCCAAAAAATGTGCAGAGCAGAGGTTATAGTTTCTTTTCCAAAGTGGAGGTTCCTCCGCGCCCTCAGATTATCACCGAGACCTACAAGCTGAAAGATGTTATATCGCCTCCATTTCCGATTGAAGAAAACAAATCAGTTTACGCTCTCATTGCCACAGTCTCAACCAGCCTTGAAGGGGCAGAGTCAGCATTCTACCGCGCAAAAAAGCGTCTTCTAAATCTCTATCGAGGCGGTTGAATTGGTGAACATTCTTGGTTTAGACATAGGAGGCGCCAACACCAAAGCAGTTTTCGTGAAAACCCAAAACGCCACAATGCAAGAACTCAGAACAGCCATTGAATATTTTCCTATATGGAAAAGTGGAAAGGATCAACTTCCAAAGATTCTGGAGAAGCTGAAAAAAGGTGTGGTTGACTCAACTGAACTGGATGGCGTTGGGGTTACGATGACTGCCGAGTTGTCAGACGTTTATATGACCAAAAAAGAGGGAATCGACCACGTTCTAGATTGCGTAACAGAGGTTTTCGGTGATGTGCCAACGTTTGTTCTTGACGTGGAAGCTAACCTGCTGCCTATTAAAGATGCGCGAAAGAGGCCGCTTGAGGTAGCTTCTGCAAACTGGGCGGCAACAGGCTGGATGATTTCGCAGCTGATCAACAACTGTGTTGTCGTTGATGTGGGAAGCACCACCACCAGCATTATTCCAGTCATCAACGGGAAGATTGCCGCTGAGGGCAGAACTGACCTGGAGAAGCTTCAGAATGGGGAACTTGTGTACTCGGGGTCTTTGCGAACAAATGTTGCAGCAATTGTTAACGGGATTCCCCTTCGAGGAAGGGTGGCTCGGGTTTCCTCAGAGCTGTTTGCCCAGTCCGGAGATGTGCATTTGATTCTAGGCAACATAGGAGAAGAGAAGTATACTGCTGAAACCTGTGATGGGCGGGGGAAAACAATGATGGAAGCCATGGCTAGGTTGGGGCGAGTCGTTTGCGCTGACATTGACATGCTAACTGAAGAGGAAATTGTGGGTATGGCAAAATTTGTTTACGATAGACAGGTTGAGCAGATTAGTGAAGGGTTAGAACAGGTTTACGAAAGAGTCAAACCGTCTCTTCAGGAAAAAAGGGTGGCGGTTACTGGGCTTGGCAGAAACTTTTTGGCAAGAAAAGCCGCGGAGAACGTGGGATTTAAGGAGATAATCGACATGAAGGAATATCTGGGTGCCGAAGCATCTGTTGTATCGCCTTCCGTTGGTGTGGCGCTTATGCTGGCAAGTAAGTTGGAGGGAAAAACTGTAAGATGGAAGCGGTCTTGAAGGTGGGCGGAAGCCTGGCAGACGACATCGCCAGCCTAACAAGGTTATGCCAAGAGTTGAGTGCTCTAGCTAAAGCTTACAGAATAGCTATTGTGCCTGGGGGAGGAGAATTCGCAGACACCATAAGAAAGTTTGACAAAACTTATGGGTTGTCAAACACAGTTGCTCATAAAATGGCTATATTAGCCATGGACCAATACGGATTTTTGCTGTCTGATATCACCCCAAAATCCTACGTTTCTCACTCTCTAAAAGAAGTCAGCAACTCTGCAAAGGGGATGCTGCCGATTCTTTTGCCTTCAAAACTTATGTTCCGTGAAGACCCGCTGGAGCATTCTTGGGATGTAACTTCGGACACTATAGCCGCTTACATCGCCTGCTTATTAGATGCAGAGAAACTGGTTTTAGTCACTGACGTGGATGGGATTTTCTCCAAAGACCCTAAGAAAACTTTGGATGCCAAATTGGTTGAGGAGTTGTCTGCTGAAGAGCTGCTCGCTTGGAACAGGAGAACAAGCGTTGACAAGGTCTTACCTAAAATTCTTCTGCAAGCAAATTTGGATTGCTACGTTGTTAATGGCGGATACCCTGAAAGAATCAAGTTGATTTTGGAAGACAAGAAAACAGTTTGCACACATATTACTGTTTAGCGGCTCTCACAATTTGCGTATTTCTTCAGCAAACGAGACGACTTTTTCTCTTTCAAGTTTACCCGCTACTCGGTCTTTTTTTGTGCAAACGGCTCCTCTAACCCCAATGATATCCGCACCTGAACTGTATATTCTCTGAATGTCTTGCCTCTCTAAGGAACCGGCAAGGGCAGCCAGCAAACTATACTTGTGAGCCTTGTCAACAAGTTCTTTCAAGTCTTCGTCTGTCAGAAAACTGAACAGGTTAGTCTGTCCATTCTTCATTTTTACATCCACCAGTACGCCATCAGCTCCAGCCTTATGGGCAACCATGGGGAGCTCCAGAGGATTTATGCAGCTAACAGTTCTGAAGTCAGCATAGCCGGAAGCAATCGTCTTTATGCTGCCGTCATACTCTTTTACAGCCTTAACTACTTCGGTCATAAGCGCCGTTGCTTCTTCAACGGTTTTCACGCCGAAAAGCCCCGCTTTAACATAGTCCACTCCGGAAGCGGCGGCGCCCAACGCAGCAAGAGAGGCTGTTCCAGGCAGATTGGGTAAATCGCCGATTGTTGCGCTTACTTCAAGATTGTCTGGCGTAACCTCTTTAATCTGCCTGATTACTCTGGGAAAGTTGGCGCCCAAGGAGCCTTCCTTCGGGTTTTTAACGTCCAGTATGTCTGCTCCTCCTTTGATGCTGTCCAAGGCCTCCTTTTTGTCTATAACGCTAACCAGAAGTTTCAATCGAGTACACCGTCTGAGTTTCTTCTCATACCATTAACTCTTATAATCTTTTTTTAATCAACAACCAATAACCATTTGTCCGTCCACGTGCTGCGGCTTCTAATGCACCCAACTCGCTAGTTTCTCCCACAGATTAAAAGTTAAGAGAAAACTTAAGCACCTACAAAACAACATAGAAGATGCAATTATGAAAAACGAAAAACTGAGACCCGATTACGAGGACATGATGGAGGCAGCCACGCTCGGTGGCGGGTGCTTCTGGTGCATAGAGGCCGCCTTCAATGAAATGAAGGGAGTTGTAAACGTTGAATCAGGTTACGCTGGCGGAAAACTAGCATCGCCAACCTATGAGCAGGTTTGTACAGGAACCACGGGACACGCAGAAGTTGTCCAAATCACATTTGACCCCCACATCATATCATTCAGGGAGATTCTGCAGATTTTTTTCACTGCCCATGACCCAACAACCCTGAACAGGCAAGGAGCCGATATTGGCAACCAGTATCGATCAGTCATCTTCTACCATAACGAAAAACAGAAAGAAATCGCAGAACAGGTTATCACTGAACTCAACGCTGCAAAAGTCTGGGACAATCCCATAGTAACACAAGTGGAACCGTTCAAAAACTTCCACAAAGCAGAGGAGTACCACCGAAAATACTTCGAGCGCCACCCCGAAGCCGCATACTGCAGCGTAGTTATTGCTCCAAAAATCGCTAAGCTACGAAAAAAATATCGTGAAAAACTGAAGAAACCTTGACTTCTGTATTTTTTGGCTCCCTATCTTCCTTCCAATACCTAACTTCTTCGGAAGATCTTGATCAGTCGTTCTATGAGAGATAGCGGTAAGACGAGAAATGGAGCAAGCGGTCCAAGTCCCATCACCATATGTTTAAAGTTTTGCACATCTGCTTGGGTTATGGCACCCACCAGCGGAGTTGCAACTAAATATGTTGCCAGAAAAATTACTGCTCCGATGATTAGAGTTATCCAACTAGCTAAGTTGAGCTGAGAGGTTACCAAATAGGTGATTGCGGCTGCGAGTGTGGATGCCAATAGAATCTTGACTGACGAGCCCCAATTGATTGTTGCATCATACTTTTTCTTTATCCACCAAAGTGCTATTATCAAACTGGGGATTCCCGACACAATATTTGTAGCAAGTAAACCAAGTATTCCAAATGTCGGGATTAACACCAAGTTTAAGACGAGCCCAATAACAGACGTAATCAAAGTTAGTTTCATGTTGACATCAGTTTTTCCTTGGCTCTTTATGATGTTTTCAACGCTAAGATACCCAATAGCTGTGTAAAGAAAGGTGACAACGTATAACGTCAGATAGAGTGGCGTATGCGAGTATTTTTGGCCGAAAATTGTGGACACGCCTGGTTGAGACAACGCCATAACCATCAAGGCTATGGGTACAATAAGAAGAGCAGCGTATTTCACTGAAAACTGGAAGACGTTTCCTAGCGTTTCCCGTTCTTTTTGTGAGTCAAGCTTGGAGAAAGCTGGCAAAAGCACAGTAAGTACGGGCATAACAAAAAAGGTGACCACAGACCCAAAATTTAACGCAACCTGATAATTGCCTATAAGCACATCTGTACAGTGAATAGCCAATAGAACGTTGTAGAATTGCATCAGAAAACCACTAACAATAGCTGAAATTGACAGAGGCAACCCGTATCTGAACAAGGTTTTGATGGTTGCGAAGATTTCCAGTTTATCAACTTCTTGCCTCTGTAGAGGCTTATAGATTGTTACATAAAGTAACAGCATGCTGATCACTCCGGAAAGCAAATACGCTACTGTGGTTCCGACAATTGCCCCAAAGGTTCCGAACCCCAAGATTGCTAGGGTAACCATAAATCCGGCCTTGAGAGTGGACATAACTATCGAGGTTACGCTGTGATACTGCATTTTTTCGTAGCCTGTGAAAGAGGCTTGAGTGGCTTTCATAAGAGCCTCTGCGAAAATGGTGAAGGATGCTATCTGGATTAGAGGCACAATGTTAGGTCGATCTAGTGCGTTTGCCATGAAACCTGAAATAGAGAGGGAAAAGATGGACAAAGAAAATCCTAGCAGAATCTCGAAAATCACCACGGAAGCCAGAACATTTTTCACGTTTGCTTCTTTGTTTTCTGACCTGTATTGTGCTGTATACTTTATTGTTGCCCAGTCTACGCCCCAGTCTCTGAATATTCCGATGAGATTGGGACCAGTCAAAGCGATTAAAACTAGGCCGTAGTCGCCTTCGGAAAGAATTCCTGCGACATCATTACGCCTATGGCAGATATGATTGAGGAGACTATCAGACCCCAGAAAATGTTGAATACGCCCTTAGCTGAAACCTGAGCCATACTTCTTGCTTTGCTCACCGAAACACATTCTCCTAAACCAGAGTTTCTACAATTACGCAAGCATATTAATAAATTAGCTATTCTAAAGTATGGTAAACCGAACGGGTTTTCTAGAGTTTAAGCGTGCGCTCACTAATGTTCTAAAATGTGGATTTACTGCATAAATTTGGTTAATTCAAAAAGAGCACCTATAGATAATAGGTAATTTATTTGTGGTAATTCAGCAGAATTAATTCAATAGAAGAATGTTATTGAAACTTTATGCATTATTTGTGGCAGTTTTCATCAGTATTATTGGCGGTTAATTTTATTAATACATTCTTGATTAATACATATCTATAGAATGGGGGCGCGGATGATAATATGCAAAAAATGAACAAAAAATACGTTTTACGTATTCTTATATTATCCTCATTATTAGTCTGGATGCTCAGTTCACTGTCTATTACATTTGTAAATGCAGCCTCGGATGTAGAGCTTTACTACGACGATGGAGAAGCTGAAACCGCTTGGAGATGGACGACAGCTGCTGCAGGTATTTTCAGCGTTGAGTTCACACCAACCATCTCTGGTCAACTCGTGGAATGCAGCTTCTACGTGTATAGTGACCCAGCCACCTTCATGGTGGCCGTTTTTGACCTAGAGGGCAACGAAATTGAACCATTCTCTGTAACCCCTACATCAACTGGTTGGTTCCACGTGGACTTATCAACATACGGTATGAAGGTGAGCCCAGATCGCGACTTTTTTGTCTCAATGATACCTGTAGTTGACGGTGCACCATACTTGGGAGCTGATACGAGTGACCCTGACGGACGAAGCTGGGACTACTACAGTGAAAGTGAAGAGTTGGAACAATACATGGAGGGAGATTACATGATTAGGGCTGTGATTAGAACCAGTGTATATCTAACTGTAGATTCTCCTTACGGCACGCCGGGTGGTGAAGGCTGGTACGACCCAGATACAAACGCCTATGCTACATTAGACGCCGACATTGTAGATCATGGAAATGGAACCCGCAGAGTATTCACGCATTGGAGTGGAGACGCTTCTGGGACAGACTATTCACAAAGTGACCCCATCACCATGGATGAAAACAAGACTGCAATAGCGAACTGGGAGACTCAATACTATCTGACAATAAGTACAGATTCTGGAACAGTAACCCCAGCCAGTGGTTGGTACGACGCTGGCTCATCAGTCCAGATTAGCGCATCTGTTCCTTCTGATATTGTTGATGGCGAACGATACGTGTGGCTTGGATGGACCGGAACAGGCTCTGGAAGCTACAGCGGCACAGACAAACCAGCCACTATCACAATGAACGGACCTGTAACAGAGACAGCTACTTGGGGACTCGAGTATCGGCTAATCATGGTTACGAACGTCGGTACGACAGATCCATCTGCTGAGGAAAACTGGTATGAAGCTGGGGCAACCGTTCAGATTAGCGCAACAGCCCCCACCGCCATCTCAGGTGAACAATACACGTGGCGTGGATGGAGCGGAACAGGTTCCGGAAGCTACAGTGGCACAGACAGAGCAGCTTCCATAACCATGAATGGACCCATAACACAAACAGCAGAATGGAAACAAGAATACTACTTGACCATCATTTCTTCTTATGGTTCCCCTACGCCTGAGAGCGGCTGGGTTGAAGCTGGGGAATCCATTATAGCGTCAGTCACCTCACCCGTGTCTGGACAATCTAGCAGCACCAGATACTCATGCAGTGGATGGACTGGAACTGGAAGCGTTTCCACATCTGGAACAACCACATCCACAACCTTCACGATGAACGAACCATCAAGCATAACATGGAATTGGAATACCCAATACTATCTGACGATGAACACAAATTTTGGAACGATCACTCCAAGCAATGATTGGTACGATGAAGGAGCAACCGTCCAGATTAGTGCAACAGCCCCCACCCCCACCTCAAATGAACAATATATATGGGTTGGATGGACCGGAACAGGCTCCGGAAGCTACAGCGGCACAGACAAACCAGCATCCATAACCATGAATGGACCCATAACACAAACAGCAGAATGGGAACAAAAGTTTCCATCTGCCATCCAGATTACTCTTTCTTCTGAAAAGGTTACTTTAGATGATGCCATCACTGTTTCCGGCTATGTTACGCCAGCCCATCAAGTAACAGTTACGTTAACATACAAGAGACCAGACGGTTCATCGTGTAACAGAACGGTTACAACGTCACCTGCTGACGGAACATTCACCCACACTTACACACTGAATGCAGAAGGACTTTGGAGCGTAACGGCTAGTTGGCCAGGAGACGCCGATTATTACGGCGACACAAGCGAAACCGAGGATATCAGGGTCGAAGCTAAAGAATCTATTTGGGCTATGTTGGAAGTTATCATAGGCGCTGTGGCACTGGTGGTCACCGTCATCATAGTTGGAGCTGCATGGTTCAACAGTCGTAGAAAAAGGGACCAAATCAAAGAGTTGATAGACCAAATCGATGATGCCTTCTTCACCTTCAAAAGGAACTCCCGGAGGTGCGAGGCGGAGCTTTATAGGTTGAAGGACATCATTTTAGAACAGTATAAAAACGGCACAATCAACGAAGCAAATTACACAATCTTAAATGAAAGGGTCGATGATTACCTCAATAAACTTTCTCAGCCTTAAACAAGATTCTGAAGAGAAAACCACATCTGTATTCTTGGAAACGCTAGACAAAGGTAAAGTGACATGTGAGGAAAAAGCTTGAGAAAAAGCTGTGATGCCTTCATTCTTGTCCTACGTTGGAGAGCTGCTCACAGACAGCTTCCTTTTTGCCTCATGTAATCATTATTCATCGAAAGATGGATATAACTTAAGAATAAGCTTCGGGGAAAAGCTTGGAAGGTTTATTGGCTTCTGTTGAAGAGCGGTCGTCCAATGAGTGTTCGCGAGGTTGAGAAAGCTCTCCGATTCAGTAGCCCTAGTGTGGCAAACCATCACCTTGAACAGCTGCGGCAGATGGGTTTGGTTCAAAGACAGAAAGTTGGAGGCAACTATGTCCTTGTTGGGGAAGTTAAAATCGGTGTTCTCAGACATTTTGTCAAGCTGGGGAGACTCATGTTTCCCAGATACTTTTTTTACGCCATTTTCTCTTCAGCCTTCTACATAGCGTACGTAACGATATTGATGCAAGGCCTTACAAGAGAAAACCTGTTCATCCTCTCTTTCGGGGCAATCGTCACTCTCATATTCTGGTATGAAGCCATCCGATTTTGGCGCTTGAAGCCCTTCTAGTCTGCTGTTCTAGTTTATGGAACAAATTGTTCCAAAGGTTAGGATAAAATATACTGCGTTACTAGTATAGACAAGTGTGTTAACGTTGCAGAGAGAAATCAAGAGTAAAACTATTCGTTATGGAATCGCTGCACTACTTTTAGCTTGCATATTAACGGCGACAGTTTACAACTTCGGAATTCAAAACGTCATTCCGTCAGAACCAAACGTTCCCTCAGATTCCAATCCACAACCATCACAACCTAGCACGCCAACTCAGCCAAGCACTCCATCGACACCTGACTTGCCTCCACAAGATTCTAACGTTCCGTCACAACCTAGCACGCCGACTCAGCCAACCATTCCATCGATACCCAGTTTTCCAAATCTGCCCACTACTCCAGCTGTGTTTTCGGAACTCAAACAATTTTCAAGCTATGACGAACTTGAGACCTTCATTAACGTAAACACCGAAAAAGCGGGAACAGCAAACATCTTTTGGACCCGAACTTCGGAGCCTGCAACTTTTGGAGACACTGCAGCTTTTTTTGGAGGAACTGAAGCTGCTCAAGAAGATTATTCTACAACCAACATTCAGGTTGAAGGAGTGGACGAGGCAGACATTGTGAAATCCGATGGCGAATACCTGTATGTGGTTTCATCACCGTACATCTACATTGTGAAGGCTTACCCCGCTGACCAAGCTGAGGTGGTTTCTAAGATAGAATTCAACGAGACTTATGGTGTGCAGATTTACGTGAATGAAGACAAGCTGGTGGTCTTGGCGAATTACTATCCATATCTGACGTTTGACGATGGTGAAATGGCGGTCATAGATACGTTTGTACCCTATCCTTATGTTGAAGAGACTTTTGTGAAGGTCTACGACATCACCGACAGAGCCAATCCTGTTCTATCCAGAACCGTAACTACTAATGGCACAATGTTTGGCTCAAGAATGATAGGAGACTACGTTTACGTTGTTGTCAATCAGTTTATTATGCAGCCAAGAGTCAACGGAACAGAAGTATACATGGAAGTGACGCTGCCTACAATCTCAGGCGACACCACTAGACAGATACTGCCAACCGAAATATACTACATTGATGTCCCCGATGTCTCTTACCAGCTAACAACAATCATCGCAGTCAACGTTATGAACGATGCGCAGGAGCCAACCTATGAGCCGTTCCTAACTGGATACTCGACAAACATGTACGTTTCACTCAACAACATGTATCTAGCGGCTCCAAACACAAACTGGTACTTCATCCTAGATGGCGAAGACGAACCCAGACAAGAAACCCTAGTTTACAGAATAGAACTCAACCAAGAACAAGTCAACATCCTCAGTGAAGGAACAGTTCCAGGCTACGTGCTCAACCAATTCAGCATGGACGAATACAATGGCTACTTCAGAGTGGCAACAACAACCAACAACTTTCTCTGGAGAACTTTTGCCGCAGAATCGACCTCCAAGAACAACGTTTACGTTCTCGACATGAACCTCGATGTTGTCGGCGAACTGGAGGACCTTGCTCCGGGAGAACAGATTTACTCAGCGAGATTCATGGGAGACAGACTCTACCTGGTAACCTTCAGGAACATCGACCCGCTCTTCGTGATAGACCTGTCAAACCCCACCGCACCAACGGTTCTTGGAGAACTCAAAGTAACCGGCTACTCGGGCTATCTTCATCCATACGATGAGAACCACATCATCGGAATAGGCAAAGAAACCATAGCAGCAGACAGAGAAGACTTCGCATGGTACCAAGGCGTGAAAATATCCCTCTTCGACGTAAGCGACGTCTCAAACCCTGTAGAAGTAGACATGGTTGAGATAGGTGACAGAGGAACAGACTCACCAATTCTACATGACCACAAGGCTCTGCTGTTCGATAAGGAGAAGAACCTGCTGGTAATACCTGTTTTGGTGGCGGAAAAAGACCCGACCCTATACCCTAATGAACTACCTCCCAACGCTTATGGAGAACCTGTGTGGCAGGGCGCCTGCGTCTTCGACATATCCCCAGATGGAATTGAGTATAGAGGCGGAATCACTCACTTTGAAGACGGCGCCGACCTCAAGAACAACTACTGGCTCCACTCTGAATATTTTGTGGAGAGAACCCTCTACATAGGCAATGTGCTATACACTGTGTCGGACAAGCTAGTGAAAATGAACGATCTGGGAAGCTTGGATTCACTCAACGAAATCGAGCTTTCCTAACCCAACTTTTTATGCACCAGAAAAGCTTGATATCCATTAATCCCCTATTTGTTTACACCTGTTCTATGGAGATATGCTAGTATGAATTCGGCAAAATCCTGCAAAGTGATTGCCTATTTTAGCATAATACCTGTGGGAATTCAATCAACGAGTTTGGGAAGTTATGTTGCGGTGGCGGTAGAGGCTATGAGTGGAGTAGACGGTTTGAGTTGCGAAGTTACTCCTATGGGAACTGTTATGGAGGCAGAGAGTCTGGAGCCAATATTTGAGGCGGTGAAAGCTGCTCACGAAGCAATCGTTGATAAAGGAATAGCTCGGGCTGAGTCAACTCTGATAATAGACGATAGAAGGGACAAGCCGCGAACCATGAAAGACAAGGTTAACTCGGTTAAAAAGCACATGAAACAACTTTGAAGTATGGCGCTAAGCATAAAAAACCGTACATATGATAGGAAGCTACTCTAGGTTAGAAGCATCCATCTCGAGGACAGCAAAGCCAGTTAGACGTATTTGGCTTCCACACTTGTTACATTGAATCAGCATCTCTTCCAAAGCATCATTTCTAACCGTCTCCTCAACAATAGTGTAAACGTTCTCTGTTTCATCCTCAGGAGAAATGACGACCCCACATTTTGGGCAGGGAAAATCGCCGTTCCCATCAATTTTGGTTAAATCCAGTTCAGTCACCAGCACCTGCTTTGTCTGTTTCCCTTTTTGAGTAGCCGCTTCAGCCAATTCTGATTCCTCATAGATTAGAGGGAATGGAAGATGTATTACTACCTTATTAACATGTAGGAAATACACACGTATATCCCTAGCAGCACATGCCTTTTTAGGGACATCTCAAAATTTTTAAATCTTAGATGAAAAAGAAATCAACACAGTTCCCCCGGTAAACAGTTTCTTGTCAGTCAAAAATAGAATATTAATCAGTAATATTGCACTAAATCTTGAGGCTTTATCAACATAATTCAAGAAGGAAAAGTGAACCTAATTCTTTTTTACCAAAACTTTTACACTTGCTCTAAGCAAATTTTTCCATCAACAGTCGAACAATTCGCCTGCCAGCCTCTCCATCGCCAAAAGGATTCTCCCAATTATTGCGGCGGTCAAGCATTAACTTAACCTTGTCAACGATCACAAAGGGATTTGTTCCAGCCAGCACGTTCGCTCCAACCTCCAAAGTTTCAGGCCTCTCAGTGTTGTCTCTCAAAGTCACACATGGAACACCCAAAACGCATGCTTCCTCTTGAACTCCTCCAGAATCAGTAAGCACAAGCCTAGCGTTGCTTTCAAGCTGCAAGAAAGACAGATAGTCTAAAGGCTCAACAAGCCTCAGACCATTCGGCTTCACCCCAAACGTTTTCAAACATTTCCTAGCCCTGGGATGAACAGGATAAACCAGATCAAAGCCGAGATCCTTTGTTTTCTCCAGCCCCTCAATGATGCCGCGAAGTCTCCCTTCATTGTCAACGTTTTCTTGCCGATGAACCGTAGCCAAAATATACTCACCAGCATTGAGACCCAGATTGTCCAGAACATTTCTCTTACTTTTTGATATCTCTAAATTCTGGAAAACAGCGTCAACAACAGTGTTACCAGTAACAAAGATTTTTTCTTCAGCAATACCTTCCCCAAGCAATATCTGCTTCGATTTTTCTGTCGGAGCGAACAGATAATCCGAGGAATGATCAGCCAGAACTCTGTTGATTTCCTCGGGCATCCCCCGATCATAGCTTCTTAATCCAGCTTCAACATGCCCAATCGATATCCCCAACTTAACAGCCGCTAAGGCTCCAGCAAGAACCGTGTTAGTGTCACCCTCAACCAAAACCACATCAGGTTCTTCTTTCTGAAGCACCTTCTCTATGTCAATAAGCATCTTGCCAGTCTGCTCCGCATGACTACCCGACCCAACATCCAAATTATAATTCGCTTCAGGTAATTCAAGCTGCTCAAAAAACACTCGATCCATAGTGTAAGAGTAATGTTGTCCCGTATGAAGAATAAAGTAATCTAAACTCAAACGCTCACATACCCGAATAATCGGGGACATCTTAATAATCTCAGGTCGAGTTCCCAGAACAATCGAAAATTTCATTCGCCAGAACTTCCCCTTTCAATTCTTCGGCACCTAAATATCACTGTGCCACCATTAGTGTATGGCCCTCCAGGATCCACACACTGGATGTACGCATGCATTTTATCCTCAGGCTTAGACAAACCCAATTTTATAGGGTCAGCTCCTTCATCTAATGCAACTACATAATGCAGCAACGGGGAAAGAGCGTGAACGCAAACAGAATCCGTCTCTTCTAGAACCATCCTCGGACCATCAACCAGTATTCTATCTCCAACTTTATGAACAGGACATCTTCCTCTTATTTCACAGACTTCAATCTCCAACATTTTTCAAACGCCGCCTGCAATTAACTAAAACTCCCTTTTTACTTAAAAACCTACAATAAGTTATTATTGTGATTTTTCTGTTTACACATTACAGGCATAAAGAAATCGACAGGGATGTTAAAGATAAGGTAGCCATTATGTCCTGTTCTATTGCACTATTTGCGACAGCAACATCCCAAACATCGACCTATTCGCAGTGCCTTCAACCTCAGCCTAGCCAAGGCTTTCCTTGTGAGGGGGGCAAGAGCGAATCTGACAAGATTCACTTGATTTTCTTGATCTGGCACTCAATTAAATCTCCCTCCATTATATCGCAAGCATCCCTGAGTTCCTTCGGAACAGTGACTCGCCCTTCTCGTCTCACATAGACCGTGAAGGTGCCCCCCGATTTGTTTTCACTCGATACCATTTCGGTCACCCGATACGTTACTCATTTTTTCAATTATTTTTGAGACAATTTTCCTCCGCAAACAAAAATTGTCATGTGTAACACTCGTGTAATATGTTTCTACGTTATAAGAATAAAAAATTTACGGTATACTGACGGTACATAAGCCCAAAAATGGTTATTTACAGTTGCTGTTTTTTTCTATCGCTTCGATAGTTGTTTTATATGTTTGGTATATTGCTTCCGCTGCATCAGCTATTTCCGTTTTCTCTTTCGCGGAAAGAATGTTGTAAATAGAGCTACCAATTGAATTTCCCAGTCTACAAGGAACACTAACGAAAACAGGTTCAGACAGACCACTGAATTTCATGGGTGTAGCTACAGGCAAGAGTTCATTACCGTTTTTGACGATGGCCCTAACAATGTCTCGGAAGGAAGCTGCTGGCCCAAATTCGGTGCCTCCAATATTGTCTATTATAACTTTGGAGACAGACTTCACGTAGGAGTCGATTTTTGCTTCGTTAACGGTTTTACGTGCTGATTTCACGTATTCATTCAGAGGAATCCCGTTAACTTTCGCGGTTGACCACAGGATGGCTGCGTTTTGTCCATGCTCTCCGCCCACCCAACCTTCGATCACAGACACCGGAACGTTTAGTGCTTTGGCTAATCCAGACCTGAAACGTAAAGTTTCAAGGTTAGTTCCAGTGCTAATCACAAACTCGGCTCCAGAATATTTTTTGCAGACCATCGCCATGGCGTCAACTGGATTTGTTATCACCACGTATTTTGCACTCGGGTTGTTTGGCGTCGTTGTCTCCGCAATATATCTCACTATTTGCCCGTTTTGAACCGCCAAATCTCGTCTGCTCATCTGAACCCCCGGGGTTCTGGGCTTTCCAGCAGAGACAAGAATAATGTCGGCTCCAGCCACATCTTCGTCCCTTTCGCATGCGATAACCTCAACATCTAAGCTTAGACTTGCGGTTACATGTCGCAGCTCCTCAGCGAAGGCTTTTGCCAGACCCATTTTGGTGTCGCAAACGGTTATTGTGTCTGCAAGTTCGGCGCACATTATCGTGTAGGCTGTGGGGCGTCCTACACGTCCTGTTCCTATTTGGGCTATGTGCAAATTTGGTTTCCTCTCAGGGTTGTTACGAAGAGTCTTTCTAGATGTGACCCTTTTCGACTAGGTATTCACGAAGAGCCTGCTGCCATGTTGGCACTTCTATGTCATATTTGGTCAGCTTTATGCTTTTGAGTGCAGAAAACTGTGGTCTTTTAGCTTTCATAGCTAGCTGTTCTGTCTTTATGGGCGTCAACTCAGGAGTTAGACCTGTGAGTTGAAAGATTTGTTCGGCGAATTGGTACCATGAGCAGTAGCCTTTGTTTGTGGCGTGATAAACTCCGTATGGAAGTTGCTTTTCGGCGATTTCTTTTATGATTGAAGCAGCGTCTTTGGTGTATGTGGGGCTCATCCACATGTCGTCGATGACTGTGATTGGATCGTTGTTCTTTGCTTTGGTTATCATTGTCTCCACAAAATTCCCTCCCTTACCGCTGGCTCCTGCTTTTCCGAATACGCTCGCTAATCTGATGATGTAGTGTTTTGGGTTTTGCCGGATGAAGTGTTCGGCGGCCAGTTTGGAGATTCCGTAAGTGTTGATGGGGGCGGGAACATCCTCTTCGGTGTAGGGTTCCTTTTTTGAGCCATCGAAAACGTAGTCTGTGCTGATGAATACGGCTGTGGCGCCTATTTCTTTGGTTATCGTTGCGACGTTTCTTGCGCCTAAAGCGTTTACAGAAAAAGTTTTCAGAGGTTCTTCTTCGCATTGGTCGGTCTTGTGGAAAGCCGCGGTGTTTATGACCATGTCGGGTTGATGCTTCTTCAGGATAAGGCAACTGTCGTAATCTGCTACTTCAAGGTCATTATGAGTTAAACCGATAACCTCATGGGTAGCACCTAAAGTTTTTACCAAATCTGTACCTAGTTGCCCAGTAGAACCTATAACCGCTATTCTCATAATATCACTCCATCTATCGCTGTGTCTTTGAGGAACTGCTGCATCTCCAACAGATGTTTGTACCACTTGACAGTTATCGTCCTTGGATCATCTGGGTTTAATTTTCCTTCTTTGAGGGCGTCGAATACGTTTTTTGCTCCTTTCTTAATTGTGATTTGGGGTTTGAAGTTTAGGGTTTCTTTGATCTTGTTGAAGCTCACCCTGTAGCTTCGGGTGTCGGGATTGCCGTACCACTCGTAGTTGAAGGGCAGATTGCATGCTTCTGCTACCAGTCTAGCTAGGTCGAAGATTTGTATGTTCTGTTCATCGCAACCTACGTTGAAGATTTGACCGTTAACGACTTCCGGTTCTGCTTCTAAGACTTTGATGAAGGCTCTTGAGGCGTCTTTTATGTTTACGAAGGGGCGCCACTGTTTTCCGTCTCTCATGATGGGGATTTTGCCGTCTCTGTAGTAGCCTAGAGTCATGCCGTTGATGGCCAAGTCAAACCTCATCCTGTACGAAAAACCGTACACTGTAGCCTGCCGGAGAACTGTCGCAGAGAAGTTTTTGTTGGCAAGCGGCAATATTTCCTTTTCAGCCATCATGTTGGCTTTCGCGTAGGTGGTCAAAGGATTCAAATCCGAGTTTTCGGTTAGGGTTCCTTCTTGAAAGCCGTATACGCTGCAGGTGCTGGCTAAAACGTATTTTTTGATGCCATATTTTTTGGCGAGGTTGGCTACTCTAACTCTTCCTTTATAGTTTATGTCCAGCGTCTTTTGGGGTTCAAGTTCGCCGCTGGGGTCGTTAGAGAGGGCGGCTAAATCAAAGACTGCATCTACTTTTTTCAGTATTTCTGGCTTGAACCATCTGACATCGTCCTTGATGAGGGTTATCTTGTCAGCTATGTCTTTTATCGAATCGGTTCCGAAGAAGAGGCGGTCAAGGCAGGTTACGTCGTAGCCCTTTTCCAGCAGGATTCTGGACATAACAGAGCCTATGTAGCCTGCTCCGCCAGTTACCAATACGTTCATTGATTACTCTTTTCCTACTTGTAGGGGACTCTGAACCAGTCCCATGGTTTGCCGACGCGCGGATCGTTTTTGTTGCCGTTTATTTCTGTGGGAACTATGTTTTGGTCGTTCCAAGCTGTACGAAGTTCGTCGGGGTTCTTGTAGTCATAGAGCCTGTTGACAAAATACACTAGTAGTGACGGTTCGCTGCTGATAGTTTTTGTCCCATGCAAGTACTTGCCCGGAATTCTTACTACAGTTGGTTTTTCGCCGCTGGCGATTACTTCAGCCATTCTTCCTGTTTCTTCGTCGTATGCGCAGATTTTCATGGCTCCTTTTATCACCAGAAAGTGGTCTATCTGTCCTCTCAAATGTTTGTGCCATGCTCTAACAACGTTGGGGTAGCTGTAGCTCAGGTTTATCTGTTTTATCTGCTCCTCTTCGAGGAACTCTTTCCAATCGGTTCTCAGGGCTTCGGCCAAGAAGCCTCGTTCGTCAGGCAACAAATTTATTTCATGTGTTCTTACTCCCTCTAGAGCATATTCTTTCATATTTCAACCTCCGAATAGTCACCCACATGAAGCTTTAAGCAGCCATTCCTGTTGTTTCTGGTTACTTTAGCGTTTTTCCCTATTAGACTCTCTTCCAACCTATCGACTCCGGTTATCTGGGCATCTTCTAAGATTACACTGTATTCAATGGAGCTGTCAACGATTTTTGTTCCGTCACCTATGCTTGTGTATGGTCCAATGAAAGAGTTTTCTATAGTGCAATTGTCTCCAATAACGCAAGGTCCTCGAAGAATGGAATTAACGACTTTTGCGCTTTCTCGAATAGCCACTCTTCCCTCTATCTTGCTTTCTTGAATTGTCCCGTTGATTTCTTGTTTTGTGTATTCGTCTAGAATTTTTGCATTGGCTGTCAATATGTCATCCTTCTTTCCAGTGTCTAACCACCAAGTGCTTAGGGTTTCTGCTTTCACGTTGAAGCCCATGTTTATCATTTCTTGTATGGCGTCTGTGATTTCGAGTTCGCCTCTCCATGAAAGCTTGATTTGGTCTATAGCTTTGAAAATGTTTTTTGAAAAGATGTAGGTGCCGACTATGGCGAGGTTTGATGAGGGAGCTTTTGGTTTTTCGACCAATTCTATGATGTTAGCTTTTTCGTCTAACGTTGCTACGCCAAACTTTGTAGGGTCATCTACAGCCTTTAGAAGTATGAGGGCATCCATCTTTTCTTTGGTGAATTTTTGTACAAAAGCTGTTAATCCTTGCCCTTGCAGATTATCGCCTAGGCACATGATGAAGCTTTCTTCTCCTAAGAAGGGCTTGGCAGTTTTTACAGCGTGAGCTAACCCTAAGGGTTCTTGGGGGATATAAGTGACAGCAAATCCCCATTCTGACCCATCTTTGACGTATTCCTTGACATAGTGGCCAGTTTCTGGAGCGATTATTATCCCGATTTGGTTGATGCCTGTTTCGGCTACTTGGTCAAGAACGTAGCCTAGAACAGGTTTGTTGGCTAGAGGAATCAGTTGCTTAGCTAACGTAAAAGTCAATGGCCGAAGCCTCGTTCCTCTGCCACCACTTAGCACTAGAGCTTTCAAGGTTGGCACCAAGAGAATAATGTTATTCTTTGCGGTTATGCTTTAAAGTTTTGTTGAGTTTGCTTTATTTAAATGTTGTAAAAGAAAAAACCAAAAGTGATATTATGCGGTCCATTCATGAGATATCAGATCTTAGCACTATATCGGAGAACCAACAGTTATTGGAAGCAAAATTCAAAATCGATTCTAAAAACCTTTCAGAAAAAGACAATCACTCAGAGCTTCAATCTATAGTTAATCACTTTCTATTTTGCTTCTTTAATTTTATATAGCCACTAAACCAGCGTTCAACATCTTTTAATGAGGGTTTTGATGTTTTTTGTGGATTCTTTCCGTTATCCGGTATGTTTTTTTTGTTTCATTGTTGGTTCTTCTGTTTGCTGTAGCCTACACCATAATAGGTGAAGCAATATTTTTCTGCTTCTTGTGGGTTGAGGATTCTTTTTCCGTCTATGATGACTGGGTTTGGTTGCATGTCTTGTTTGATTTCGGTGAGGTTTAGGTTTTTGAATTCAGTGTGGTCTGTTACTATGATGAGGCAGTCTTTGTCTTTAATGGCTTCAGATAAAGAAGTTGCTTTTTTGGCTCCGAAAGTTTCTTTGCAGTGAGGATCGTATGTAATGAGATTGGCACCTATGGTTTTGAGTTGTTTGATGATTGGTTCTGAGGGGCTACATCTGGAGTCATCGATATCTGCTTTGTAGGCTGTGCCCAGTATGGCTATTTTGCTGGTTTTAACATCTTTTCCTGTCTTCTTTAATGCTTGCAAAGTTAGGTTTACAATATGGGTTGGCATGTTGTCGTTGATTTTTCTGGCTGTCTCGATTAGGTTGTAATTCGAATGATTAGATTGGTGGGTTAATAGGTAGGGGTCTTTGGTTAGACATGGCCCACCTACACCTGGTCCTGATGCGTGTATGTTGACTCTGGGATGTGTGTTGGCAAGTTTGATTACTTTTGTTACGTCAGCACCGTGCTGTTCGCAGATTAATGCAAGCTGGTTGGTGAATGCTATGTTAACGTCTCTGAAAGTGTTCTCGGCGGTTTTTGCGATTTCAGCGGTTGTAACATCAGTTTCAATTATTCTTTTGCAAATAGTTCGGAAGAGTTCGGCAGCTACTTTTGTACTATTTGGTCCTATTCCTCCGACAAGTCTAGGATTTTCAACTAATTCATTAAGTGCTTTTCCCGGCGAAATTCTTTCAGGAACATAAGCTAGGTAAAAATCAATATCGGCTTCCAATCCACTTAAAGACTCCAACAATGGTTTGACTTTTTCAGTCATTGTTCTAGGAGGTATTGTACTACAAATTACAACAATCATACCTTTCTTCAAGTTTTTGCCCACCATTCCCATAGCATGCATCAAAAAACCTAAAACTGGTTTTTTTTCTTTATCGATGGGAGTCTGTACGGATACTATTATAGCTTCTTCACCACCTAAAGCCGCATTAGAGGCTAACGCAGCTTTTAGTTTACCACATTTAACAGTATGAGATATGATTTCTTGTAAACCAGGCTCTTTGATAGGACTGCCCCCACAGTTCACATTTTTAACGATCACTGAGTTAATATCAACAGCGGTGACGTCAAATCCAGCGGTGGCAAATAATGCAGCGGTAGGTAAACCAACGTATCCTGACCCCAATACTGTTAAGCGGAAACCTTCTTCAATATTTCTAACTTCAGTTTTTAACAAATTCAAATTCTCCTGTCTTTGTACATTAATCTTGAATCTTCATTTTTAGAAGATCAATCTACGATCAACAACACAAAGTAGATTAGCTAAGCACATTACCAATAGACGGGTTGGAAGTTGTCAAGCCACTAGTCTTGGACAATATTCGTAAACTACCATTTTATGACTCTGATAGACTTCCATGAACTCTCCGGACACAGTTTTTTGTCCATGTAATCCAGACCCATTGACCCACCAAATTAAAAAGATGTGTGTAAAACCTTCTTGGGAAAGCGTTAGGGCCAGATCTTCAGGGATTCCATACCCATAAGATTTAATTGGTATAGTTTCTTTCAAACATAACTTTTCCCAACCATAAAAAGCGGTATGGGTAATTACACACGAATTTGTGTCTACATACTCATTAAGCCAATTTAACGCGTTTTCTAAATTGGGGCAATCACTTAATGGGACTGTGTTTTGTAACATGGATGTTGGAACATAGTAAGGGAAAAGCCCATAATATGGAAAACTGCTCTCTGCAGGCAAAACCACAAAAGAAACAGACATGATTGTTAGTATTAACCCTAAAATTTTCAAGTAGTTTTTATGGGAAGAATTCTTTATCTTCGAAACACCTTCTACGAAATAAAAAGATAAAGGGTAAATTAACAATAAGATCCACCGGTAACGGGATATAGAGAAAAAGAATGGAGAAAAGGCTGCAACAAAACCAAGTGAAACCCAAGAGCCCATTTCGAAGTTCTTCAACTTTCTAATGCCAACTATAATCAAAGGAAACAAAAATGCATAACTAAAGATAACAAAAAGTCCAGTATCAAGTATCAGATCCAGATAAGATGAAAAACCAAACAAACCAAACCAAGTATTTTCAGTCACCCCTGGAAAATTAATTTGTTTTGAGAGAAAATTTGGAGAAACTATAAAATTTGCGTACATTGACAGAGCGAAAAGAATTACTGAAGGAATAGTGATAATTGTCAATATTATTACTTGCCGACGTTCCTTGTTAATCACATGTTTTAGTATTCGAAAAAGAATGATCGAAAGGATTATAACTGCAGTGTATTGGTTTGAAATAACAACTAACAAAATTGATGCGAAAGTAAAAAATCGGCTTTTGAAGTCATCAAGAGACAGAAAAATCAGTGCAACAAAAATAAAAATCAATCCTAATTGGACACGCAACATGTCCCAAGACGCCCTAAGCCCAATGAAATATAATGTCGAACAAAGCGCTACAAAAAGACTCTTCTTACAAGACCAGTTCAAAGACTTGTAAGCATATATATAGATAGATGCAGCGAGAGCTCCATGAAGCAGAGGAGCCAATAGTTTTAATGTTTCTACCAAAGACATTCCGACTTTGGTTGTTAAAACTAACAAAGCATATAGCAACGGCGCACTGGCTGTAATATTCCAAAAGTTTGCTCCTTGTTCGATCCAATTATGAACGATTGGGACATAATATCCGAGTTGATCAAATCCAGATATGTATGAGCCCATAAGTAATTCGGGAACAGCCCTGACCGCAAAAGCTGTGAAAAAAGCTATTGCAACAAAATAAACTGATTTGTTAGAAGCTTTGTGTGATACAAATTTATGATACCAATTAAATTCCCTTAGCAAAGCGTTAAACCAACCATCTCATTGAAGAGCAGACATTGTTCTTAATTAACAAAAGCAAAATTCTGAATTGTTACAGTTTCTGAAATTTTTCCAGCATTGTAAAAAGTTAAGTCAACACGCGTTATTTTAGAAAAGTCAATACATTTGTCTTTTTTTAGGTTTAAATCAACGATTTTTGTGAATGCAACCGTTACTTCGGTATCAATTATGTTACATCTTCTCAGCACAGTCTCAACATAATTTGAATCTTGATCCATTAAAGTAATTGAGATTGTAACATTTGAATTAGCAGAGCAGCTAGAAACAAGATAAAGAGATGCGTCACTCAAATCAAGCGATGTTGAAAAGAGTTGATAGAGTTTGAACCATAAAGATGGAGGATATGAACTATTGAGATTCAAATTTATTTCAAGCTGCCCTTCAGATAATATATTAAAAGAACATGATTCGGCATTTGAGTTAATATGCCAAGCATTAGATGTTTGAATAGAGTTTTCCCATAAGGTACTATTCCATGAAATTGGTGGAATTCTGTATAAATACGCTAGAGGTAAACCATCATCTTCGCATACATACAATTTGGCAATTTCATCAAGCATAATTTTCAAATCAAGATTTGGATTGATTTGAAGAGTTGATACCCCTATGACAACATATTCTATACCTAAACTGCGGAGAATCACGAGGTTTTTTGCATAGTTATCGTCAAAGGAAAAACCGTAAGTCGACTTTATAACATAATCTGGTAGATAAGTTTGAAGTATATGTGGCGAGTTGGTTGTTAATATGGTGTTGCTGGAAGGAGGGTTAGCTCTTATATATTCAGCAACTTGGTCAAGCCCATAAACTGGTTCAGGAACCTCGAAAACATCTATTGGACGCTTTCCACCAAGGAAGGCGTTGTTGTAATATAATCCGTAATATGGAGAGGTATGAATTATGAGAAATATTTGGCAACCTACGATCAGTAACAAACCGAGGTTCAAAAGCTTATCTGGAACTTTCAATAATTTTGGTTTTAGTTTATGTTTGAAAGAATTAACCACATATCCATAACCAATGCCTGCGATAATTGCAAATGGCATTATAACATATAACAAATGGTGTTGATATGAATAGAAAAACGCAAGACCTAACAGGTTCAATCCCAGAAAAACAAGAATGGCAAGGGTGGTCTTTGATTTTATCTTGTGCAGCAAATATACAATCCCAAGAATAAAACCTAAAAGTTCGATGTATGTAGTCTGATAGAATAACAAAGTCAACGCATGAATCATTGGCGATGGAGACACAATATTCCCTAAGAAAAGTGTAGAGTATGTCACACTGAAGAGTGGCCCATACGTACCGAATAATCCAAAAAAAGCACCCTGAAACACAAGCTTCAAGAGCGGATTCACCCATACAGCAGGCCAAAGTAAAAAGAAAACGACTACAGCAACAAAGCAAATTTTGAAAGATGCTACAATGGCTGTCTTAACGGTCACTGTCCCTTTAGGAGACATAAATAGAAGCCAAATAAACACTAGTGGGATAAGAAGATACAGAAATAGAAATGATTTTGTTGAAATTACTAAGCCTAAACTTAGACCTGTCAAATATGAATACATATGACGAGCACTAGTAACTGAAGTTTTGTAAAGCATCAAAAGAAACAAACTCAAAACCAGCAACATAAACCCGTCTAGGTATGAAGCACGTGTATACTGCAGATAGATGGGATTAAAGAATAGAAGGAAAGCAGCAATGATGCCACTTTTTCTGTTAAAAATGTTCTTAACTAAAAAGTACACGATAACCGGCGTTACTGCTGCAGCTAATTGAACAAATAAGCGGCTGGCTATTAATGGATCCAAATGGGGGAAAATTATTACAAATAATGCCATACAGTAGTTGGCAAATGGAGGCTTGTTCATTGTCTGTAGAGAATGCCATGAGTCGTAGCTGAAATCAAAATCCTTGATCAAATCAGCAATTTGGTTATTTGTGTCCACATACCCCCACGCATAATATCCCCAATTATCGTTCTTTCCACCACCTATCTCATCATTATGAAGCATTGAAGAATTCAAAAACAAAGAGGCGGTAACAAGAACTAAAAATAGAAGCAAAGCATAAAAATCAATTGTTTTGAGTTTTTTAACAAAATTATTCTTCAAAACACTTTCACGAAATACATCGGCGGATAAAGCCTTCGGGGATAAGGATTGACTCTTTACGTTCAAAAACACTCTTCTGAATTCTAAGGCGCACAAAAGCAATACACAACCAATAATCAAACCAGCAGGAAACAACCATATGAGAGTATACTGCCCTCTTATCACAGTGTAATCTACTGTAAAATTAACTACTTGTGAATCTGATAAATCAGCACATCTAACATAAATTGTGTACTCTTGATCACCATTGCAAACCCAATCGAGCTGTGGATTCGCTGAAACAGCGCTTGATACAGATGGTCGCCCCAGAAAACTTACACTAATGGAAGTTGGAATGGCAGTGTCGTTTTGGTCTGCAAATATTTCAATCTTGTCATCTAATTTGAGGAAAATCGAGGCTACTGATGCAAGAGGCTGTTCACTACAGACAGCTACTGTGGCACGTTCAGCTAGAACGATAGCATCGTCACTAATCTGCGATATCGACAAAGTAGCTAAGAGAACGCAAACTCCAACAATAGCAATGATAATCTGTTTATGAATAATTCGCATTTTTTAACAGTTGGTATTTGAGTCGTACTTTTTATGAGCAAACAATAACATCATACATTCTGTTAAGTTATTGAGTTACACAAGTCACAACTGTCTTTCAAAAGCTCGTACATATTTTTGGCGACTAGATCCCAACCAAACTGGCTTAGAACGTTCTCTCGAGCGTTCAGACTCATCCACTTATAAGTTTCATAATCATCACACCAAAGTTTGTAATAATCTTTTATTGAATCAGCAAGCGATTCGGGACTCGTAGAAATTAATTTTCCAGTAACGTTGTTTACCACAATGTCTTTCGGACCAGTAATATTGGAAGAGATTACGGGCAATCCACTTGCTTGGGCTTCTAAAGCTACAATCCCGAAAGTCTCTCTTCGTGAGGGCAAGACAAACAAGTCGCAGCCCCTATAGATTTCTGGTAAAACTTCTTCAGATACACAACTCATATACTTTACATTTGAGTATTTTTTTGATAAACGAATCACTAGTTTTTCTAGCGGTCCAACACCGACAATCACAAACTCTATGCCTACATTGCAGTCTAACCGCTTTGCTTCATTTATTAGACCGATTGCTTTGCATAAGATGTCTACACCTTTTTGCTCCACTAGCCTTCCAACGAACAGTACCCTGAATGGCTCACACTTTTCACGCGGTTCAGGTCGAAATTTATCAGTGTCAACGCCTATTGGTATATGGAAAACTCTGTTCAGCCCCCAACTTCTAAGAATTTGCGAATCATGAGAATTCAAGACGTGATATGAATCAAAAGTGCTCAAACACTTCCGTCCAATTGTCCGTACATACACGTCATGTAACATTGCATTCTGGAACAACACAGCATGATGACCACTTATAACGGGCTTTTTATGTAAAAACTTCATTGAAGCCACTAAAACGTCCTGGAGAAAATATGCATTGGTAAAATACAATAGGTCATAGTCATCTAGTGAACTGATCATCTTTTTAAGTCCAGTAGCATGTGGAAGAGTCAGATTGAAATTCCCAAAAGATAAGGGCATATGTGACAATTCTGTGTAGTCTCTGAAAATCGAATGTATAACATCTGAAATCGATTCTGAAAATCGCCTATTTTCACCGTCAACAGTCGAACTAGTACATAAGAAAGACGTATTGACACCAAATTTCTTTAGACGCGTTGCTATTTCCAATAGCCAATGTTCGAACCCTCCTCCAAAGCGCAGACTTAGTGGACTATACACTAAAAGTTCCGTGGGAAACCAGCCTCATTAGTCAACATAGAGGAATATAACAAAATATGCTGTCTAGCAACTTCATCAAAACTGTATTTTGATGAAAAAGCTAAAGCCTCATTTACCATTTTTTCCATTGTTTGGTCATCGTCAAACATTTTTTCTATCATAGATGCCAAGGCCTTTGAGTTTTTAGGTGGAACTAGTTTAACAAAGGGGCTCACATTCGATAGTGCAAACTTAGGGTCAACGGTCATTATAGTTGGCAAACCAGAGCTGGCTGCAATAGCTAATGGGCCACTGGGTCCAACACGCCGAGAATATGGTAAAAGCAATAAATCAGAAGATGCAAAATAATCTAAAAGATCTTTCTCAGGAAGATAACGAGTGTCAAAAATTACATCACCACTCAGATGTAATTTCTTCCCTTGCTTCTTAAGAGAAGATAGATAATTCCAACCTTCCATGGTGTTAGGCGTTCCTGCAATGATTAATTTTAGTTGCATATTCTTTTTCTTAAGCGAGTCGAGCGCTTCAATGGCATATTCATATCCTTTGTCTGGCCTCACAAAACCGGTACATAATAATATTTTTCCTTTCACTCCAAGCTTCTCTTTGGCTTTAAGTTTTTGCTGCAAAGAAATTGGATTAGCAGATCCGTGAACAATTTGATGAACTTTTGAGTTAGGCAAACCAAAAAGCTCAATGATCTGTTTGGCAATTGCGGAACGATTGAAATTGACGCACACAAGAACAAGATTACACGATTTTAGAAATATTTTCATAAAAAAGTAGTAATAAATAGAAGCAAGCTTAGACAGGAAAGTGCTTTTCAACTTTTCATACACTCTAGATGTGACTTCTTGAGGTAACCAAATACTGTGTAATGTGACGATACAGCACAGACGAGATAATTTGAGCAAGACCAATAACAAAAAAAGTGGTTCTCCCAACAATCCACCATAGCCTGAATACGGACCATATTGAATATGAACAATGTTGGGGTGCATGCCTAATATTTGTCTGAAAATTTTGAATTGATTTATTATTGACTTAGGATTCCAAATCTCAAATATTCTGACGTTTCTCTCAAAAGAGGGCTTTTCTGATGTTGATTTTCGTGCCATATTTTGAGTGACCACGAATATGGTTGTTCCTTTGTTTTGCAGTGAATCAACCAAACATCTGGAGTATTCTGCAACACCATCTTCCTTTGGAGGAAATGGTGTAAGAAAACAAATTTTGATTGGATACATGGATTGCGCTGTGAAGAAACTTGCTATTTTATGGTTTGGTTAATATGATTTCAAAAGCGAATGTTCAATAGATTTCAGTAATAAGGGTTCTGTGTCTTCCCAATAGTGAGGCTTAGATGTACCTATTCTGCCTTCAAAAGCTTTCATAATTCCATCTGCAAATGCTTCTGGTGATTGGTCGACCAACAAATATTGATCTGAAAATGAATAACCTGTGGCAACTATGGGCTTTGCAAGAGCTGCATATTCTGAAAGCTTGGTTGAGTCTTTGTCGTTGTACCATTCAACTGGAAAACCTACAGTACGCGGGGCAAGACATACATCAGCGATGTTGACCCAGTTCGGCAGTTGTTCATTAGATACCCAACCAGTTACTCGTAGATTTCTGATCTGCATGTCTTTCGCGCGACTAATTATTTTTGATTTAGGCACATCCGAGTCTGGTTTAGGTCCGACAATAACAAGTATTGAATCATCATGGTTCTCTTCAACAATTTTCCAGCTTTGAAGGAGAAGAGTCAAGCCATAGATTTCCTCAAGCCTCCCTGCAGCAGTAAAGACTGCTACCTTAGAATTGTCTGGGATTTCTACAGATTTTCTAAAATCTTTTTGGGCAGTTGTTGAACGAAAATAATAATTTGGATAATTAGGAACTATCGTAACGTTCGTTGCACCCATACTTCGGGCATGCTTTTCCAAAAGCTCATTTGGAACCAAAACGGATACTGCGTTCTTGACCAAGCATTGTTCTTGTTTGGCTACAATTTTGCTTAGTGTATGATAACCTAGCCAGTCTAGTTCCAAAGCATATGGAGTTGCATAATCGAGCACATAATTCTTCAAATGAGAAGGAAAGAATACACCAGCCAAGACATCTAACAAAATTGGCGTATCTGTTATCAGGGATTTTAGTCCTAATTCGCATAATCGAAATATGGAAACCATGTCAGTCTTCAGCAACCTATTTTGGTTATACTTGAACAGGGATTTGATATAACCAACACGATACTTTTTTGAAAGCGAAGAAACCAGCTTCCGGTTCCTTTGGATCATTAGGTTATGAGTAACGAAATGGATTTCAGAATCATTCACTTTTTGTCAGTTACTCCATTCCCAAAAAATTGGTATTTGAATATATGTGATTTATTTTTTCTCCAAGAAATAATCTTGAATGAAAGCAATACGTAATTTAGTATAGTATGCATCAATGACATTTTACTCTTGCCGTTTTTCTTATCGTATCTTAACTTGAATGGTATTTCATTTATTTTGTTTGCTATTCGTCCAAGCTTTACAAGAAGCTCAACTTGCACCTCGAAACCTTTGGAATTAATAAAATTAGAATTGTATTCTTTTTCAGCTTTTTTTAAAACTGATGCCTTGTAACATCTATACCCAGAAGTGGAATCTTTTACCTTTAGACCAGTTAGACAATTGATGAAATAATTAGCAGCTTTGCTTAAAAGAATTCTATTTTTTGGAACACCTACTTGTGAACCTCCACCATAATATCTGGACGCAATAACTATTTCAGCTCCTTGATCCAAGGCCTTAAGCATAAAATGAATATATTGAGCATTATGAGTGTTATCTGCGTCCATCGTGATAATGGCATCATTAGGTCTAGCCAAGGCGCTGGCATACAATAAACCATCTTTGAGAGTGGATGATAACCCCCTGTTTTTTTTGTGCCGAATAATGTGTATAGGATATTTATTGGAAAGGCTTTCAAGCAATGAGATACTAGAGTCTGAACTTCCGTCATCCACTGCAATAATCTCGAAAGATGCTCCATTCAATTCGCTGATAATATTGTTTATCAGTTGAGAAAGGTTTTCTTCTTCGTTATAGCAAGGAAGAACAACATAAACACAATTGCTTTGTAAATTGCAGCTATCCACGAATGGTGTAAAATATTCCTCGGAATACTGAGAAGCTAACAATTGCATTTTTAGGGTTTGCTTGGCTTCCTTACTTATGTTAATGTCTTTAACCAACTTGTAAAATTTGATTTTCTTTGGACTTTTGATGTGCGAATTTTATTTGCAAAGAATCAGCCGGCAACTTTACGATTTCAGACGAGTATCCAATATCATAGGAATTTTCATTTTGTGCCATCAACCTTTTTTAAAGTACAAAAACAAATATTCCGCTTCTGTAATCTTGCAGCATTACAGGCAACAACATTTTACGTCAGTGTTGTTGCTTTTCCCGTTTTTGTTGTCTTTTCCCATTTTCTGGGTCTTCTCAACAGAATCTGGAGAAAAGCATAGGATGCCACGAAATTTTGAATAAACCAGTAGCAGTAAATGAAAGGTAACCAAAGAATGTTTGACACTTTTCTTGGCTTCTCAGCAAAAATCATGGCAACTCCAGCCAAAGCCAGAAGAAGGAACGTGAACAATGTAGTGATGTTAGCTAGCAAAATGAATGCGATGTCGGGTTTCATTGGAATGAAGAGCGAAGAAAAAGTGACAAGGTAACCGATTAGGCAAGAAATCAAAATAAATGGTCCAGCCAAAGTAACCTCTGCATCCAATGATTTCTTAGTCGGAGTTTTTAGCAGACTTCCATACCTAAAGCTTAACTCCATTGTCCCCCTGAACCACCTTGTCCTCTGTTTAAAGAAGCCAGAAACTGTAGCCGGATACTCTTGCCAAGACTTCACGTCCGAAGCATACCTAATCTTGTGACCATTCTCTGTCAGTCGAGCCGCCAAATCCATATCCTCAGAGAGAACCTCACCGTCCCATCCTCCCACCCTGTCAAGAACAGCCTTTCTGACAAAGTAGCAGCTGCCCGTTAAGGGAACGAATAGCCCCAACACATCTTTTCCTCGCATGTAAGCCTCACACCTAAAAGCTTCCTCTTGGGACACGAATTTAGTTAGAATATTTTCGTCCTCGTTAACTGCAATCAGTCTCCCTTGCACAGCTGCCACTGAAGAGTCCTCAAAATAACTTGCTGCTCTCAGAAGAAAGTCTGGTTCAGGAATGTTATCTGCATCAAAGACAGCCACAATCTCCCCACTAACATGCTCACGAGCCTCCTTTAGAGCCGAGGGCTTCCCATCCGAAGCAGAACGCTTCACCAGCTTCACCTGACCCGGATACAGCCCCGCAAACTTGCTGCAAATCTCACCAGTTCTGTCTACGCTGCCGTCTTCCACAATAACAATCTCTTTCTTATCTTCAGGATAATAAGCTTTCATAAGCGCCTTGAAAAGCCGCCCCACAACCTTCGCCTCATCCTTCACAGGAACAATAATCGACATTGTGGGCAAGCTTTCCTGGCTACCACCAGAAAATTCCGTTTTTCGTTTGCCTGAACGAAGGTTTCTAACCCCAGCAACAACAATGGGTATATTGTACAGTGTCCAGACATACAGTAGAGAGATGACAATAATAGCGACCAAATATAGTGGATTCATATCAGCCAAAGCTCTTTGTAGTTTCTGGTTGCACCTAAATCTTGAACGATGAGAGACTGCTAATCGTCAAATACTGGATAAAGCCGCTGTCTTTAGCCCAGAACTTGGCTGCCCTGTTGCCCCAGGCCTGACCTATTTTGGAGATTTTTTCTGCCAAGGTTCGCCCCTCAGTTCTCATGAGGCGAAATATCCTGCTCTCCATGACTTCACACAATTTATCAACTATTCGGGAAACCAGTTTAGCTAAGATGAAGCTGTGAACCCGTTGGACAACCCTGATCGTCAAATCCAGAAGCTTCCGCTCACCTTGCTTCAAATCCCTGAACCACACGCCTCTACGTACTGCCTTCAGCCTCAGCTTAGTCAACGCTTCCCTGGTAAGAGGAACCGATCTGGCACCATCACTTGACCTTCCTGATGGTGCACTCAACCAAATCTCCCTCCTCTAAATCATAAGCGTCCCTCAGCTCCTTCGGAACGGTGACCCTCCCTTCTTGCCTCATATAGACTGTGAAGGTGAACCCCAATTTCCGGTCATTTACCAACATTTTTGAACCCCAAGACGCCGTTTCGTTTTTTTCTGTCTTTTTTCGTCGGATTTCCCCTTTTTTTATCGAAAGTTATTAAAGCGTTATGAATTCTGGATAAGCAACAAACATTCAAGCCCCCAAATCGTGTGTAACTCGATATCACCCGATCAGCCACCCCTCACAACCCATACGCCACTTTGTGATGCAGGGGTTTCGTGGTTGTCTCATTTAACATGTATGAATCTGTAATCTGTATCGGTAATAATAATCTACTTTCAGAATCCAAATGCATAATCCATAAATTAACTGCGAGAGCTTTTTGCTGGTGACCTTAAAGAGATGACTTGAACATGCTTTCCAGACCCAACTCAAATGCCGAAAAACGCGAAAACCATGGACTCTTCTTGGAGTCAACCGACGATTTTCAACTGTCTCCTTAATGATTTGGGAGTTGTTCCTGTATTTGTTTCTGTATAGTGCTTGCGAATACATATCGCTCCTTGGGATTTTGTGTTATTAGCCGTTTCTGGATGAACTCGTAGCCGCACTCACATCTGAACCCAACAACTTCATCGTTTTCTTTGATCATGCTATGAATTCGGGATGCTTTACATCCGTCCCGCTGCTTGTGCACCCTCCAAGTCAAAGCCAGATCATCCAAAGTTAAAGGCTGAACAGTTTTTGCCTTAAAGAAATACCACAGAACATAAGCCACTAACACAATCCAGAAACCCCCCACCAACAAAAACAACAATATTTTCAATCCACCCTTCTTGTTTTGTTCTCCCGCTTAGCACATGTACACCATATTATACATGGATTCACGTCCTTTGGCAGCAACTTTTGTGGCAGTAACTGGTTTCACCGTTTCTGGGAACCAAAATACGCAGTTTTCGTCTTCCAAAGCTTCTGCACATTTGTTTGATGGATCAGCAGCGAAAACTGTCACGGATAGAGAACGCATAACATCCCTCAAGCTTTACATTTCCCTTTCGGTCAATGCTCTAGACATCTTGCCGTAAAAACTGAGCGTTTCGGCTTTTCTAACAGGATTTGCTTCGGTGTCTATTCGCCTTCGGATGGTGCGCAATTCGTTTTCCAGTCGCCTAATGACAATTAGTTTCTTCTTCAAATCTGCTACCCCAGTTTATGCCACGCTTCATTTTGCCTGATAGGAAATCAGCAACAATAAGTTTTAAGTCATATGAAGACATAGTATGAATCGATGTTAACTATATGCATTCAGATTCTGAATGAAAACGCATATGACTGGTAACTGGGGTTTCTAACCAAAATTTCTCACAAAACTGGGTCTCTTCCCTTGAGATTCATGAAACAAAGATTGATCATATGAAAGTTGTAGAGAATTAGCCAGAAAAGAGAAAACAGGTTTTTGGAGAAAGAAAAAGCTCTATAGAATGGGGCGAGACCGCTGAATGAACTGTTGGAGAGTTATGGTGGGGAAGGCTACGCTTTGATCTTCTCTTTTTTGATTACTTGTCTGAACGTTTTGCCGCAGTTTCCGCATTTGTATAGGGCTATTGTCAATTGCAGTCTTTCACCAGTCTTGCTGGGTCTTCCAGCCATCTGCCATGTCTTCTCTGGCGCCGCTAGGGTTTCACATTCAGGGCACTCGGATACTTCAGGGTTACCTAAAGCATTTAACAACTCTAGCCTGAGGGCTTCCCCAGTGCTTGTCATCCTTGAGATTCTCTCAGCTAGCTGAGTTTCTTTGAAGACATCGCTCTGTTTTGGTGAAATTCTAGAGAAGCAGCTGGAACTTTCGCCAGTTTCTTCTTCAGATCTTCTAGATTGAACGCAGCCTCAAAGAGCGGTTTGTTGAAGGCTTCGTAAAAGTAGAATCCCCATTCTGGAGTAACTTTTTCTCCCGGTTTTAATGGATTATTCAATTTAGGTACGTCTCCACAATCTTGTTTATATTCATCTAGAAACTTCTTAACTGTTTCTTCCCAGTTTGTGGTAACCATCCTTCGATAGTATACGGTTTCACGTTTGCGGGGGTCATCAGAAAAGTTTGTCTCAAGATAGCGACTGAAGGTTTGCCTCAGGTTGGAACTGCCACCAACGTAAATCATCATTCGATTCTTGTCGTAGAAAGCGTAGACTCCCGTCTCTTCCGGAACGCCTTTTGCTCGCTCTCCCCATAGGTACAGTTTACCTTGAATTGGCATCGTATCGACCAAGATAAATAATATGTTAACGCCTATTTATGAAACCTTTGGCGGTTTTTACTGAAGATCAGACTTGTAAATGCAGGAAAGCCTGCATCTCCAATGTTCCTAGTAACGATTCCATCTGATTATGTATTTGAGATCCCTTTTGGGCACATGTAACACTCCATTTTCGTCAAGCCAGTAGTTTGTGGCTCCATCCTTCACCGGTTCCACCACCGGATTCTCTGCTGGATAGCCGAGGGCAACCACCAAAGCAACAGCAAGACCCTCAGGCACCTTCAATATTCTCCTCAGTTTTTCTCTATCTACTGACCCTAGAATGCATGAACCTAATCCCTCGTCATAGGCAACCATGGAAATACTCCATGCAGCGATACTTGCGTCGTGAATGGGAGTTGGGGTGTTCTTGTCAAGCAGAATGACAATGTAGGCTCTCGGCATATCCTCTTCAGTAGGATAGTAATCAGGCAAATCCGTAGCCCAACTCAATGTAGTAAAGACTTGTTTCAGCAACTTCAAATCATTAACGATAACGTATCGTAGTGGTTGACGATTTCTTCCGGAAGGCGAGAGCCTTGCAGCGTCCACGCATTTCAGCAGGGCTTCTTCTGGAACCGCTTTCTGTAGATACTTTCTGATGGTTCTCCGTTTTCTTATCTTCTCGTAGATAGGATTTTTTCCCAATTAATTCTTCCACCCTAAATGAACTGAAGCTTCGATCCTATTTTTTCAAATATTCGCTTATCTTATTGGCGATGAGGCTGTGAAGGTTTTCTCGGTTCTTGTACGTTACCTTAATGATTTCTGTTTCTTCTCTCTTTTTGACGCTGTCGATTACGGAGTTCTCTAGTCCATAATGGACTGTCCCTATCAGGGGTTTGCTGCTTTCCACAGCCTTAACTAAGGCTTTGCTGAAGGCTATTGAAGAAAACTCCATGGGACCTAACTCATCTATCGCCACTACATCAGCGTTTTGAATTGCATCAAGAATCGCGCCTACGCCAATAACCTCAAGATCAGTCAAGTTAACATGATACTTGCCTATTTTGGGTCCTGTTGGTTGGTTCACATGAGCTAACCATCCTCTCGTTTCCGTGGACAAATCCATGATTTCGAAGCCTACTCTTACTCCTCCCTCGCGGACCTCACGGCAAATCATGCCTCCGACCTCATATTTTCTGTTCTTGAGTTCCTTCACTGTTCGACGAAGGATGCTTGTTTTGCCAATTCCCGGCCTCCCAGTCACAAGTATCAGAGGTTTCAACGCGAACACCCTTACATTCTTTAGACGAACCCTAATATCTAGTTTCGACAAATAAAAGCTTCAGTGTGCACGGAGGAGCTGTGAAGTTTGAGTTTCAGTTTCCCCACCGAGACCATAAAAGAGGGAAAAGTCAAGGTAGTGGTGCCCAAGCTTGATGCTTACGTGAAAAAGCCGTGGGATTACGCTCCGTCTAAGGCGCCAGTATTTTATAACCCCACCATGGAACTGAACAGGGACTTGGCAGTTTTGGCATTGCAGGCGCATCAGAGGCTTTTGGGTAGAGAAGTCTCGGTTTGTGAGCCATTGACTGGATGTGGGCTTCGGGGCGTAAGATTTGCGGTGGAAGTCGAAGGCGTTCGCAAAGTCTTTTTGAATGACATCAAGCCAGAATCGGCTAGGCTTGCAGGCTTCAACGCTGAACTGAACGGCGTAGCGGACTGTGTTGAGGTGAGACATGCGGCGCCCAGAAAAAGGTTTGATTATGTGGATGTTGACCCCTTTGGACCTCCCGTGCCCTACATAGATTCTGCCACACGGGCTCTACGTAACGGTGGCTTGCTTGCATTAACCGCCACGGACATGGCTCCGTTATGTGGGGTTCATCCCCGAGCGTGCCTTCGAAAATATGGTGGACAGCCCCAGCGCACAGAATATTGCCACGAGCTTGCGGTTCGCCTCTTAATCGGATGCCTAGCCATGATGGCTGCAAAACATGCGATAGGCGTCGAAGTCTTGTTCAGTCACAGTGTTGACCATTATGTTCGAGCGTATTCGGTTTTTCGTTATGGTGCTCGAGTTGCGGACAAGAGCGTTCAACAGATGGGATACATTCTTCACTGCTTCTCATGTTTTCACAGAGAAACAGTTTCAGGAATAACCTCTCCACTAAAACGTGTCTGTCCCAGTTGTGGAGCAAAGTTGAGTGCTGCTGGTCCCCTGTGGCTCGGCAGGATAGCGGACAA
>SMTZ1_10000433_pt1 | contig 43489 bp, 39 predicted proteins | sample DeeMarSWOR136_30_FD_25667 | JGI IMG/M metagenome (IMG submission 25667) | reverse complement strand
GAGCGCCCGTGACCGTGCATTCGCAGCGATAATCCACATGCTCCACTGGCTCCGCCTGCTCCGCGCTTTCTCCGCGCTCTACCGACGGTATGCGGCCTGGCGCCAGAAAGTTGATCCCAAAAGCGAGGCTACATTTTGAGAAACTCCCTTTCTATGGTCTTTCATCTTCCCACCTCAAAATAACGAGATTTTTTTCCTTGATGCCACGACCCAAGCCTTCTCGAGATGACCATCGGTAACCTGGATCTCGAGTTCAAATCTATACCGTATTTTACCCCTACCCATCGATTTGGCATCGAAATTGTAGATACATGTGGGTAATTCCTGGGGGCGGGAACAAATCCTTGAGCGTTTTTTACAGGGATTCAGCCGCCCCCATTGTTTTTGTAAGTTACGTAAATCATTACATTATTTAATATCTTAGAGCCCACTATAACCTGCAATAACCTAACGAAAGAAAGCGCGAAAATTGGCCAGAGGAAAAACGGATAAAAACAAGAAAAATCGGGGAAGGCCGAGGATGGGTGGGGAAAGGCAAAAGGCCACGGGTTTTTTCCTGTACCCCGAAACACATAAGAAATTAACAATTTTATCAAAAAAAACGAGAATATCAAAGGCAGCGTTCGTAAGAGAGGCATTGGACGATCTTTTTAAGAAATATGACCGTATTTTGAATGATTTCGGTGGAGAGAGCATCATTCTGAAGAATTCCCGATAGGACAGGTGACAAAAAACGTACAGCCAAGGTGGCGGAAAAATTGTCAAGGGCTATGAAAAAAGTTCAGGGTTAAAGCGGATCTGAAACGGGGATGGGGGAAAGCAGCCAATGGGATGGTTGAGCGAAAATTGCTGGTATGTGGTTCAAACCAAGTCCAGAAATGAGCAGAGGGCTCAGCGCTCTCTGGAGAGAGAGGGAATTGAGACGTTAAACCCTCTCATGGAGGCGTGTAGCTCGAAAAGGGGCGGATCATTGAGGACGCTGCAACCCCTCTTTCCCAACTACATCTTCGCCCGGTTTATCCTGGAGAAGGATTACCCCAAGGTGAGGTGGGCACGGGGGGTCAACAAGGTCCTGGGCAAAGGAAGGGAACCGATGCCCATCAGCGATGGGGTGGTGAGGGAGATCAGGAACAGGGTGGACGAAGACTGCGTTGTCAGGCGGGCGTATGACCTGAAACCACACGACACGGTGAAGATCAGAGAGGGCCCCTTGAAGGACCTCATAGGGGTCTTCGATGGTTGGATGTCCAGGGAGGGCCGTGTTCGGGTGCTGTTGAGCCTGATTGGATACCAGACCAGCGTTCAGCTCCACTACTCCCAGGTGGAAAGGGTCTGGATGTAAGGACCTTTGAGGGGTGCAAGGAGTTCACGGCACGATCGGAATAGCTGCCCGATGAACTCAGGAGATCGTAAGCGGATATTTTGTGGGGTACGCGGGTACCCCGGACGGCGGCAGCCTGTCTATTCAGAAAGGTGATATGATGAAGAAAAGAGCACTGATAAGCGGTGTTACTGGTCAGGATGGGTCTTATCTCTCCGAATTCCTCCTGGAGAAGGGCTATAGGGTATTTGGGCTTGTCCGGCGGAGCAGCTCCCCGAACTACGAGAGAATAGAGCATATCAGGGATAAGCTCGAGGTGCTCCAAGGCGATTTACTGGACCAGAATTCGCTCATCGAAGCCATTCAATGTGCAAAACCCGATGAAGTTTACAATCTCGGCGCACAAAGTTTTGTCCCCACATCGTGGAATCAACCCGTGTTGACGGGGGAGTTTACCGCGTTAGGCGTAACGAGGATGTTGGAAGCCGTCCGCGTGGTAAGTCCGAAGATTAAATTTTATCAGGCCTCAAGCAGTGAGATGTTTGGTGAAGTGCAGGAAGTGCCTCAAAATGAGAAGACCCCCTTTTATCCCAAGAGTCCCTATGGCGTTGCAAAAGTCTATGGGCACTATATCACCGTGAATTATCGCGAAAGCTATGGCATGTTCGCTTGCTCCGGGATCCTCTTCAACCACGAGTCGCCACGCCGTGGTCTGGAATTCGTAACCCGGAAAGTCTCCCACGGCGTCGCTAAGATAAAGTTGGGACTCCAAAAGGAGTTAAGGATGGGGAATCTGGATTCACAGCGAGATTGGGGTTACGCCAGAGAATATGTCCAGGCCATGTGGTTAATGCTCCAGCAGGATGAACCAGGGGATTACGTGGTTGCCACGGGAAAGGCCCACACGGTAAGAAAACTGTTACAGACTGCCTTCGGTTGCGTGGGGTTGAATTGGGAGGACCACGTTGTGATCGATGAGGACTTAATCAGGCCGGCGGAGGTCAATCGATTGCTGGGCGATGCGTCCAAGGCGAAGGAGAAGTTAGGGTGGAGCCCTAAGGTAAGTTTTGAGAAACTGATCGCCATGATGGTGGAAGCGGATGTGGAGAGACTGAGGGATAGTCACTATGTGAATGGGGAATACAAGAGGAGTGAGGCCACCTTCTTCTAGAATTCAATCCAAAGCATCGGTTATGGGGGTGTTGACCAAAATCTTTTTTCAATTTTCGTTTAACAAATCCCGTACGGTCATAGGACCGTAGCAGCCCATGTCATCCGTTCGGAACACACTGTGATTCCCATCTCCGAAAAGATTATCGAATTGGGTCTCATGTTTGTAATCCTCTTCACACCCTTGGCCTTTGGAAGCGTGTATGTGTGGGCTTTCAGCATAATGGAAATTATTGTGTTTTCGATGCTGATCGTTCTGGTGGTAAGAAAAGGTTTGATGCACGGCCAACAAATCTCCTTCCCCTTCTTCTTTCCCATTATCGCTTTTTTGGCCCTGATTCTGATTCAAATGACACCACTCCCCCCTCCGATGGTTAAGCTTTTATCTCCCAAGACATATGAGCTCTATTGCCAGACCCTTGATGGGTATCCCAAGGAAATGAGGGAGGATAGAGGTGAGAGGCAGATCATCGAGGGTAGAGAATCTGCAGGACAGAGGTTGGAGCGTGGAGGCGAGAAGAAGGGGGTTTTCGAGAACTGGAGGACGCTTTCAGTTAATTCTCATGCCACGCGGACGGAATTATTCAAGATTATAAGTTACCTAGGAATGTTTCTGCTCATTGTTAACTACGTCGATTCAAAACGGAAATTGGTGCGCGTCAGTAGCATTATTGTCTTTGGTGGAATTGTTATTTCCCTCTTGGGGATAGCCCAGAAAGTTGCACAAGCCCCCAAGATCTATTGGTTTTGGGAACCCCTCTTCAAGAAGGATGCTTCTTTTTTCGGCCCCTTCGTCAATCCGAATCATTTTGCGGGGTATGTAGAAATGGTCATCCCGCTTTCCCTCGCATTATTCATCGTGAAATGGAGACATTTGGGAAAAGAGCAACACCGGGACATTCGGGGATTTCTCGTAAGAATGGGTACCGACGAGGGGTGCAGGCTTATTTTGTTTTCTTTCTTAATCATTTTGATGGTCGGTGCGCTATTTGTTTCGGGGTCGCGGGGTGGGATGATCAGCTTCCTAGGTTCGATGGTTTGCCTTCTCTCATTGCTTATCAAAAGGGAAAAAGGGAAACGAAACGTTTTCATTGTTGTTGGGTTTTTGATTGGCATTTTTTGCTTTTTGATCTGGATAGGAATAAGGCCGTTGATAGAGGAATTCAGTTCAATCCAGGATATTTCTAAGGATTATGATATCCAGTATCGATTTCAAAGCTGGAAAGCCTCCGCTAAGTTAGTTGAGGATTTCCCCTTATTTGGAGTGGGGATGGAGACTTTTTCTTCTATATTCCCTCGATATAAAACCAGTGATCTTCAGTATTATTATCTCCATCTGGAAAACGATTACTTACAACTTCTCTGCGAGACAGGGCTTGTGGGTTTTGGCATTTTCCTATGGTTTATGCTGAACCTCTTTCGACAAATAGTGTTGGGGTTTTCAAGATATGACGGAAGGCAAGTAAGCGATACACAGTACATTTCTTTTTATGGTTGCTTGACGGGCATGGTAGCCATTATGGTCCATAGCTTTTGGGATTTCAACATGCATATACCCTCCAATGCGCTGCTGCTCAGTATACTTATGGGTTTGGCCGTTGCCGGCCCCCGTATTGGCCGAAAAGGAAAATCTGAGTATTGCGGGGGGAGAGCACCACAAGCCATTGTGCCGTGAAGAAGAGAATCCACATAATTTCAACGGTTGTTATTTTGACCCTCATCTTACTTATGTCGGTGAAACAACTCGCCGCCGAGTTCTACTATAGAATGGCCGAGCGACATGGGGAAGGGCTCAGGAAACCCACAGGGTACCTGAGGAAATGCATTGCTCTTGATAATAAGAATGCCCTTTTTCATTTTTCGTTGGGCAAGGCGTTCTTGCAAGGAGGATTGGCCGAGGCCACCAGTCTAGCCGAAAGGAATAGGTGGGTGAGGGAAGCCATATATGAATTTCATGAAGCCATTAAGCTTGAACCTTCGGAGAGCGATTACCATTTTCATCTCGGCATCAGCTATGGGTGTCTGATCTACCCGCCTCCTTTCCTTGGGAAGATGGTTCAAAAATCCTTCACCCGAACTGCAATGCTGAATCCCACCGATATTCGACATCTTAATTCTATGGCGGGTTACTATCTAGATGAATACGTCCGGCTAAAAGACGGTGGTGCTCACATCGTGGGTACTAGTGAGAATTATGTGATAATGGCGAAGGAGAATTATCAACTCTACTTTAGAAAATTGCTCGATGTTGATGAGAACTACTTGCGGAAAATCCTCGAGAAAACCTTTTCAGTTACACAGCTGTATACGGACCTGAGGGGCGTTATCCGAGATACCGCTGGTGATCATGCTTTTTTCGCTCGTTTCTTAGATGGCAAAGGAATGTGGAAAGAGGCGCAAGAAGAATATAGGGAAGCTATTAACCTGGAGCCGGCTAACCCTAGCCACTATGGGAATTTCGCCCATGCCTTTTTTAGAAGGGGAGATTATGGGAATGCAATCTATTGGTGGGGAAAACAGAAGGCCGTAGATCCGAATGATGGGAAGTCTTATTTGCATTTAGCCAATAGTTACATCAAGTTGAAGCGATTTGATGATGCACTGCGGGAGTTACGTGAATTGATTAGGCTCCATCCGGACAATATCAATTATCAGGCAAAGCTCATTAAGGCTCTCCTGGCGGCCGGGCGTCCTGATGAGGCAATAGAAGAATATCATACCATAATGGGAAATGATCACTATTTCTCAAAGACAACGTACGATGCGATACGTGAGTATCAAAGAAAGGGAAATTATCCCCAGGCAACGAGAATTCTCAACGATGCTCTATCATCAGCTCTTAGCAGGTGATTCTCATATCATAGGTGCATTCCCAATTCCATGACGATAGCACAGTTCTTCAGTCTCGATTCTCATAAGAAATTCATTCCCCTGTTTGCTTTTCTTTTAGTGATTACCGGTTGTGGACAAGGGGCTGTAGATCCCGAGATACGACTTGGTTTAATTGTGCTTATTGCCATTGTCTCCTTCATAGCTATATTCACCAAGCCAATCCTTGGGCTTTATGCGGTCGCAGTGATTTCTACTACCTTTAGTCCGCCAATTCATATCGGTTTTGCGAATTTGTACGTTCATCAATGGGCCATTATTATCGCACTCTTAGCGGCGATTTCAAGCGGGCTCATTCTGGAGAATTTTCATAGCAGGATCAAAAACGGGCTCAATCTCCCCATGATGGTATTCATCGGTTCGCTTCTCCTTTCTTTGGCTCGTGCACCACACATGGTCATAGGAATAAAGTCATTTCTCTATATTGGTGTTCTGATCGCATCTTACTATTTTATCCTATTAAGCGTCTCTAGGGAAAACCACATAAAAGTCTTTATTGTTCTGTTGATTGTTACCACATCGATAGTATGCGTAATCAGTCTTAAATACCATGGCTCCGGAAGGTTAGGTTCACTTGTATTAACAAATCCAAATAGTTTCGGAAACTTTCTTGCATTAGTGATTCCATTTTGTATCACCCTGTTCTATCACGGAAGACTCAGAAAAGGCGTAAGACTGATGTTAGCTTTGTCCCTCATCTTAATGTTCACCAGTCTATGTTTTACTTTCTCCCGGAGTAGCTGGGTTGGTGTTTTTGCAAGCATTTTGGCCTTGTCTGTTTATAGACCGAAAGGACCGATATTTCTCGTTATCTGCGGCATTATCAGCGCCGTATTTCTATTTACCCCAATCGAAAAGAGAGTTTTTAAAGATATTTCTGATCCAGGAGCACAATACAGAATTGTTAAGGCAAAGATTGCGTATGAAAAATTTAAGGAACAACCGATTATGGGAAACGGATTAGGAAGTTTTCACTATAAAGCTCAGTTCTCAGACATTTGGGCCTATCGAGCCCATTCCACCTTGGAGAATAATTATCTGTTGATGTTGGCGGAGGGGGGTATTATTGAATTCTTTGCTTTCGTTTATCTAATCATAAGCTTGGGCAAAAGGGCCCTACTCCTATTGAAACGAGTCAACAACCCATTTCTCCTTTCCGTACTGTTGGGCTCTATGATGAGCGTCATTTCAACTTTGGCGGCCGGGATGTTCGAAGATACGCTATTCTTTCCCAAAAACAATTGGCTGATCGGGATGTTTATGGCGATTATCGTCGTCGTAGGAAGGATCGATGAGGAGTCATCTACAATGGCAAATAGCGCAGCAGTCGAAGCTGAAGGAGAAGCACACCCTTTGCACGTGGAGATGGTCTGAAACCATGAATGAGACAATGGATACAGAGGAGATACCTGTTGTATTGATCAACCCTTCTCAGGGCTGGGTATTTCCCCAGGTAAGGGACGTCTGGGCTTACCGGGAACTTTTGTATTTCCTCGTTTGGCGGGACCTCAAGGTTCGGTACAAACAGACGGTCTTAGGCGTACTCTGGGCCATTATTCAGCCTTTTTTTCTCATGATCATTTTCAGCATTTTTTTTGGAAAACTCGCCAGAATACCTTCTGAGGGTATTCCCTACCCTATTTTTGCTTACGCCGCATTGCTGCCATGGTCCTACTTCGCCAAATCTCTCAATGCTTGCACCGAGAGTGTTGTGGGTAACAGTCATCTGATAACGAAGGTTTTCTTTCCAAGACTCATCATCCCCATTAGTTCGGTCATGTCTGGACTCGTAGATCTTGCCATCTCCTTCGGCATCCTCTTAGCACTGATGTTTTATTACCAGATTGTCCCCACCTCAATGGCGCTATTATTGCCTTTGTTCGTCCTCATGACCATGGCGACAGCCCTGGGAGCTGGACTCTGGCTTTCAGCGCTTAACGTGCAATTTCGTGATATACGATATGCTATATCGTTCTTAGTCCAATTTTGGTTTTTTGCCACGCCGGTGGTCTATCCGAGTAGCCTCGTCCCCGGTAGCTGGCGATTCCTATACGGCCTGAATCCTATGGTGGGAGTCGTCGAGGCTTTTCGAGGGGCTCTATTGGGGAAAGGGCAAGTAATCGAGCCTATGTTCATAGTCTCCATAATCGTTATAACCATCCTTCTCGTTACTGGGGCCTTCTATTTCCGGCGAATGGAGAAGGGGTTTGCGGATGTGGTCTGAAAAGGAGCTATGATGAAAACAAAAAGGCAAAGGGACGCGGGCAGACAGCATGGGTAAGACAGCAATCCGCACGGAGAGTCTAAGCAAGTTTTACCGTATCGGCGAACACCATGCGGGGTACAACACCTTGCGCGAGACGATTGTGCATACCTTCTCCGCTCCTTTCCGTCACTTACGTCGTAATCCTAAGACCTCAAACCTCAATCCTCAACCTGGCTCCATTTGGGCCCTGAAGGATGTCTCCCTTGAGGTAAAGCGAGGAGAAGTAGTCGGTATCATTGGCCGCAACGGAGCTGGTAAGACTACACTCCTAAAGATCTTATCACGCATTACCGAACCCACAGAGGGTAGGGCAGAGATCCGGGGACGAGTGGGGTCACTCCTGGAGGTTGGCACTGGCTTTCACCCCGAACTGACCGGGCGGGAGAATATCTACCTCAACGGCGCCATCCTGGGGATGAAGAAGGCGGAGATTGAGCGCAAGTTCGATGAAATCGTGGCTTTCGGCGAAATCGAAAAGTTCATAGACACTCCGGTCAAGCGCTACTCCAGTGGCATGAGGGTGCGCCTAGCCTTTGCCGTGGCCGCCCACTTGGACCCGGAAATTCTCCTGGTAGACGAGGTCCTGGCAGTGGGGGATGCCGCGTTCCAGAAGAAATGCTTGGGAAAAATGGGGGAAGTGACGAAAGAAGGCCGAACCGTGTTGTTCGTAAGTCACAATATGGTGGCAGTACAGACTCTTTGCGGCCAGGTAATCTGGCTGGACAATGGACGGATCATAGAAGAGGGTGAGCCAGATCAGGTAATAATGCACTATTTACAAACCGCTTTTCTCCCTCTCACTGAAAAGGTGTGGGACGATAGAGCCACAGCACCAGGTAACAACTCGGTCCGCCTGCACCGCGTCTGTGTTCGACCTGAGGACAGTTCCCAATCTACTCCCATTACGATGCAAACGCCCTTTGTGATAGAAGTGGAATTCTGGAACCTGGTGCCGCAAACATATCTGGACGTTACTCTGCACATCTATACTGAACAAGGAGTCGTTGCATTTGGTACCAGTACTGCACATGAGCCGGAATGGCATGGTCGCCCTTTCCCAGTGGGTCTTTTCCGCAGTACGTGTCATGTGCCCGGTAGCCTATTAAATGGTGGTATGCATCGGGTTCTGGTGCTCATCGTCAAGAATCAAGGGTCTGTTATCTATCGGCACGAAGACGCGCTGTCATTTGAGGTTGTGGATTCGATTGAAACCAGAGGAGCTTGGTACGGTAAGCGAGTCGGTGCTGTGCGTCCTATGCTCAAATGGACAACGGAGCATTTCAATAGCCAATCTGGAATTAAGACAGGCAGTGACTCATGATAAAGTCCAACGGTTAGGGGTGTCAGAGCTCCTTATCTAACAAATATACGTCGAGGTGATGAAACTAAGATGGTCTTAGATAAACAATTCATATTCATCATAGGTTCCATGAGGAGTGGTACAACATGGTTACAGATAATGATAGGCGCGCATCCGCTCGTCTGCACAACGGTTGAGCTCACTCTATTCAATAAATATACCGCTCCTTGGATCAAATCCTGGAAGGAAGAGGCCGCTAATATAGCGGAGGGGCGCTGGCATCAGGGGTTACCCTTTCTCTGGGGCGAAGATGAGTTCTCTCATTTTCTTAGAGAGTTTCTTAGAAGGGTTTATGAACGAGTCCTTGCCCTTAACCCGCAAGCAACGCATATCCTTGACAAGTGTCCTGGATACTCTGAATACGTGGAAGATATCAATAGACTTTTGCCAAATGCGAGGTTCATACATGTAATTAGAGACGGGCGTGATGTTGCCGTGTCATTGGTGACAGCCCGAAAACAGATTGGGTATGGGGCCGCTTCGATTCAAGATTCTGCTGCAGTGTGGAAGGAGGGGGTTCGGGCGGCACGGAAAGGCAGACAATACCAGGATCGTTATATGGAGGTTAGATACGAGGATCTTTCTGTGAACGGTGTAGATACACTGAAGTCTGTGTTTGATTTTTGTAATTTGCCTGCCAGCGGAAAAGACGTAGCTGACATTCTTCAATCGCATCAATTTAAGCAGATGAAGGCCGAGAGGCGACATCCGGACAAGAGAGTCAAAACGCATGAAGCATTCTACCGAAAAGGTAAAGTGGGAAGCTGGCAAGAGGAACTCGATCCAATGCAGAGGTTTCTATTTGATAGAATTGCAGGCGAGTTGTTGCACGAACTCGGATATGCAGAAGATGGATGGTGGGCTGATTCTAGTAGACAAAGATTTCTCCTCCCTGTCTTAGCTGCGATGTCCAGAGTTTCAAAAAGAGTCCTCCTTGCCACATCAGTCCTTATAGGTCCCTCCCTAAGCACGCATATCAGAGCTGCTCGATCGGCATTTAGCAGTGGAACGTGAGCCTCATTCTTAGCTTAGAATCGAAGGCCGTCTGGTCACGTTAGCAGCTTAGCAAACGGGAAATCAAAGCCGGAGTCAGACTATGAACGTCAGAAAACTCGTTCCATCCCGTACTGTTCCATTACTCAGAAGGTTGAAGCAGCACATGGGTAAGCCCACGTTACCATATGTTGAGTTGCATCTTACCGACCATTGCAATCTAAGCTGCAAAGGCTGCGGTCATTTTTCCCCAATAGCACAACCATGGTTTGCAGACATTAGGATACATAACAATGACATGAAGCAACTTGCAAAATTATTTTCGAATATTAGCGAGATCCGATTAATGGGAGGCGAGCCGCTTCTTCATCCGATGGTGAGCAGTTTCTTTGCCTCGACACGAAAACACTTTCCGGAATCGGCGATTCATCTTGTCACTAATGGGCTCCTACTCCCCAAGATGGCAGAAGATTTTTGGGCGTCATGTCGTGAACACCGGATTATCATTGATCTAACGCTCTACCCCCCTACGCTAAAGGATATGAGTGATATGCGTGAGAAGGTAGCGCAAAAGTCAATTGATGTGCGTTATCTCATTGTTAGGAAATTCCATGCCCATAAGAATCTAGTGGGCAATTCGGACCCAGTCAAAGCTATGAGAATATGTAGAAGTAGGTACTTCTGTCCATTTCTTAGGAACGGCAGACTATATATTTGTGCATTCCCGGCACTAGCGCATCACTTTAATTATCGTTTTGCGACAGAAATACCAGATGCCGGTTACGTTGATATTCATTCAAAGGAGATGACGGGAAGGAAATGTATCAACTTATTGAACCAACCAGCGCCAGCATGTCGTTTCTGTTCTTACGACTATCCCGAATTTGACTGGAAGAGGTCACGAAAAGCAAAGGAAGAATGGGACGCTCGGTATTACGGAGTGTTGAGATGAAGAAAATAAAATTCATAGGCCTTATCGTGGTTCTCTGGACTAACGCTGTATAAATCCTGCTTATGAATACGAAGATATTGGTTTTCCCGTGTGGGTCCGAAATAGGGCTGGAAATACACCGGTCGTTGCAGTGGTGTAAGAATATTGCATTATATGGCGCATCAAGCGTCAAGTCAAATCATGGGAGGTGTGTTTACAAAAATTACGTTGAAGGCATTCCTTTTGTCGACGGTCCGGAATTTCTGTCCAAACTCAATGAGATTATCAAACAAGGTAGGATCGACTTTATCTATCCTGCACATGACAGCGTTGTTTTAAAATTAGGCGAGAACCAGGACTTCCTAGCATGCGATATTATTGGATCGCCTGTTCAGACTTGCCAAGTCTGCCGGTCGAAGCTGTTGACCTACCAAATCTTCCGATCGAAACTAAGAGTGCCTCAACTTTACTCGGTTGAGGATCGATGCTACGATTTCCCCATTTTTCTTAAGCCTGATGTCGGACAAGGCTCAAAAGGTGTGCATATTGTTAATTCACTTACAGAATTAGAGTTTTATTTATCAAAAGATCCGACAATGCTAATGCTAGAATACCTACCTGGAAGAGAGTTCACGATAGACTGTTTTACAGATCGTCACGGTGAACTCCGTTTTGCTGGCGCTCGCGAGCGAGTTCGTATTCAAAACGGGATCAGTGTGAATACGTTTCCAGTAGAAAAAGAGGAAATTCAGGAGTTTGCTGAGATTATCAATGGCACTCTGAGGTTTAGAGGTGGATGGTTTTTTCAGCTAAAGGGAACTTCAAACGGAGAATTTGCCCTAATGGAAATTGCTCCTCGCATTGCCGGTTCGATGGGCCTTTATAGAAATCTTGGCGTGAATATTCCTCTCCTGAGTGTATTTGATCGTTTGGGTATGGATGTGGAGATACAACACAATTCCTATTTTATCGAAATGGACCGAGCACTCTACAGTCGTTTCCGAACTGATCTCACCTATCATCATGTCTACATTGATTTGGACGACACGATTATCATGAATGATAAAGTAAACGTAATGGCAGTTACATTTCTTTATCAATGCTTGAACAAGGGAATAAAAACACATTTGCTCTCTCGCCATTTAGGAGATATCCATTCTGTTTTACGAAAGCATCGCTTGGAGGGCATATTTGACACTATAACCCAATTGAATCCAACAGAAGAAAAAGTAGATTTTATCAAAGAGCCATCCTCAATCTTTTTTGACGATTCTTTTTCTGAACGACAAAAGGTCTTTCAGAAATTAGGGATTTCTACATTCGACGTGGACGCGATTGAAAGTCTGCTTGATTGGAAAAACTAATGAGGGGACAACATGTTCTTCATGAGCAGTAGATCATCTTAATGAAAGACCAAAGAATGGAGCAATAAATATGGAATTTCAAAAACCGGCAGAACCTCAAAGGCAAGGAAAGTTTCGGCGAAATGAGCATCTCGAAGGTTTGTTGAAGGAAATTAATGGTCTCTTAAGGCATGTTGAGGACAAAGTTCTTCATAACTTCAGTATGCCCAAATATCCAGTTCTGTTTATCATGGGAAATCCGAGGTGCGGGACGACGGTAATGATGCAGTGGCTAGCCAGTACCGAAAAGTTCTGCTATCCAACCAACCTGCTTTCTCGCTTTTATAGCGCACCTTATATTGGCGCTAAGATACAGCAATTGTTAATGGACAAGAAATACGATTTCAACAATGAAATTGTCGACCACAATAACAAGATTGATTTTACTTCGGATATCGGGAAAACCAAAGGTGCATTGTCGCCCAATGAATTTTGGTATTTTTGGCGACGTTTTTTTCCATACGAAGAAATCCAGTATTTGGAAGAAGAGTCCTTAAAAAAGATCGATGCCAGAAAATTTGTAGCTGAGCTAGCTGCAATCGAAGCCGTATTTGATAAACCCTTTGCTTTGAAAGGTGGTATCGCAAATCTAAACATTCCCTTCTTATCTGATGTAATAGATAAGGCTGTATTTCTTTATGTCAAACGACATCCTTTCTACAATATTCAGTCTATCTTGAACGCTAGGGTTAAACAACTGGGGAGCCGGGAAGTTTGGTATTCTTTCAAGCCCAGAGAATACGAAAGTCTTAAGAATCTTGACCCGATTGGCCAAGTTACTGGACAAGTCTATTTCATTAACAGGTATATAGAAGAAGGGTTGGGTCAAATCGATTCTTCACGCAGCTTGCAAGTGAACTATGAGGATTTCTGCAGTTCACCAAAGACTGTTTTCGGGGAGATTAAGGGGAAGATGGCAAAACAGGGGTATAGGCTTGACGGTGATTATGCAGGCCCAGAAAAGTTTGAGTCAGCAAATAAAATCCGACTGTCCGAAGACGACATCAGGAAGATTGCCGAATCATATAGACAGTTTTCTGGAGTAAACTTGATTCCATGATCTATATTCTTTCTTTAATAGTATTGCTTTACGGAAACAGATAAAGAGGCGTACTCATAATGAAGCGAAAACCTGACGATTTGGCCATTTTGGGTGGGGTTCCAGTTTTTGACCAGAAACTGCACGTGGGTCGTCCCAATATCGGTAACCGCGATCGGTTTCTGGAGCGAATCAACGACATGCTTGACCGGCGCTGGTTAACGAACAAAGGCCCCTATGTACAAGAGTTCGAGCAGAGAATCGCCGACATGGTCGGGGTTAAGCATTGTATTGCCATGTGCAATGGTACTGTCGCGTTAGAGATTAGCATCCGAGCCTTGGGTCTTGCAGGTGAAGTGATAATTCCTTCGATGACATTCATTGCTACAGCTCACGCTCTCCAGTGGCAAGAGATCACCCCTGTTTTCTGCGATATTGACCCGAGATCCTATAACATAGACCCGGGTTGTATTGAAGAATTGATAACACCCCGGACGACTGGCATCATAGGTGTCCACCTTTGGGGGCGACCCTGTGATGTGGAGTCACTAGCGGAGATTGCTCAACGAAGAAACCTTAAGCTTCTGTATGATGCTGCTCATGCCCTGGGATGTGCGCATAAAGGTCGTATGATTGGCGGTTTCGGTGACACCGAGGTATTCAGTTTTCACGCCACCAAGTTTTTCAACACGTTTGAGGGTGGGGCAGTTGTTACGAACAATGATGAGTTAGCGTTGAAGATGCGACTGATGAAGAACTTTGGCTTTTCAGGTTACGACAATGTCATCTACGTTGGTACAAACGGCAAAATGAGTGAGATTTCGGCAGCAATGGGGTTAACTGGGCTTGAAAGCATAGAGGAATTCATTACCATCAACTATCGTAACTACAAGCAGTATGAACATGAGTTGGTTGGTATACCGGGTATCCAACTCATAACATATAATGAAACCGATAAGCGCAATTATCAACACATAATATTGGAAATTGACGACCGAATTATTGGTATCAGTCGCGATCAATTCGTAGAGATTCTTCATGCCGAGAACGTATTGGCGAGGCGCTATTTTTTTCCGGGCTGCCACAAGATGGAGCCCTATCGTTCTTATTTTCCCCATGCTGGAATGCTCTTGCCCAACACGGAGCGAATAGTGAGGCGAGTGTTGAATTTGCCAACTGGGGCTGCCATTGGATTGGATGAGATTAGTAAGATCTGTGAGATCATCAAGTTCGTCGTAACGCACGGGCAAGAGATACGTGAGATGATATCCGAACGTTCCCGCCGAAAAGAGACTGCCACATCACTTTATTACTCGTCATGATAACATCGTGCTATGTTAGTTCCCACGAACCACAATAATAGGAGAAACGCGGGCAGAAGCGATAGAAAGATAGAAACCGGGTTTTTTCAGGCAAACGAAAATGAACAGGGAAAATTGGCGATGATGAAAATTATGCCTCACGTTGGTGGTGCAATCGGGCTTTGCAGAAATTTTGGGGCGACGAGGAACCATTTGAGTTTTTTAGAAAGGAGATCTGTGCTGGTGCCTTGCTCTTGGGCAGTGTTCTCTCGAGGGTATCGCATCGGATTGTCCAGTACGATGCGACGGGTTTCATTCGGGGTGTTACCATGAAAGGAACATGGGAATGAATTCACACGAAAGAATTAATAAAGGAACCAATTTAGAGCGTGAGAGGGAGTTTGTAGCTAATCACTGCTTATCCTATACAGCGGTGTATACCCCTCACGCCCATATTAAAAAAAATTTGATCATAAAAGTATTCAAGCCCTTTATACATGGCGGGCTAGCGCTTGAACTTGGATGTGCAGATGGTTATATGACGGAACAACTTGCGCATTTGGTTGACACGCTAGATGTGGTAGATGGTTCTTCACGATTCATAAAACAAGCAAGTAAAACATCCTTAACTAATGTTGATTTCATCTGTGCTCTGTTTGAGGAATACGAATGCCGTAAGAGGTACGATTATATCTTCGCAACATATATTCTTGAACATGTCCTTGACCCTATAGCTATCTTGAAAAGGATGAAAGCTCTTCTAAAAAGCTCGGGTTTGCTGTTTATAGCCGTTCCTAATGCGAGGGCGTTATCGCGTCAAATTGCCCTTCATATGGGACTCATCGAAGACCTAAAACAGCTAACCGATAATGATAAAAAGCACGGGCACAGAAGGATATATGATCGGATAACTTTAAACAAACATATGGAGATCGCGGGGTTTCGTAGTATCTCACAGGGGGGCATTTTCTTAAAGATATTGGCGGATTTTCAACTAAACAAACTCTTAAAAGAGAAGATCCTGACAGAGGATCATTACGATGCTCTTTACAGCCTGGGGCTTGAGTATCCCGATTTCTGTGACTCAATCTTTTCTATTTGTGCTAGCAAAGAGACGTAAACTTCAAAGGACAGCCTCCATTTAACGGACGTAGCATTCTGTATTCGCCGATGTCCACCGTAGCCTTTGCTTTGGCCGATTACATAACAATCCCAAAGGTCATAAAAGGCTACCTGTTTCTAGAAAGCTGTTTTCCCTTTTGGGCCATGATTTCACTTGCGATAAGAGAAAGGCAGAAATGAATTTCCAAAGTTCACTACCGATTTCGAATAGAGAGATCTTGAAATGAAAGTAAGTGTATTAATGATAACATACAACCATGAGAAATTTGTTGCGCAAGCGATAGATAGTATATTAATGCAGAAAGTAGATTTTGATTATGAAGTTGTGATTGGAGAGGACTGCTCAACAGACAATACAAGGGAGATAGTTATTGATTATAAAAGGAAATTTCCCGATAGGATAAGATTATTATTACATCAAAACAATTTGGGGGGCAGAAAAAATTTCGCCCAGGCGTTAAAGACTTGCAGAGGTGAATATATTGCCATGCTTGAAGGGGACGACTACTGGACCTCACCGCATAAGCTTCAGAAACAAGTAGATTTTTTGGATAGTCATCCTGAATGTGCAATATGTTTTCATAGCGTTAGGGAACTTTACGAGGACGGAAGTCGGACCTCATGGATTTTCTTGCCCCCCGGGAAAAAGGAAATCTATACGCTTGAAGATTTGCTGGAAAGGAATCTCATGGCCACACTCTCAATGATGTTTCGAAATGGATTATTTGGTGAGCTGCCTACTTGGTTTTACGGAACGCGGATGGGGGACTGGCCGCTCAATATTCTGAATGCCCAGTATGGGAAAATAGGATACATCGACGAAGTAATGGGTGTTTACAGGGTTCACAACGGTGGGGTTTGGTCTTCAAACGAACTCATTAGGAAATTGCAAGGCGAAGTTGAAGCGTACAGATTTATTAATTCTCATTTTAATTTTCGTTACAATAAATTTATAAGATCTCATATTTCTTTGCGTTACTTATGGATCGCTGTAGCACACAAGCGAAATGGGGATCGTATTAAGGCTCTTACAAACTTATTCAAATATATTAGTACGTCTCAATCAATTCAAGGTGTTTCTCCTCGGCGCTTAGTTCTCTTGACGCTAGAATTAGTATCACCCCGGGTTTACAAGATGTTAAAGGGCGTGAAATATAAGTATTTGATGTAATAAAGGATCTCGTTTTGTAAGTTGGTATGTGGGTCCACTAGTGTGAAGATTGCGGTTTGGCATAATTTGCCGAGTGGCGGCGGTAAGCGAGCGCTCTACTATCACGTGCGTGGGTTGGTTGAGCGGGGTCACAAGTTGGAATGCTGGTGTCCGCCCACTGCAGATCAAACATATTTGTCCTTGGACGATTTACTTACATCGCATACTGTGGCATTTTCCTGGCAGTCAAGAAGAGAGAAAAGACCGATTAGTCGAGCTTTGGCGATGTATTACGACATGGTAAAAAAAATTGAAGAGATGAATCGACACTGTCAGCGATGTGCCGAAGAAATAAATCGAGATGGATTTGATTTGCTTTTTGCGAATTCATGCATGTTTTATGGTGTTGGGCCAATAGGTCGTTATGTAGAGATTCCGAAAATTATCTATCTGCAGGAACCATATCGCAGGCTATATGAAGCAATGCCAGAGTCGCCCTGGATTGCCCCGCCATCTCCAAAAAGGTTTTGGTGGTCGCCTCATTATCTCCGTCTTTTTTTGTCCAATCTCATACAGGTACATGGATTACGGCTGCAAGCTCGGGAGGAATTGTGGAATGCTCAAGCGTTTGATGCCATATTAGTTAATTCCAGGTTTAGCCGTGAGAGCGTCTTGCGCGCATATGGCTTAGATGCCAAAGTGTGTTATCTAGGGGTTGATACGGCAATGTTCCTGAACCGGTCTATGCGGAGAGAGAATTTTATCGTTGGAGTTGGTGCTTTTACTCCTGAGAAAAACATTAGGTTTGTGATAGAAGCACTGGCGAACGTACAAGAACCTCGTCCTCGTCTGGTATGGGTAGGGAATTTTGCCAGTAGCTCCTATCTTGAGGAGCTGAAACAATTAGCTCAATCTCTCAATGTAGGGTTTGAGCCCCAAGTGGGAATAGACGACGATAAACTCGTAGACACGCTAAACCGTGCTTCGATGATGGTATACGCTCCACGGCTTGAGCCCTTTGGATTTGCCCCCCTTGAAGCAAATGCTTGCGGGTTGCCCGTTATAGCGGTAGCAGAAGGAGGAATGAGAGAAACGATTATTGATGGCGTTAATGGATTACTCGTAGAGCCTGATATTGAAGCAGCGGCAGCTGCGATTGATCGTCTCAGATCTGAAAAGGAATATGCCCGTGAATTAGGTGAGAATGGTGCGAGACTCGTCGCTGAGGAGTGGTCCTTGAATGCCTCAATCGACCGCCTTGAACGAAGGCTCATGGATGTAATAGGCTCAGATCGCCGGTAATGAGTTCGATTCCTCGATGGGAGGATTGCACGGGTGTATTTCAGATTAGCGTGAGGGCTAACGTTCCGTCTGAATACATCCTATTCACCTCAATATCATAAAATTCTCCTCAGGACATATGCTGCAACAAGGAGCAAAGTCCCCGTAAGCCGCTATCCTGGAAGCAGTTTCAAGCGGATCCAGGTCATTCATATCGTGAGGTAGTGCTGAATAATCGAATCGTGGTGTGAGACTACCAACTTATGAGCCCATCAAATCGTATGTCTTTGCATCAAGTCGCAACACTTATTCTCAATTGGAATGGAAAAGACGATACGCTCGCCTGCCTCCATAGTTTGCATAAGCAGGAGGACGTGGAAGTCGAAGCTATTTTGGTAGACAATGGATCAGTCGATGATTCAGTTTTTGCTGTGAGTAAACAATTTCCAAATGCGACGGTTATCAAAACAGGTGTCAATCTGGGATATGCAGGTGGCAACAACGTCGGTATTACGTATGCCTTGAATCGAGGATTTCAGTACATTATGGTGCTCAATAATGATACTCTATTAGCTCCACACTGTATCTCTCGTCTGTTGGAAGATCTGCACCTTCATCCCGATGCTGCGGCTGCAGGGCCCAAGTCCTTCTACTTTGAAACTCCAGAGACTATTTATTTTGCAGGGGGCCGGATCAGTCGTGATGGGCGTGCCCTCCATATTGGTATCGGAAGTCCCGATGGGCCGAAGTACAATTCACCTTGTGACACGGAGTGGCTTACCGGCTGTGCCATTCTATTCCGAAGCAGGTCGTTCCAAGAGGTGGGGCTTTTTGAACCCAAGTACTACTTGCTCTACGAGGACGCGGATTGGAGTTTGCGGGCAAGAAGAATGGGCTACCAGTTGAGGTTTGTTCCCGGAGCCGTACTTTGGCACAAGACGTCTCCAAGTTTTGGCAAAACCTGGTCGCCTCTTTACCTGTACTACTATACTCGGAATAATTTTCTGTGGATTGAGCGTAACTTCTCCCTTCAACAGAAACCTTGGCTTTACTATTCTGCCTTAAATCGCGCGTTTGACATTACTGTGCTCCGAAGCAAAGGGCTTTCATCCAAGGACAAGCGCCTTATACGGACATCTGTATGGAAAGGGGTTGTGGATTACCTATTTCGGCGCTTTGGTCAGCAGGACTATGTGTAGATAACAACGTATTGGTACTGGCCAAACGCGAACCTAAGTGATGACAACTGCGATATTTGTCACGCAATTTGTCCCTTCTGATATTGGCCACGGTGGTGACCACCGCGCGTACCAGATCCTCAATGACTTGGAACTGGCGGTAGGAAGAAACAACGTCAAGCTCATTAGCTTTCCACGATGGGAAAAGCAGTGCGCTCCGCGTCGGCCAAATCCAAACGTGTGGACTTTCATAGTTCGCGAGCTGAAACGAAGAATAGCGTACTACAGAGAAAACCCCGCCAGAATACTGGCCAACACGGGTTACACTCCCAAGCGCTTCTCGATTCCTGACTTCCTGGTCCATTACCGAAACATGGTGAAAGACATCGAGAAGCCCGCAATTTGCATCATTGAACACACCGGTTTTGCGGAATTAATTGATCTCAATTCACACTATGGCATTCCCACCGTCGGTTGCATTCAAAATCTTGAGGCTTTTGACACGGCCAATCTCGAAAACCGAGATCCTCGACACATGCTCGCTAAAGCCTTTGATTTCGCCAACGAATTTAAAGTCCTTGCCCAATGTGATGAGAGGGTTTTCATCTCAAAAGTGGAAACTGGGCTGATAGGAGGGCTGGGTTTATCGGCTCAGTATTATCCCTACCGAGCTGTTGGATTAATACGACGGCGCCTAGAATATATTCGACGGCGAAGAACAAAAACACAGGTCGAACGTGGGTTTTTCCTCCTACTTGGTAGTGCCGGACATGTTTCAACGAGGGAATCATTTCTCTGGTTTGCGAAACAAGCGCAAGCGCACGGCCTTCCGGATGGCGTGCGAGTAGTTGTCGCCGGGTCGAAAACGGACTCGCTTCTTTCCCCGGGTGTGGAAGTACCCGGACTGGAGTTCAGAGGGTGGGTACAACAAGATGAACTTGATCGGCTGATGATATCGGCGCAAGTAATCTTGATGCCCCAACGAGTTGGATTTGGTGCTCTAACCCGTTTTGCGGAGCTATCGTGTGCAGGCATTCCGTGTATTGTTTCGAGACACCCAACCAATGCTGTTGATGTACCAGCTGGCTTCGAGATTGTTACTGATGAATGGGATGATTGGTATCGTGCAATGGAACGATTACTCAAGAGTGACCGACGAACGAGTGCCGGATATAGCAGGTGGGAACGTGACCAGCCCAGGACATTAGAAAAAGTAATAGGGGAGATGATGCAAAACGTGTCCTAGGCCCGTGGGGGAAGACACCCACCATGGTTACCGATGCTGCATCTATTTCCAATTGAAGGCCCCGCCCAGGATCGATGATAAGGCTGAGGAAGATTGAGCGTCAAGGTCAGGCTGAATCTCGACGGAGTTAAGAGGACCCGTCGATTGGTAGAACAAAGAAAGGGCGATACTTGACCACAGAACTTCCGCTCATATCCGTTATCACACCTTCTCTGAATCAGGGGATGTATATAGAGGATAATATTAGGAGCGTGCTCAATCAACATTATCCGAATTTTGAGCATATTGTTATTGATGGTGGTTCTACAGATGGGAGCGTTGATATTTTGGCGAAATATAATCATCTAATCTGGGTCTCTGAAGAAGATACCGGTCAATCTGAGGCAATAAATAAGGGACTCAAATCAGCAAACGGCGAGATTATCGGATGGTTGAATTCAGATGATTGCTATGAACCTCATGCCTTCTCTACTATAGTGCAGGAGTTAAACGAGGGGGAGGGGAGGTATATCGTGTTTGGCGATTGTAACGTAATAAATGAAGGGGGAAAAAGAATTGGTTACTGTAAAGGTAGGCTAACGGACCCAGAGAAGTTTATCAAGTATTGGGAAAAAAATTATACCATACCGCAACCAGCGGTCTTTTTCCGCAGAGATATCCTTCAAACGGTAGGATTTTTGGATGAAGATCTCCACTATGTTATGGATTATGATTTTTGGTTAAGAGTCAGCAAACATTATCGAATTCACTATATCAGGAAGCCACTTGCCAAAATGAGAGTCCATAATCGTGCAAAGTCAAGCTTAACTTATGAACTATTTGAACGCGAATGGTTTAAGGTTCTAAAAAAATGCCGCGGAGATTTGTTCTGGCTTGATTATTACAGATATCTGCTAATGGCGTTTAATTTCAGGTCGAATTTGATGAGGATGAATGCATATTCGGAGATGGGAGCCCTTTCTCTAAAGGATTTTCGCAAGAAAATCATATTTTCAATAGTTTATAACCCGTTCAACATATTTAGAAGAAAGTTCGCCTCGGCTTTACTGAGAGCCATCTTGGGTCATCAACATCTGAATCGAATAAAATACCTCCTGCAAAAACCATAACCCTCCAGAAATTATCCTTAAGCGCGTAAGAAATTACTCTTGTGTGAGATGCGAGGCATGTTCGGAAAATTAATTCTCCGAGATTTTTGGGGGATTGTTGAGAAAAAACAGGAAGTTCGATGGTCTAAAAAGATTCATTATTTCTGGAATGAGGTGCTATCGAGGTTCCTAAAGTTTGGTTTGAAAAGCTTATTCATTCGTAAGCTGATGGATTCTGAGAACACGTTGATAGGAATAGTTAACAGGATGGGGTCAGAGGAGGTCATTTGCACTCTTTGTGGGTCGAGCAAGGTTGAACCAGTGGGGGAGAAAAGAGGCTTTAGAACCGTAAGATGTTCACGTTGTGGGCTGGAGTTTACGACTCCAAGGTTCAATCGAGAGGGGCGGCAATGCTTCCACTCTTGGAAATATTATTTTCTCGGCTATCCCCTTTTCAACGCACTCAATAAGTTGGATTTCGTGATCAATGAAAATTTTTCAGCTGTTCAAATACTAGACCTTATACTCTTATACAGGAAAACCGGGAATCTCATCGAAATCGGTCCATTCGGGAAGGAGCTTACTAAGCAGGCCGGGGGGAGAGGCTTTAAGTGCTGGAGATTGAGAAGAAATGGGTGGGCCTATGATTATCCGGTTGAGGAAAGGAAATATGGAGCAGCAGATGGAAGCGATTCAATTGAGGGCAAAAAATTTGATGTGGTCAGTTGCCTCGACCTTCTTGATCGAATTCCGCACCTGTCGGCAGAGTTGAATGGTTTATATAGAATCCTGGAAGACGATGGTATTCTATTAATTAGAATACCCAGCTATAGTACCGTTACGGGGGAAGAGAAAGGAAAAGCTTGGCATCACAATCGCCCCTGGGAAAAGATATATCAGTTCGATTACTTTCACTTAAGAGATCTGTTAGATAAGACTGGTTTCAAGATAATAGATCTGAAAACTGAACTGTCAGATGGGGTTGGCTCCCCGGGTTGCATCATCATAGTGGGCATGAAGAAGAATTGGAGAATCAAGAAGAGGAACCCGAGGATTCTTGTGATAAGGGAAGGAGCGGCAGGAGATGTCTTGTTAACAACGCCAATAGTAAGACAATTGAAAAAGAAATTTCCCCAATCTCATTTGGTTTTTAAAACCAACTATCCTGAGATATTGCAAAACAATCCTTATGTGGATGAGATCACTAATTCTGAGCCAAAAGGCCGGTTAGATGGTGTATTCAATTTGATGTATGAGTTGTACCCTGATGTTCCAATAATTGAAGCCTATGAGAAGATTGCTCAATTATCCATCGAATATCCTCGGATCAGACTCTATCTTAGTAAAGAGGAAAGAGAATGGGTTGATGAGTATTTGAAGATGTTACCTCTTGAAGATAGCAAGGGTTTTGTAGTGATCCATCCTATGATGGGGGACCGGATAAAGTGGTGGAATGGCAATAGTTATCAGCTAGTATCAGATTATATTCGATCAAAAAAATTAGGGGTTGTGACCGTAGGCAGTCCTATGGATTGTGTGGAACTGAAAGGGGCAATGAATTTAATTAGAAGGTTGTCATTGCGACAGAGCGCTGCATTGATATCGAGGGGGAAGCTATTTATTGGCTTGGATTCTTTTCCAATGCATGTCGCCAATGCCTTTAATATTCCCTCAGTTGTCCTCTTCGGTTCCACCGATCCCGGGAAAATCCTATCGTATGATTGTAGGGTGAAGGTCGTCCAATCTTCAGAACATTGCTTAGGTTGCCGGGAAGATACAACGCCAGATAGGTGGAAACAGAATGCGGTTTGTCGTAGGCAACGACTCTATTGTATGGAAAGCATATCACCTGGCCAAGTTATTGAAAAAATAGGGGAGATTTTGAATTCTTCAAAACGAGGATAAAAACTGCTCTAACGTGAACAGAATTGCGGAGAGTTATTCCGATCAATATATTCAAAAGCTATTTAAATAATCATATAATCGGGGTGAGTGACTTTTGGTGATTTCCGTAGAGGGATGGATGAAGATAATTGGCAATGCTTCCCCGGAAACAATGTTGATGGAGAGCATATCAACGTGAAATTTGAGGCGATTCATAAGATTGTTGGGGACACTCCATGTTTAGATTCACGATCGTGTAGAATGCTCTATGACTTTATATTACGGTCGAACATAAAAGACTGCTTAGAGTTGGGATTTGCGCATGGGAAGTCAAGCTGCTTCATGGGGGCCGCTCTGCATGAGAAGGGACAAGGTGGGAAACTGGTGACAATAGATCGAAACAGTGTGAAAAGCCTAAAGCCAAACATTCTCGAACAGATTGAGAAAACAAAACTCTCCGACTATGTTCAACCGGTTTTCTCGGAAACATCATATACTTGGGAACTCATGCATTTGATAGAGGAAGCAACAGTCTCTGGTCATTGTATTCCAGAGTTTGACTTTGTTTTTATTGACGGTGCCCATACTTGGGAGACCGATGCTTGTGCCTTTTTCTTGGTCGAAAAACTATTGAGACCCGGAGGATGGATTCTTTTTGATGATTTAATGTGGACTCTAGAGAATAGCCCTTCCATGAGTCAAGAGGAGCATGTTAGGGCCATGCCTGAAGACGTAAGAAAAACACCTCATGTTGAAAGAATAGTTACACTACTTGTTGCGCAGTCTCCGGAATTTCAGGACATTCTTATTCGTGACGGATGGGCCTGGGCTAAAAAACGCATCACTGAAACAGAATTTAACGCACCCGATATTCAAGTAATCACCAAATTGTACTTTCTTCAAGCTATGAAGAGAGAAATGAGGAACAAATTTAGGGAGATCTTGCCTTTTCTATCTAAGTTAGCCAGGAAATAATATTACCAAGTTCTTGGACTCCATTATTTTTGGACAGGGAAAGAGTGATCCGCCCCTTTTTCACGGGAAAATCGGTGGGGCCAACTTTGGTCTATGCCGGACCACGAGAAAACGAGAAGTTGGGAAAACGAAGAATGTCGCGGCTGGTCAAAGAAGCAAGAAAAGAATTCTGTTTTCATAATTTAATCAGAGACGTAAAGCCTGGGGTCCATCTAGGACAGTTTTACGGTGAGTTGGTAGACTGATGTCTGGTGAGCTGAAAGTTTCAATTCTCGTTAGTGATCTCTCTGAAAATCCAATTGTAAGGGTCTACCCCATTGCTAAAGTCCTTGAAAGAAAGTATTCGGTGGAGATCATTGGTCCAATTTTCGAGGAGAGAATTTTTCCTGCCTATGCGAAGGAATTTGTGTTCAAGACAGTTCCAGGCTGTAATTACCCTGGTTTCTTTCGCCAGATGTTGGAGATCATAAGAAGGATCGAGGGCGATGTTATTTACGTCTTTAAGCCCAGACCAAGCTCATTTTTCCCGGGCCTCCTTGCTAGTTGTCTCCAGGGAAAACCGCTTGTGGTGGATATCGATGATTGGGAGCTAGCTCCCTACTATGAAATGAAGAAGTCGATGGAACGATCCGTGTTTTTCAGGAGATTTTTTGTTAGAGGCTGGAAAGCACCAAATGACTACAAATATACAGTTTTGGCCAACAGTCTTGTGCGTTTTGCTACCCAGGTCATCGTTGTTTCAGACAATCTCCTGAAACGATTTGGCGGTACAAAGGTCTGCCATGGTGTTGATACTGATTTTTTTGATCCCCGTCTGTGCAGCCCTAAAAACCAACTGAGAAAGAAGTGGCAGATTCCCTCACGGGATATAGTGATCCTTTTTGCAGGGACCCCTCGCCTACACAAGGGATTGGATGACCTTTTGAGGGCAATGGCCCTCGTCGAATCGGAAAACAGACTCACTCTGCTCGTTGTAGGGGGGCAGCTTAATGGTCAGATTCCAACAAGACTATTCCGTAAAATGAGGAGTCGAATCAGGGAAATGGGATATCTGCCTCACGAGGTAATGCCCGAATTGCTCCATCTCTCAGATCTGGTCGTTCTTCCTCAAAAGAAGAGCCTCATAGCAAAAGCACAGGTTCCCGCAAAAGTATTTGAAGCCATGGCCATGGCCAAACCCATTATTGCAACGGCGCTGTCGGATTTGCCGGAAATTCTGGAGGATTGCGGGATTGTCATTAGGCCAGGCGATATTGAGGCTTTAGCCCAGAATATTCAAAATATCCTCGAAAACCCTCGTATCGGCAGTATGATGGGGGCAAAGGCAAGGGAAAAGTGCATTAGGCTGTATAGCTATGAGGCCATCGAGAAGATATTGATACCCGTATTCCGACGATTCGAGAAGAGACTTCATTCATGAAAATAATGCTCCAAAACCATACCTTTTATCCGATCTTAGGGGGGATTGAGAATTATCTCTATCATGTGTCGAAAGTCCTCCAGAAAATGGGGCACGAACCGAAAATTTTGTGTGAGAAGCACGATCATAGGCTAGGGGATTTTGAACATTATTATGGTATCGAGGTTATCAGACACCCCTATTACAATGTTCCCAAGAGCATGCTCTTTTCGAAACCAAAAATAGTTGCGAACCAGTTGAAGAATTTCGTTTCAAAGCATGTCGGAAATATAGATCTCATAATATCCCGGTATCCCCATTATTGTTTTGCCACATGTTCGCTTGGCTTAAGAGCACCCGTTTTTTACGTACCCCCCTCCGTTCATTGGAGACAACTGAGGAAGGCATCCTTAAGATGTTCTCTAAAGGTCAAGTTCTTTAACTTGGTTTGGAAGAAATCCATAGACCATCTTGAGCGGGAGTCATTGTTGAAATCGGATAGAATCATAGTGCTCAGTAAAAACATGGAGGATTCTTTAAGAGACTATTACGGGCTAAACGGAGTTGAGATTCATGTTATTTACCCTGGGGTCGAGCTCGGTAAGTTCACCAGAGACAGAGATCCGCTGCTCATTGAGGAGTTACATATCGGGCGAAAGGATGTTGTTCTCTTATATGTGGGGCGTTTATCCCCTGATAAGAACGTAGAGCGGGTTATAAAGGAATTCGAGGCTATCAATAGAAGGGATGTGAAACTTATCATCGTTGGATATGGATCAGATAGGGGTAGGTTAGAGAGAATGGCAAAAGGGTTGGGTTTAGAGAAGGACATTATATTCGCTGGCCCAAGAAATGATGTCGAGAGATTCTATTCCATAGCGGACGTATTTGTTTCTCCTTCGAAGCATGAGCCCTTTGGACAGGTGATATTAGAAGCTATGGCAGCTGGACTGCCGTGTATTGCTTTCAGAAAGGTTGTGCCCGAGTATGAAGTTGCCGCTGAGGAAATGATAGAGGATGGCGTAACTGGCTACTGTGCAGATCCGTGCGATAAAAATGAATTCAGGCAAAGATTATCATTTCTCATAGATCACCCGGATATCCGGAGGGAAATGGGGGAAGCGGGCAGAAAACGCTGTAGAGGGAAGTTCACCTGGGAGAATCATGTGAGCACGTTACTCGATCTGATGGAGATTCGCTCGGCGGAAAAGGGAAGGTAGGCAAAGTTCTTTGAGTCGCACGAGGGGCCAAACGGGTTGCAGGTAAAGCAGATGGTCGGTTAGCAACTCTATTATTCAACAACAAGTCCTCAACCGAAACAGAACCGCTTTTTCTACAAAATCTACGGAATTATGCATGTGGAGAAGAGGATCAGATCTTTGCATGTTAGTAAGTTGGTAAAAAAAAGGATAGATTCACCAATGGAGATCATGGACGTTGGATCAGGTAATGGAAATTATGCCTTCTACTTGGGGAAATCATTCCCGGAAGCCAGGATCATAGGTGTTGATATTTCTAAGGAAAACATGGATACCGCTTCTCTAATCATTAATGTTAGCCGATGTGTATTTGGAAAATAAGAGGGGGTATGGTTTTTTGGTGCATTACGTGAAAGAAGGAATGTAGACGATAACGATGCTACATTCGCAACGAAATCGATGATAAAAGATCATTTAATCGTCTTTTTTCCCCTAGTAGACTGGGATGCACCATGGCAGCGATATCAACAATTTGCTTCGGCGTTTGCAAACCATAACAAAGTCATTTATTTTGAACCCGGTCTATCCATCAACTATTTCTTGAGAAGGCAGGATCTATTATGGAGGAAACTGGCAAGGTCTTCACGGATAAGGAAACAGATTGGCAAGAATCTCTTCGTTTTACATACTCCGCCCATTCTTCCTTGCGGGAATATGAGTCGCTTGATGAATGGGATAAATCAATTTTTGCTCCTACTATTGCTCAAGGTGATCACGAGGAAATTCAAGGAGAAAAAAAATCTTTGTCTCTGGATTAGTGATGCAATCCACTATCCGTTGGTAAAATGGCTCAAACCAAAAATATCCGTATATGACTGTACCGACGCTATCATATTTGGGAGCCGCAGGGAACAGAATTTCCATGACCAAATGAGACAGAGAATCATTGAGGGAAGCAGCGTCTCTTTTTTTACCTCCCAACTATATTTTAAGGAGGGACGTAACTATTCCGATAACTGTCATTATGTACCCAATGGAGTCGATCTTAAGAATTTCAGAAGAAGAGGTTATCGTGTTCCAAAGGAAATGGAAAATATGGGTAGGCCGATTTTGGGTTTCGTGGGCACCCTTGATGCCCGAATTGATCAAGACATAGTACAGGAAATCTTGATTAAGAAGCCAGAGTTTTCGCTGGTCTTTGTGGGTCCAATCACAGATGATCTCCATAAACTGAAGGCAAGCGATAGGGTCTTTTTGCTGGGAAAAAAGGATTATAGGAATATTCCAGATTTCATAAACCAGTTTGATGTCGCCCTTATACCATATCGCCTGTATGAGAATACGAGACATATGTATCCTGTGAAACTCCATGAATATCTTATTCTCGGGAAACCTGTAGTGTCAACATCCCTACCAGAAGTGAGGCAGTTTTCAGAAGCCATTTATATCGCTAAAGATAAACGGGAGTTCGTGGAAAAAATTGACCAGGCCCTGGAGGAAAAAAGCGAGGATGTGAAGGAAAGGAGAATTCAGATAGCCTTGGCCAATACATGGAATCATAGATTGGGGAAGATAGAGAGGGAACTGGGAAAGGTAGCAAAAACCCGTCCTCAAGTCCGATTAAAGGAAAAGGGGGATGAGATTATTCTTTAACCATGGCCAAACCCTATTCTCAAGGGTTCTCAATCTGGGGGATCCCAAAAATTTGTATGGCAAATCGAAGCTGAGGTGGCCGTGGCTTTTTCAACTCAATAGAGCGCCAGTAGGTCTTGGCATTGAGGTGACCAATTCATGCAACCTCAAATGTATCATGTGTCACCGGAAAGTAATGACCAGGGAGATAGGATTCATGAATTTCGATGTGTTCAAGGAATGTGCTCGCCAGGGAATTGAGATGGGCGTGAAAATGATCGTTCCGTTCAATTATGGGGAATCACTGCTCCATCCAAAATTGGTTGACATGGTCGAATATGTGAAGTCCCTGTCAAAGGACACCCTGGTCAAGATCAATACCAATGGGATGCTGATAACCAAGGAGTATGCAAGGGCATTGGTCAATGCAGGGATTGATGAGATAACATTTTCGCTCGAGGGCTGTACCAAAGAGAGTCACGAGGAAATCGCAGTAGGCTCGAATTATGAAAGGGTATTGGCCAATTTAATGAATTTGATCGATATGAAAAAGGAGAATGAAAAACCTCAGATTAGGGTCTGTATGGTTAGGATGGAGGAGACGGCACCACAAATGAAGCAATTCATAAGAAAATGGCAACCCCTTGTGGATACGATCACCATACACGATGTGAATACCGGGTATGGAACGCTCAAGGACAGAAGGGTTGAAAAGAGACCGTTAGAGAGAAAAGTGCCCTGCCGAGAACTCTGGCTGAAATTACAAATCCTCTGGAACGGAGACGTTACGGTCTGCTGCATCGATTATGATGGAAAACTGAAAATCGGAAAAATCCCGAATGACTCCTTGAGCGAACTGTGGTCCGGGAGGAGGCTTCAAAGAATGAGGGAAGTCCATCGAAGAAGGGAATTTGAGAAGATCCCGATTTGCAACAAATGTGATAGTGACAACCACTTGTAACGGCTCTTGCTCAATGTATCGATGAGAAGCAGCACATTTGCCACTCTTAGTAATCAAAAAAGACTATCCATCCGTTATCCTACTGCGAATGAGAAAAAACGAGGGATATCCACCGAGAGGATGAAAATACTTGCGATATCGCATTCATGTGTGGTGGCCCAGTATCAGAAGCGAATGGCGGAAGTCGCCGGATATCCCGACGTAGAACTGACCTTGCTGGTTCCGAAATATTGGTTCCAGTTTAACAAAAACGTAATGTTGGAAAAGGGGAGGGATGACCATTACCGTATAGTGTCGATTCAGCCAATAACCTGGGGTATGAGGGGAAAGGGGTTACGGAACGTGACCCACATCTACTCGGGTATGAAGAGGATATTAGAAGAGATAAAGCCTGATATCGTTGAATTGTGGGAAGAGCCCTTTTCCGGTGTAACTGCACATACGATTTTCTGGGCAAAGAGGATTGTTCCCAAGGCAAAGGTCATATTCTTTTCCGCCCAGAACATCCTCAAGAGGTACCCATTCCCCTTTTCTACATTTGAGAACTACACATACAGGAATGCTCAATTTGCCTTCCTCATGAATAGAGAGGTAGCGGAGGTATTAAGGGGAAAGGGATATGAGAAGAACTTCACCATTTTACCGCTAGGGGTTGATACGGATATCTTTTGTAAGAAAGACGCTTCCCTCCTGAAGAAAGAGATCGGACTGGGGGACTTTGTGATTGGGTTTATCGGAAAGATCACCCAACAGAAGGGGATATTGGATCTCATAGAGGCAGTCTCCCGGATCGATGAAAAAATTCAACTCTTGATCATCGGAAATGGGGATTTAAGAGAAGAGGTAGAGCGGCGGATGGACCTTTTGGGCCTTGGACAAAAAACCGTCATCATGGATGGCATTCCCCATTCGCGTGTTCCCGATTACCTAAACTGCATGGACCTTCTGGTTTTCCCCTCGGTTACCGTACCCCATTTGAAGGAACAGTTCGGAAGGGTAATCGTGGAGGGGATGGCCTGCGAGGTTCCGGTCATAGGGTCTGATTCTGGCCAAATCCCTGGGACCATTGGGAAAGCAGGCCTCATTTTCAAGGAGACGGACGTAAGGGACCTGAGGGAAAAGATTGCGACGTTAATGAATGACCAAAATCTCAGGACCGTGCTTGCAAGGAAAGGGAGGAAAAGGGTGCTTGGAAATTTCACCTGGAAGGTCATCGCCAAGAAGCAGTATCAGGTCTATAGGGAGCTGATGAGCAAAGAGCAATGAGCTATGTCATCAGGAGTAATTTCAAACGGCAAATCGTTACCCTTGCGGATGGCGTTGGGGAACGTATCTTCGGGAAAAGAGACGTAGGTTGCTCCGGAGAGATCAAATCAATTCTGCTCATTCGCCTCGATCATCTCGGGGATGTGCTTCTGACAACCCCTGCGATCAAGTCTTTGAGGCAACGATTCCCTCCCGCCCGAATCACAATGGTGGTGAAAAAGTGGGCCCTAGAGGCTGTTAAGAACAATCCTTGTGTGGACCGGATTATCGTTTTTAATCCCTTTTGGACTGTATCAAAAGGAGAGGGAACGAAGACGGCAGGTGTAGCTGGAATTTATCGGTTAATTCGTCGATTACGGTGTGAACGTTTCGACCTTGCCATTGATTTCAAAGGCGATTTCCGGAACATCCTGATTGCCTATCTATCGGGAGCTAAGCGGAGGATAAGTTACGGCATCCGAGGGGGAGGATTTCTCCTCACCGATGTGGTGCCTTATGAACAGGGGATCCACGAAATTGATAAGAATCTGAGACTACTAGCCCCCCTTGGAATCAATTCTGGCGGGAGCCACATGGAGCTCTACTCCAATAGTGGAGACGTGGCCAAGGCAGAGGAAATCCTTGGCCAAGAGGGGATCGATTTACGTCGCCGAACCATTGCGCTCCATCATGGCGGGGGTTCACACTACAAGCGGTGGGACATGGAGAAGTTCGTTACCCTTGCCAGAAGGCTGGCCAAGGACAATTCCACCAATGTCCTGTTTTTCGGCGGACCTTACGAGGGGAAGCCTTTTCGGTCTGGGGAACAACCGGAAAAGGGCATCTTCCTCATGCCGGATATGACCGTCTGCCAGATGGCTGCCGCCTTCCAGAGATGCGACGTGTTAGTATGCAATGATTCCGGTCCCATGCACATGGCTTTAGCGGTCGACACGCCGACTGTGGCTATTTTCGGGCCAACCTTCGCCAATCGATTTGGTCCAAAGGATTTGAGCAAGAACAAGGTAGTGCGTTCATCCTTACCATGCAGTCCATGCTGGCACCCGGATACGAGTATTGGATGCAAAGAGGCCGATTGCCTCAAGGGGATAGCAATAGATGAAGTGATGGCAGCCATTGAAGAGTTAGTCCAGGAGCCAATGTTTGTGGATCGTGAATAGGGGGGTGATTTCCAAATCAGTACGAGCAATTCGAAAATGTACACAATTCTCACGTACCATACCGTTGGTGATTACAAGGAAATCCTACCCGCGGGGATAAATATCCCTATTGAGGCGTTTCGGTCTCATATGGACTATTTGTTTCAGCACGAGTACAAGGTTGTCCCCCTTGATGAGATTGTTGACCATATGATTCATGGCCAAAAACTGCAGGGTAAAGCCCTTGCCGTCACCTTTGACGACGGCTATGAGGACCACTTCCTCCATGCCTATCCTATCCTCAAGAGGTACGGGTTCCCGGCAACCATTTTCTTGACCGTGCAATACATCAACGGCTCCTGGGAGAGCGAAAAGGCTGAAGGGGGGAAAATCAAGGCCCTTTCCAGAGATCAGATATTGAAAATGCAAGATGGAGGGCTTATCCAATTTGGTTCCCATGGTTATACCCATAGTAATCTTTTAAGTGCCAAAGAAGAAGACAGGGTTTTTGAAATAAGGGATTCCAAGTTGTATTTGGAAAAATTGCTGAGCCGAACGGTTGATTTCATATCTTATCCCTTTGGGGGTTGTGACGAAAAAATACGGCATATCGTGAGGGAAGCAGGATATAAGGCAGGGTTCTCAATCTGGAATAGGAAGCCTGACATCTACTCCATCCAGCGCATTCCATTGCATACTCGCGATGGGCTCATAAGATTTAAATTCAAGCTCTCGCCCTTATACTCCGTCATGAAATCGCTCTTTAGATTTCGTTACCATTTCGGTTATCCCCACGCTATCACGGGTTTTTCTCCCTTCGGAGGCTTATTCGGTTGAGAATATTACAAGTCGCATATAAGTCCGAAATATACGGCGGGGAAAAAGTTTTACTCGACCTTACAAGAGGCCTGATGGATAAGGGACATCAGCTTTTTGTGGCTTGTCCCTCCCGCGGTCCACTAACAGATGTCGCAAAGGCAGAAGGTGCAAAGCCCCTCGTGATTCCGATGAGGAAGACATACAGCCTCCTTGCTGTCTATCGGTTATACAGAATCCTCAGGAGGTATAGAATTGACGTGATCCATTCCCATGGGTTGCTGGTGAATATCCTATCGCGGGTTGCCTCTTATCTCGCGAATACGCCTGTTTCCATCTCAACCGCTCATATCCCATTGCATCTAAGAACTGGAAAACAGGCCCAAAATGTTTGGGAAAAGTTGATGATTCCCTATTACTTGATTGTGGATAATGTGACTTCCTTTTTGAATCACAAAGTTATTGCAGTGTCTCATGCGGTCAAAAGCGATTTAATGGAACAAGGGGTTGATCCGGAAAGGATAGTGGTAGTTCAGAATGGTTTGGACACAAGGCATGTGAACGGAAATAGCCAGAGCACAACGGTGAAATCGAACCGTAATCGAAATCACCCCATTGTGGGTACCATCACGAGGCTATCTCCCCAAAAGGACATTCCAACATTCCTGAGGATGGCGGGCCTTGTGCTGAGAGAGGTACCGCAAACTCAGTTCGTCGTCGTAGGTGATGGTGAACAGAGGGAAATGGCGCAAGCATTAGCCGATCGTTTGGGATTGGATAATCATGTAACGTTCTTAGGCTACAGAAAAGATGCCCAGGATATCTTGAAAACCTTTGATATTTTCGCTCTTTCCTCACTGTGGGAAGGACTACCCATCGTCGTATTGGAAGCCATGGCGGCGGAGAAGCCGGTGGTTGCTACGGCGGTTGACGGGGTAATAGAGGTGGTCGAACATGGCAAAACTGGTCTATTAGTAGATCCCGGGAGGCCCGATCTATTGGCCACATCTGTTGTTGAACTATTGAAGAATCCAGATCGAGCCAAAACAATGGGGCAAAGGGGAAGGGAGAGGCTCGAAACGTTTTTTTCCATACATAGGGTAGTCAATACCGTCGAGCAGATATATTTTTCCCAGGTTTTCAACAAAAGGCCGAAGATATCTGATTGGCCAAAAATTTATTTAAAAAAAATGTATTCGACATTGCGCTACTTTGTGCGTCAACTTTTTTGGGAAGATGGAAAGGGCGTTAAAGCACTCTTCTATCATTCGTTGGATTCCGGAAAACCCTTGGCCAATTTTCTGAGACAAATGGACTATCTCAAAAGGAATGGATATCAAATCGTTTCAATAGAAGAAATCGTTGCCTACATCAAGGGAAGGAAAGAATTACCTTCACGCTCTATCTGTTTGACTTTTGATGACGGATATTACAATAACTATGAATCGGTTTTTCCCGTTCTTAAGAAATATAACGTACCCGCAGCGGTCTTTCTTTCAACCAGATATATGGCTTCGAAAAATCCCAAGGAAATCGACCTAAAAATGGGTGAAAGGTTCTTATCGTGGGGAGAGATTAGGGAGATGGGTGGCAGCGGAGTGGATTTCGGTTCCCATGGATACAATCATTGTGATTTGACGAGTTTGTCCTCTGATACATTATTTGAGGAAATCCTCCTTTCAAAGCAATTGATAGAAGAGAACCTATCCCGAAAGATTCGATGTTTTTCTTACCCCTATGGAAGATATGATAAAAGGACCCAGGGATTGGTCAAAAAGGCTGGCTTTGAGGCAGCATTCATCACGATCCCCGGTAACATAAGGCCAGGAGATGACCCCTTCGCCCTCAAGAGAACCCTCATTGCCCCCACCGATTCGCTTTTCGATTTCAAGAAGAAGATTTCCGGGGTGTTTGTTTAGATCTGGGGAGATAACTTGTTCGGCGGTGAAATACATTTCCTCCGGGAAAACTCAATAGAGAGACTTTTCCTCAGGGTTTTTGGGTCTTGGCACACTGGTGCAAGGATCAGGGCATTCTATATCCTGCGGCTTGCCGCAAAACACCTCAAGGCGGAGTGTCGTATTTTAGATGCTGGCTGTGGTTTGGGGAGGCATGCTTTTTTCATTGCCAAGAAATATCCGAATAGTTCCATTATTGGGGTTGATTCAAATGGAGATAATATCTCGATATGTAACGCTATAAGGGAGAAGAACGGCTTTGAGAGGGTGAGATTTCTAGAAGGGGACTTACGGTTTTTGGATTTAGGTCAGCACTTTGATTTGATCATTTGCTCAGATGTTCTGGAGTATATTGAAGAAGACGACGTGGTTTTAATCAATTTCAGAAGACTCCTTAAGGAAAACGGAAGGTTGCTCCTTCATACTCCACGGGTACATTCGAGAAAATACCTACGCTTATTTGAACAGTACTTCAAACGTGATCCCTTGGAAGAATCGGCCCATGCACGAGAAGGTTATACGGAGCGTCAGCTGCGTCAAAAACTGGGGGAGAATGGGTTGATGATAACTGATCTTAGGTACACATTTGGGTATTTCGGGTCACTGTCGTGGGAGTTATCCAAAGTCTTAGAAAGGGTTAAGCCACTTTTTATCCTCTGTTTTCCTCTGATGCTCTTTTTAGGTTACATGGACAGCTTGAAAGCGAACAGAAAAGGGAATGGCATTTTGATAGAAGCTCAGCGACCTAGGGAATATGTGGTGTAGGGTATCATTTCTTTGAGGAGAGTCGCAAAGATACTCTACTTAAATCCGAGCTCGGAAGTGGGAGGCGCGGAAAGGAGCCTGCTCGATCTCCTGAGATATCTGGACACGAGGGAGTACTATCCCATCGTAAGCCTCCCTTCGGAGGGGAATTTGACGCGGGAACTGGAGAGGAGAGGAGTCGAAAAGAAGATTATCGCTTTTCACCATGAGATCTCTCGGTTAAGCAGGGAGGATGGGAACCTATGGTTTCATCGATTTCTTCCGATAGTTTGGTATCTCTTACCAACTGCTATCAAGATGGCAAGGTTCGTTCGAGAAAGGAATATAGATATGATTGTCACGAACGGAATTAAATGCCATTTTATCGGGGCACTCGTTTCCTCGTTAACAAGGGCCAAGCTCATTTGGCATGTAAGGGATGTGGTAGGAATGGGGTGGTTGAGGCGAATATTACGGGCAATGGGGCAGGTTTTTCCGGACAAGATTATTACCAATTCGGATGCCGTTGGAAGTATGTTCTCCGGAAATGGGAGAAGGGAAACCGTCTATAATGGAATCGATCTATCCCATTTCAACCCTGAAATTGATGGCTTCAAGGTCCGTGCCCAGCTTAAGGTAGGGAGGGATACCACGCTGATTGGGACGATAGGTCATTTCGCTCCCCTGAAGGGATTTGAAGATCTCATAGAGGCAATGGGAGAAGTGGTGCAACAAGAGCCCAATATCGCGTTGGCATTCGTGGGGGAGGCCATTTATCCAAATTCTCATCGGTATAAGCAAAAACTCATATCGTTGGTTGACTCCATAGGCTTGAAAGACAAGGTTATTTTTACGGGCTTTAGGGAGAATATCCCTGAGCTCCTCGCATCCTTCGACCTCTTCGTCCTTCCATCCCGGTCCGAAGGCTTCGGCAGGGTCAATCTCGAGGCCATGGCAATGGGAAAGCCCGTCATCTCCACCATAGTCGGTGGAATTCCGGAGGTCGTCCTCGATGGAGTCACCGGGATCTTGGTACCACCCGGAGACCCAAAGGATTTGGCCCGTGCCATCATGAGGTTGTTACATGATACCCAGCTGAGGGAGTCCTTTGGAAAAGAGGGGAGAAGAAGGGTGGAGGAACATTTCACCCTTCAGGCCCATGCACAGAGGATTCAAGAGATATACGGGGAGACTTTTCTGAAGGGGTAGATTCCATTGATGTCCTCTCCATAACCATATTTATCCACCAGCGATTCCATTGAGAGCTTTACCTTTCCATCTCCGTTTGTTTTCCGGGCCGATGGAGAGGAGGTTTTTCTGGACAACGTGGATCCGCGGTTTGGAAAGGGCAGTAACCTTGAAGAACTCTATGCCGGCCAGGTGCCTATGTGAATAGCAGGCTGGAGAAACTGGTCGAACGGATAATCGAACATTCTGAAACGCCGCCGGTCATTGTCATACAGGCCGACCACGGTTCAGGCTTTATTCACGATTTCAACCTCTATCTGGACAGGCCTCCCTGTGACGAGTTTCTCAGAAAGCAGATGTGCATCTTCAGCGCTTTTCACCTTCCGGGGAAAGGCCAAGATAGAGTTTACGATTGGATTACTCCGGTCAACACGTTCCGGGTGATATTCAACCGCTGCTTCAAGGCGGGAATCCCGCTGCTGGAAGACAGGTGCTATTATTCAAATAAAAAGACGCCCGCAGTTTTCCTGGATGTCACTGAACGGCTGCGAGCCGGGGATTAACCTGCATATTTCACGAGGATTACAGGATGGGGGTCTTGATTGCTCTATCATTTGCTTTCTGTGCGGTTGTCGCCTTGCATTATCCATAAGGTTGTGAACTCTAAATATAGAGGGTATGAGAAACCTGGATTTCCAGGAAACCGACTTCAGTCATAGGGGGTGCAAAGATATCGAGACAAGGATATTTATCATTGGGAGCCGAAAGGAATGAAAGTGGTTTACAGAAAATGATTTGACGGTTTTGATCGGAAATATTTAGTTAACCTAAGGCGCAAAGGGGGAAAAGGAATAGTTGACCCGGGATTGAATTGTAGGCCTTAATAAAAGTAATTAAGAAGGGGGCTATTGACATTTAAGGAGCTTGCAACTGGATATTCGGTTATACAGAAGTTAGGCGAAAAGGGCTCTCATACTACCATTTTTTAGGATTCGTTCAATCTAAGAAGGAGGAAATCACGATGAAATGTTTTGCACGGTTGATAAAGGCAAATGCCGTCGTTGTTTTGTTCTATTTGATCGTTCCGCTGAAGGCCTATGCCTACCTTGATCCGGGAACCGGCAGCTATATCTTTCAACTGATTATAGCTGCCTTTGTTGGGGGATTGTTTGCGGCCAAGCTATTCTGGAATAAGATTAAGATATTGTTGAAGAATTTGTTTTCAAAAGGGGAAAAACTTGAGAAGGTTCAAGACTAAACAAGATATGCCAAGCTCATTTCGGGATCCAAGTGGGTTCCTTTTTTATGGCGATGGGTCGATTTATCGTCAAGTAAACATTAGCTATCAAGAAAATTATGGTCATTTGATGCATTCTGGTCTTTATGAAACCCTTGTAAATGCTCAATTATTGATACCTCATGAAGAAGTTGACATTGAGGGTGAAAAACCAGATAAAACTCATAAGATAATCAAGCCTGAGCTGATACCATTTATATCATATCCATACGAGTGGTGTTTTAGCCAATTGAAAAATGCAGCTTTAACCACCCTTGAAATTCAAAAGAGAGCGTTTGATTTCGGAATGTCCCTGAAGGATTGTAGTGCTTACAATATACAATTCAGAAAAGGCAAACCTGTATTAATTGATACACTTTCTTTTGAGAAGTACCCCCTTGGACAGCCCTGGATTGCGTATAGACAGTTTTGTCAACATTTTCTGATGAGCTATAAGGATATTCGGCTAAATCAATTATTTCGAATTTACATAGATGGAGTGCCTTTAGATTTAGCAAGTTCGCTTCTTCCGTTTGGCACTTATTTAAGATTTTCCTTGCTTTCTCATCTTCACCTTCACGCTAAAAGCCAAAACCACTTTGCTGATAAGACGATAAATACAAGTGGTCGTGAGGTAACAAGTCTTTCTTTTCTCGGCCTCATTGACAATTTAGAATCAACTATCAAGAAAATGAAGTGGCGGGATCAAAGTAGCGAATGGGCTAATTACTATGAGGACACCAATTATTCTCCGGAGGCGCTTCAGCGAAAGAGACAGATTGTGGCTGAATTCCTAAACAAGATCAATCCAAGGAGCGTGTGGGATCTTGGTGCAAACGACGGGATGTTTAGTCGTATCGCTAGTGATAGAGGGATACAGGCTATCTCGTTTGATATTGATCCTGTTGCTGTTGAAAAGAATTATCTTCAGTGCATAAAAAACGATGAAACCAATATCCTCCCTTTGTTGCTTGATCTAACTAATCCAAGTCCCGGTATTGGTTGGGAAAATCAAGAAAGAATGTCCTTGACCGACCGTGGTCCAGCGGACGCAGTATTTGCCCTTGCTTTAATCCACCATTTGGCTATTTCCAATAATCTTCCGCTTAGAAATACCGCGAACTTTTTCAAAAAGATTTGTAATTGGCTTGTCATCGAATTTATTCCAAAAAGCGACTCAAATGTAAGAAGGCTTCTAACAACCAGGGAGGATATTTTCCCTGGTTATACACGACAAGTCTTTGAGAGCGAATTCAGGAAATATTTCAAGATTGAAAATTCCGTAAAGATCAAAGATTCCGAAAGAATATTATACCTGATGAAGAAGAGGCAGACCTAAATATCGAGAAGTCGATTGTTATTCCGCCCTTCTGGATTGCCATATTTCGCATTTTATTTCTCTTTTCTCATAACATAAGATAGACGTCGTTAAATCACATTGTAAACGGCAATAGGAGGTGAATTCCGTTTTCAGCGTAGCCTCACTTTCTTTTTCCCGATTTTTATGGATAGTTCGGATATGGAACGTGTTGGCGTACAGGTCAATGCAAATATAGAATCTCAGAGTGCCCTGCTTGAAACACAGACAATCCAATAGGATAAAGGTCCTACAAATTGGCAAGTTCTATCCCCCATATCGAGGAGGGATGGAGTCGACGCTCTACGATCTTTGCGATGAATTGAAGGATAAGGTCCATCTTCGGGTACTGGTGGCACACACGGGAGGTGGCACACGGATAGATGATGAGGACGGGGTAGAAGTGATCAGGGTTGGAAGCCTTGGCACGATCTTTTCGACCTCGATATGCCCCACCATGGCGTATTGGATCAGGAGGCTTGAGGCCGACATCGTGCAGATACACCATCCCAATCCAATGGCCACTATTTCATACCTGTTATCCAATCACCACGGTGAACTCGTTGTGCTGTATCAGAGCGACATTGTCCGGCAACGGGTAACCTACAGGGTGTATGCCCCCTTTTTGACGAGGATGTTGGAAAGGGCTCAACGAATTATCGTTACGTCGCCCCAGTATCTGGGGAGTTCCCCCCTGTTGACGAGATTCAAGGGGAAATGCGTCATGATTCCCCTCGGTATCGACCTGAGCAGATTTGAAGACCAAGGGAGGGAGAGGGAAATAGCCGCGATCCGCTCTCACTATGGAGGGAGGATCATCCTCTTCGTGGGGAGATTGACCCAGTATAAAGGGGTTTCGTATCTCTTGGAGGCAATGAGAGAGGTATCCGGACGACTCGTGATCATTGGCACGGGGGATTTGGAACGACGGCTCAGGAATCAGGCCGCCGGAAATGGCCTTTCGGCAAAGGTGCATTTCCTGGGCGAATTAGAGGAGAGGAAAATAGTGCCTTTCTTTCATGCCTCCGATCTGCTCGTTCTCCCCTCCATAACGAGAAACGAGGCCTTTGGACTGGTCCAGCTGGAGGCCATGGCCTGCCGTAAGCCCGTGGTCAGTACACGCTTGGAGACCGGAGTCCAATACGTGAATCAACACGGAAAAACCGGTTTCGTCGTTCCACCGAGGGACCCGCGGGCCCTTGCGGAAGCCATCAACGGATTACTGGACGACGAGAAATTGAGAACCAGGATGGGCACGGAGGGGAGGAGGAGGGTGGAGAAGGAGTTCACGAAGGAACGGATGGCACGGGAGACATTGAAACTGTACGAGGAAGTCTTGGCGAGTTCCGGCCCATAGTCATGCGGCTATCTCCTGAGGAACAGTTTATTTCGAGCGTATTGAGCCTTGGCCTGAAAACCCAAGATCCTCATGGTGAGGAAAGGAGGTGGCCCAGGGACGGCATCAACTGGGATGGGTTCGTCCCGTTGGTGGCTCGCCATGGCCTCTGGGCGTTGTTGTTTCACTTGACAAAAAACCTCAACCTTGAAAAATCCCTGCCCGACGACGTCTCCAAGGGTTTGGAGGACCTTCACCGATCTTCCACCGGCATTTGGGGCACCCATCGGCAAATCCTCAGGAGAATTCTCAGGCGATTTTGCGAAACCGGCCTTGAGGTGGTCCTCCTCAAGGGAGCCCAACTTGCCCATAGCGATTATCCAGAGCCTTGCCTTCGCCCCATAGAGGATATCGACCTCCTGGTGAGGAGATCGAATCGGGCAAAGGTTATGAGGCTCATGCTGGAAATGGGGTTCAACCCGTATGAGACCAACCAGACCTGCGACAAATTCTTCATCAGACGGATTCCGAAGCATCCTAAGAAGGCTTTGCCCAAGCCTATTTTCGTTGAGGTTCACTCCAACCTACAAACCCCTATCCGGCTGAATAGGTCGTTTGACATCGACATCGACGAACTCTGGAAGGGCGCGCGAGAGAGGGTCATGTTTGGATTTCCCTTTCTCGAGCTTTGCCCTACCCATAATCTGATCTATCTCTGCGCTCACCTAGGCCACCACCATTTCAGCCGCTTGATTTGGGCCTACGATATCGCCCTCCTCGTCCATCGGCACAGAACGGCAATTGAGTGGAAAACGCTGGAATATATCTGCGGGAGCGTGAGGATCAAGAATTCCCTCTACTACGGTTTGAGCTTGTGCCAGGAGTTCTTTGGGGTTCCCATACCGGACAGTGTGTTGAGGGGCCTTTCACCATCCTGGGGGAGAGGGAGGATGGGGCAGTTCCTCATACGGAGGCATCTCCGGGGCCTTGAGAAATCCCGGGTGAGTCGCTTTAACCAGTGCCTGATCAAGGCAATCCTGATCGATAGCTGGAGGGAGGCAATTCGATGGTTCCTATTCCCGACAAGGGAATGGATGAAACAGGAGTATTCCCCCGGGAATACCCACCGGATTTACCGCTACTATCTTCTCCATCCCCTCCTATACCTAATTAAGACCATGAGGACCCCGGTGAGGTAGGCGCGTGATTCGTGTCCGTTAGGTTCGTGCTCGTGTCCGTGGACTGTTTCCGTGCCGTTCGTGCCGGTGCTCCTTTGTCGTTAGTCATCAGACATTTGACATTTGGCATTTCCTCTCGTGTTCATGTCCGCGTTCATTATCACTTATTTGTCATTTGACATTTGAACTTTGTCATTGATTCCCGTGTCCGTGTTTCGTGTTCGTTAACACAAGCCGCTTGGAGATTTCGGGTTGAAAACGTACTTCGTCATCTTTCTCTCTTCCCTTCTCATGAGTTACCTCATCACCCCCTTCATCCGGAAGTACGCCATCCTCAACGAGGTAATGGATGAAGATGGTGATTCTCGGAGGGTCCACAATGGCTCTATTCCACGTCTTGGGGGAGTGGGCATTTATCTCGGGTTTTACCTTCCCTTTCTGGGTTTCCTTTTTTATCAGAATCGGATTTCCCATCTCTTGCTTTCGGATATCCGGCAGTTCTTGGGGTTGTTGGCCTGTAGCACCATCATATTGGCATTGGGAATATATGATGACATAAAGGGAGCCGGGGCCGCGAAGAAGCTGGCTGTTCAGACGATAGCCGCCATAATCCTCTTCTCTTTTGGATTTGAGATACAGAAGATCAGTAATCCCTTTGGCGGCGCAATTCATTTAGGATGGCTAGGCCTGCCCGTTACGGTCTTTTGGCTTGTTGGCCTCTCCAACGCCTTTAACCTCATTGATGGCATCGATGGTCTGGCATCGGGTGTCGCATTCTTCGCCACCTCGGCTCTTTTGGCGGTTGCCCTCTTTTTTGGGAACGTCCTCCCATCTCTTTTCACCGCGGCCCTTGCAGGGGCCACCCTTGGTTTTTTGCGGTATAACTTCAATCCGGCGAGAATCTTTATGGGCGACTCGGGCAGCCTTTTCCTGGGATTTACCATTGCCGCGGTATCCATCCATGGTTCTGCGAAGGCTCATGCTGCTGTGGCCATCCTCGTTCCCATCATAGCGTTGGGCTTGCCCATCATGGATACACTGCTCGCCATAGCCCGCAGACTGTATCGGGGATTGCCGATACCCACAGCGGACAGGGAACACATCCACCATAAATTGATCAAACACGGATTTTCCCACCGAAGGGCGGCCTTGGTTTTATACAGCTTCTGCGTTGTTCTGAGCTTGTTGGCCGTTCTTCTATCCTTTAGCTCCAGCTTGCTGGTGGGGATAATCCTCGCTTTTCTGGGGCTTCTGATCTTCTGGGCAGTAAGGAGGTATAAGATCCATGGGAAGATCTATCCCTCGTACCGTCAGCGTGTTTCGCGATAGCCCGTTCACCGAGTTCAGGAGGTGAAAAGAGATGTACATCCTTGGTATTTCGGCATTCTACCATGACAGCGCTGCGTGCCTCGTCCGGGATGGGGAGATCGTGTCCGCGGTGCA
>SMTZ1_10013095_pt1 | contig 43512 bp, 39 predicted proteins | sample DeeMarSWOR136_30_FD_25667 | JGI IMG/M metagenome (IMG submission 25667) | reverse complement strand
TTTTTATGTGGAGAAACCCAATGAGATTAGAGTGTTGTTTGCTGGGACTCTGAAAAGTGCAATGACAGGAGGAACAAAGAAGCTCCCACCACACTGTCGCCGAATGTGGGCACTCTTTAAAGCCCTCTCAGCCCTTCACTCTAACCACTCTATTTTTTCGTCTGCTTTGCTGTCCAGAAGAGGAGGGTTTGCTGAGGCTCCTGCACGGTGTTGAGTTTGGGGAATGTGGGAGGAAAAAATGAACAAAAACCTCCTAACCTATCTACTATAACTTCAGCTCTGTTTCGTGCCTGAGTCTTTTCAGCCCCCATCTTCTGATGCTTTACTCCCACAAAAAAAGGGAGGGGAAAATTTTTGGGTTTATTTCTGTTTTCTGAGTGTCATATAGGCTAGTAAGCCGATGACCACGCCGATTGCTGCGATTACCAGTATGACTATGTCTATTGTGAGGTATGCGGGTATCTCTGGAATTGCTGGGTATGATGGAAGTCTGTTTACTGTGGTTTGAGCAATCTCTTCTGCGCTAGGAGCCCCTGCTGCTGCCGCGCCTTCGTCTACACCAAATGTGATTGTTTCCTGTGAGGGATAGTAGGATTCGGAGCCTTCGAACATCGCAGTGACTTTGTATTCGCCGACAATGGCGGGAGCCCACATGTGGCTGAACCTACCATTTTCATCGGTTGTAACAGTGGCTGAGTACCAGTCGCCGTTAGGATCTTGGATCTTCAAGAATACTTTGACACCTTCGTAATTTTCGGGACATATCTGCTGCATGTAGACGTATTCCATCCACTCTCTCATGCATTCATCAGATACTGCGGGAAGACCATTCGGGAACCGGTTAGTCACAACGGCTTGCTCTACGCCAGGACTAATATCCATTACTGAGCCCCTTATCATGACGCTGGATCCTAGTGATACACCCATATCTGGTGCGGTTACTGTTGTTTTGGTTGGTCCTTTTCCGAAGACATATATCTGGTTGTCAAAGGCGTTATGTTCCACAAAGCATTCGTCTGCATGAGCGCCAGAACATCGACTACTGTAACTTAGTATGCTCCATACTAGAGTTCCGTCAGTGCAGTTTATGGCAAGTCGCCTAGCCGGATGCAGGGGCGGAGTGTATAGATATCCTTCTGAAACGAACAGCTTTCCATCGCAGATAGTTTGCGTTCTGTAACCGAAAATGGGGTATATACCGAAGGGAGTGTCGTAACCAGAGGTTCCGCGACTGAAGGTCCACGCGAGCTGTCCTGTTGCAAGATCGATGGCATTCACAATGGCACCGCCGCCGTTAATGTAAACTTTGCCGTAAGCGATTTCTCCCCAAACATTTTGTGAAGAATATGCGTCAAATGGTACTGCAACTGGACCCCACAGCTTTTGTCCGTTAGTTAGACTGTATCCGTACGCTTCATGATTATCACTGTCGTACTCGACCCAATAGCCGTCTCGCGCACAAACGAGGTTCATGTCTACTAAGAATGGTCGTGTTTGGTTTATCGGTCCCCAGAGGAGCCCACCTGTTTTTGCACTAATTCCTGCTACAATCTGATAGCCAAATTGTGTACCTTGGAACATGAAGCTTTCAGTGGTAGTGAGAAGAAGAACTTCGCGGGTGACTCTTGAAAGGCCGAGGGTGACGCTTTGACCGTTGAGTTGAAATGTCCTTGGGACTCTCCACTGTATTCCGTCTGAGAAAGTATAGTTTCGGAATTGCACCGAGGTTCTTACCTGCTGATTACTCACAGTTTCGAATAATTTGGTCGAGTTCCACATGAACAGCTCGTCACCTTGGGTATAATAGGCCAATAGGCCTCCAGGGTTTTCTCCTTCGATATCCGTTAGACATGCTAGGTTTCTAGCATATGTTGAAGTGTCGGCCTCGCCCTCTTCGGTTGTAACGTTTGCCAGATGTTTGCAGGTGAATGCATCATATATCCTAAAGACCATAGCGCCAGATGGCCCGAAAATCGAGCTACTTTCTGAGTCTATGCTCCATAGGAATCCATGCGATCCAAATCCCTGGTTATTATGCCAACGGAATACTTGACCGTATCTAAGGAATTCCTTACCTGATAGTCCTGCAGGTTTGGACCACAGTACTTCTCCTGTGCGAAGGTCTATTGCTTCCCAGCCGTCGATGTAATTATGTCCAGCTCCCCAACCTGCGTACTTTGTGTAATAGAGTACTCCGGCGACTATTATTGACCCATCGTATTGGTCTACAGTTATATCGGTTGATGTAAATTGGGTTGATTGATCGCTGGGTATGGGTCCTCCTGGTTGACCTCCCTCACGTACCGGTTTTGTCCACAGAATGTGAGGAGAGTTTGGCGCTTTTCCATATGGATCAAAGCCTCCGATGGCATCGTACTTACCATAAGTAGTGAATCCGGTGCTGTCTAGTCCATACCAGTTAGAGGCAATTTCCTTTCCCCATTCCCAGTTCGTTGCGAATACTGGACGAGTCCAATAATAGTCTGGAAGAGAAGGAGTCTGATATATTGGTACTACTGGATCTGCCTGTACGGTGAGCGTCACTGCTGGGCTTTCTGCGGGCAACACACGGCTGCCTACCAGTTCCGGATGATAATCTTGGGTAGTGGGATCTTGATTCCATGGATTCATACCGTCCAGTATTTCTCCTGGGTAAATGGATTTGACGCTGTATTCACCGACTTCAGTTGGTGTCCACGAAGTTGCTACGCCTCCTGTCATACCAGCAGTGAATGGTCCTAGTTCGATTTTATGTCCATCAGGTGCTGTTACTTCTATGATTACATTTTCGTGCCTATCGCCTAGCATACCGTGACTTGTTGGTAGGGGATGAGTGAAAATGGCTTGCAAATAAACGAGTTGGTTGACGCCTACAGGGTCAGGTGAAACGGATGTGTATAAGAAAACTGGAATTTCAGTTGGTAACTCCAAGGGCGCTGAGACAGTGGGCAAACTAACAATTATTGCAGATAATGTCAAAGTCAGAATCAAAGCTATAATAGCAGTTTTTGATTTGCGGTAATTTCTTTTCATGTTTTTCCACCAAGTTTTTGTTAACTCAGGATTCTTTAACTAGAGTACGTAATAATTGCTTGTAGGTGGAGCCCCCACCAACACCCAGCCAATGATGGGTAGCAACCTTTTTTAGCTACGACACAGCCATGGGGTAGCTTATGGAATTTCAAGATTCGGATATCGAGACATTTGTGGATTTGGGACTCAGTAATTCAGAGGCAAGAGTCTTAGTCGCTCTTTATAAAATAGGAACAACTGAGGTATCTAGAATAGCTAAAGCTTCTACGGTAGCTCGACCAGACGTATATCGAGCCTTGTCTAAACTCCACAAGTTAGGATTGGTTGAAAAGATTATAACGCACCCCTCGAGGTTTAGAGCTGTTCCGATAGAAACTGGAGTATCTGTTTTGTTGGAACACAAACTCAAAGAATACAGTGAATTAAAGTCCGAAAGTGCCTCTTTGATCCGCAGAATGAGCAAAGAAACCATTCGTAAAGAACCTAATCAAGAATCACAGTTTGTTTTGATTCCTTCCAGAGAAGTACTTTTCAAACATCTAACAAGAAGTATCGAAAAGACCCAAAAGAGCATAGACGTTTCTACTTCATGGAAAAGATTCAAATCTGCTTGCTATCGCTTAGCTGAGCCCCTTGAGAAAGCGTGGCTCCGGGGAGTAATTGGTCGAGCAATCATAGAAAAAACTGAAGAACCAGCTTTAGAATTTGTAAAGACTTATTGGCAAAGCCCGCAGGCTGAGATCAGACACGTTAACTTCCCCCCTAAGTCTATAATGGCTCTTTACGATGAAAAAGAAGTGTACATTTATATTATACCTACAGCGGCTATGACAGAGTCTCCTGCGCTCTGGTCAAATAATCCAAGTCTCGTAGCTATGGCAGAAGAGCATTTTGAAACAAAATGGAAAACAGCACAATAACTGCCAGTGATGTGATTCCCGAGTTTCCTTCATGGACTACGATTCCACTCTCTATGACGGCAACGGTTTCTGCAGCCGCCGCCTACCAGCTCAGCGTCTGGCAAATACTGACTTGTCCAGTGTCAGCCCACAATCCCACTGCAAGACGGTCAACCCGGTCAGGGTAGAATCTGTCTAGCTTTATGGTGACGTACCAATAAGGTATCAGCACCAACGGTTCTTCTCTGGAATGCGGCCATAATTCTGCTGATACAGACTCTTCAACTAAGGTGAAATTGTTTATTATTTCGCCGTTTACTGTCCACGAGAAATTCTTTGCGTACTCAACTGCAATGTTTATGGCTTCTTCCTTTGATATGTTTACTTCTGTGCTGCCCACCTTGTAAAGAGTCCAGTCGTCGCTGAGTGACTGCAAAAAGCCGTAATTATCGAAGATTAATTCTACACTTTTTGCTTGGAAGTCAACATTATCGGATGTGTGCACAAACTGGATTTTTACATCATTCACTTCAATTGAGATTATAAGCTTCACGTTGCCTGATGTTGTTTCAGAGTTTCCGATTTCATCGACTGTATACAGCATGTTTCTCATCACTTCCAAATGTGAGGCTCCAGAGTAGGTTTGGTATCTTTCGAGAAGGTCTTTAGCGGCATCAAGTATGTTGTTAGGCTGTAATTGTGAGTAATAGGGTGTACCTTCAATCACGTGCAGATAGTAGCTAGAAAGGGTGGTGTCTCTAAATCTGAGCGTCACATCCAACTTGCTGCCCTCATATGTGAGGGAGTAACTTATAATCTCTTCAACGATGCCCCCCCAATCAGAGCGATACTCCACAGTGTTGCCTTTCAGATTTGCGACATATTTTGTCATGTCAAGATGAACTACATCTCTCAGGAAGGCTTGCACCTTGCTTGTGGACGTGCCCCAAGATAATAGCCGTTCATTCTCCGTCGATACTTCTTCAAAGTGCGCTTCCAGCAACTCATAGTCATCGGAGATTTGTTCATAATTCATGGATAACTGGTTTAAAGACATATATTGCGCACCAGACACAGCCGCTAAAATGATAACCCCAATCATCAGAACCGCAAAAAAGGATTTCCACTTTAGGGATAGCGTGAATTGACGTTTTTGTGCGCTCTCAGGCGTCTCTTCTACTCCCCTCATGGTCATCACAGCCGCTTCTCCGAAGGCGGAGAGCTTGTATCTTCCATCATCCAGTTTTGTTACCAGTTCCCCGAGGTTTTCAAGATGATAGGTTAGATGGGAGCTGGAGATTCCAAGCGTCTCGAGCATTGTTGAGAAGTTTCTGGGCTTCTCTGCGAGCATTCTAAGAATTTTACGGCGGGCTGGATGACTCAAAGACAAAAACATAATTGAGTAGGGCTCTTTCTCTGAATCGGGCACGGGTTTACCACCAAACCATAATATGGTTGGACAAAGCAGAAAAGTCTTTTTGGTCAAGAAGACTTGACTAACTCATTATTTGATAAGTCAAGAAGCCTTTACGAAAATTCTCTTATGAATATCTAACCGCAAAATGAATCTGTGGGGCTTACAGCATAAAGGCTTTCGCATCAAACCTGCCTTTGTTGACCTGCCCGTTTTTCTTTTCTGGATTCAATTTCGGATAAAATACGCCCACCCATTTCTGATGACATAATGCTTGGTCAATGTTGAATCGTTTACCTGTTTAATACTTCCATCTTTTCCCTTCTTAGCTGCTCAAGTTGCTTTCTGTATTTTTGTGTGCGATACTTCATGGCTTTCAAATTGGGTATTGCGACATCTCTAAGATATTTCACTTCTTTGCTGGATATCATCTTTTGACTCCCCACTTGAAATAAGGATTTAAAATAAAAAAAAGGTTTATGAATTCAGAATATTAACTAACAGTTCACCCATTTTTCACGTTAATTCAAAACAGTTATCTGAAAATAGTTTCCGTCAGTCTCCAAAAGAGCCCTCAAAAATCTTGTCTTCGGTTACATCTAACTGTCTTGACATCCAAGTTTTCAGCGCTTTCTCGAAATGTGGAGAGCCCTCCGCAAAATCGTAACAGTAAGTTATAACCAAGCCACCTTTTAGCGCGTAGAGCTGTACAGTATTTGCCTCTTCATTGACGCTGAAGGATACAGTCTCTGCGCCTGTCGACATAGATTTGAAATCCTCCCACTGCTTGCATGCGGCAATTACAGGTCTTTTTGTTGAAGGGAAGAAGGGTCTCTCCAAACCTGAGATCTCTTTCAGTGAAGCTGAGAGCCGATCCGCAGTCAGTTGAATCTTGTCCGTTAACTCTCCGAGCTTCTTAAGTTTGTCCGCTGTGTAGCCAAGTTCAGTTATTAGGCGATCAAGATCTTTTTCATGCTGTTTAAGCACGGCTAAAATGAATTTAACTGCATCGATGGCCCCGGAGTTTTCTGAACTTATCTTAAATCCCTTCCCCGCTGCTTTTTTTGTGTCAGAAGGGATATACTTGTTATTTCGAGCATCGACATATTTGAAAAACTGATGTGTCTACGAAATACGCGAATTAATGATTTACTCTGATGGTCTTGTTTTTCTTCAAAAACTGTAGGCGGAAACAAGCTTTTTCCTGAAAAACTTGGAAACAACAAAAACATGCCATTTCCTTTTGTGATGTTTCGTTAAGTGTCCTTGAGGGCTTTCCAGAGTTGACGGTATAAAATTAAGATTGAGAATGCTGTACTGAAGATCACGTAAAAAACAGCAATCAGCGTTGTAAATAAGCCGATGGCAACAAAAGCCAGCATGATTGCCGCACCAATTCCTATGTTTACAATGCTGTAAAGTATTACTGTCTTGCGGAAGCCGTATCTAGCTTTGAGTTTTATCCACCCTTGCAAATTCCAAAAATCTCTTAGCTGCAATGGAGCTGAAATATCTGTTTCCTGTTTTTGCTTAAGGATTTCTTGTCTTTGAAGTTCCATGGTTCTAGGCAGCAAAACTATGGAAAGTAACGCCGCCGAAATTATCATGAACATCGATAAGAGGAACTGCTCAAGGAGAGCCACAACACCCGCAAGGGCAACAAGAAAAGTAACCCCGCTTACCCAGTAGTATGTTGTCTCTCTCTTTCGTCGAGCCCTGACTATGCCGATTGTTCCTGCTACGCCACAGAAGCCAATCAATAACATAATCGTCAAAAATAGCTGATCCTTCATTCAGGCGCCCCCTTTCACGATATGCAACAATTTAATAGTTAACAGCCTGTTCTTGAACAATTTCTCCCCGTCATGAAAGACCTGCGCGTAAGAGGCAAGTAAATTTTTTGGTTACCTTTCCGGGTTCACTTTTATCAGCTCCGGAACTTGCCCCGCCTTTCCCACAGCCCCACGATACAATATGAAAACGCCCTTAACCCCCTCTATACCCAACGCTCTATCTATTCCCCGCCTGATCACGCCGCGGACATCATCGCCCTTTATCAGGTTCGCCACAGCCGTAGCCGCAGCATCAGCAACCCCAGCGTCAACAGCAAAAACCGTCACCGCCTCAGCCTCCCCAAAACTCAAAGCGTGGCTATATAGCCCTGAGCTTGTAGCTACTCCTATAGGGAATTTTTTCAGCCTGAAGCCCATCTCTCTGGAGAGCGGAGCATCACCCGCAGCCAAGGCAATATCAACCGGCTGATCTGAAACAGCAGAAACTTCCCCTCCATCCTCTACCACCGCAACCTTACAGCCATCACGTAGCATCTCCTCAACTGCAAGGTCAGCCAACACTCCGGCAACAGCAGCCATAGGACCCACTCCTGCCTTCGCGGAAGCCTCAGCCATCAACCGCACCACTTTAGGTCCATCATCCACCGAAACAGGCTCAAGAGAATGCAAAAAGCGGGGATGCTCTCGGATGTATTCTTCGAGCTGTCTACGGTGATGCTTGATTGAGGAGATTGCCTTCGCGATGGCGCTTTCTTTATCTGAGATTATGGTGCAGTTTGACTCTTTATGCTGGAAAGCGCGTTTAGATAGGTTTTGGTTTTTCATTTTGGGTGGTTACGGTGCTGCTCAACAAGGGTTATGGCTCGGGCTGGGCAAGCATCAACACAAAGCCCGCAGGGGCATGCGCCGCAGTCAAAGCACTTGTCATAGTCCACTTCGATGAGCTTCGGAAACTTGACGATCACACCTTTATCCCTGAAGGCTTTAACGATCTTTTTGAGGTGAACAGCAGGGACTTCCACCAAAATGTCTCCGCCTAGGGAATTGATGGTGGCAGTCACTATTCTCATTGGTATTCCCAGCTCCAGAATCACCTGTGAAGTTATTGGCTCCGCAACGTTTTCCTCAGAGAACCTTAACAGAATCCTATCCATCTATTTCACCTTCCCCTCAACTTGGCTATATCCTCAGAGGTTATGAGACCCACAACCTTCTTGTCCCGATCTACCACCGGCAACGCAGATATGTGATGCTGCGCCATCTTCCTTGAAGCCGCCTCCAGCGTCTCCTCAGGTGTGGTGGTGAACACTTTCTTGGTTATGATGTCGGCTAGTTTACTTTTTCCTTCAGCAACAGCCCGGGTAACATCCCAAGAGGTCACTATGCCCTTGATTTCTCCCTCTTTATCTGTCACCACAACATGGTTCACGGATCTGCTTATGATCCTCTGGGCAACCGACTTGATGTCCTCGTCAACGCTGCAGGTAACAGCCTCATGAGCCACACTATTAACGAAAACTATCTCCCCAGTCTGCTTCATTGGATTACACGCCGAGTTGGTCGGCAGAGTCTCAGCGGGAGCAGACAGATAAAAGGCTCCATTTTCGATCCAAGACTTAAGAGTCTCAGAGATTTTCCTTGCCTTCTTCAAACTCGAAAGCGAACTGACCTTAATTTCCCTGCCTTTGATTGTCACTTTACCCGACTTCAACGTGGCGTAATCTACTTTGCCCAGTTTAGGTCGCGCTCTGCGGGGAACCCCATAATCAACTATGTCCGTGAAGATTTCTTCGTCCCTTAATGCTGTTTTTTTAGCCAACCCCTTATTCAGTATGGGGATGGGTATGCCTATTCCAACATAGAGGCTGGTGCCATACTTGGTGAAAGCGCCTCCGCTAATAAACTCTGGACTCATCTGCTTGCAGTCTCCCCGAACCATCAGCGTGCCAAACCTGTCCGTGGGGTCATGCTGCGTTCCCTCCCCTATAACGTAGCCCTGTGCTCCCCCCAAGAATATGCGGGTTCCAAGCCCTATTGTCTCGTAGTCAGGGTCATTCATCAGCGGATTCAACTCTCCGGCTCCTGAATAGCTGGCATTTCTGAACCGGGGCAGCAGCTTGCCCATGTAGGTGTAGATTATTTCGTCGCGGCTGTTCGTGGCGCAGACGTAGCGTTGGTAGCAGTTGCGGAAGTTCAGCAGATAGAACTGGTTCAGGTCATCTTTGGTGAGGGTGGTGTTCAGTTTAGTTCTGGGGTAACAGTCTGTTCCATACGAGGTGGCTCTCAACTCAACCTCTTTGCCTGCGATCAGGTCCTCTATGATGTGACCGCCACCATACTCGAAAGGCTCTGTTTCGGACATCATGGTGGCTCCTATGTACAGGTCGACAGCTGCGCCGGGGTGGCTGACCTCAACATCGTTTATCCATGCTCTCTGGATTTTGATGGGCGGATCTGAGTGCCCAACGTTTATTATTGCCCCTGAAGAGCACATTGCTCCGAAAGTTCCGGTTGTAACAACATCAACCTCCTTGTAGGCGACCTCCACGCCGCTGCTTTCAACTAATTTCTTCATCTCTTCAGCGGTCAAAACCTGAACGTCGCCAGATTTGATTTTCTGGTTAATCTCCGCTATTGACCGCCCATTGCCCTTTTTTGTGGTTGACATTTTCGTTAGCTCCTCTAGCACCCTTTCTTAGGTTATGAAGCATAGCAAACGTCATTACCATTTTAATATTTTACTGAAAAAATTATTCCAAAAAGAATTTAAACCCGCCCAGCAAATTTCATTGCATGTTGCCTTCACTTGAAGAAGTCCCCAAGAAGCGGAAAATTTTGGGGCTAACCCAGCAGAAACTTGCGAGATTGGCTGGAGTAAGCCAGTCCTTAATCGCAAAATTGGAATCACAGCAAATCGACCCCTCTTACACCAAAGTTAAAGCCATATTTGATGCGCTGGAGCGGCTGCAGACAGAGACAGAGGTTCGCGCCGAAGAGGTGCTGCACAGCAAAGTCATAGGAATCCAGAAAAGTGACCCGGTATCAAAGGCAGTTCAGACCATGGCGAAACACGGCTATTCTCAGCTTCCAGTCTTTGACGGAGAACATGCTGTGGGAAGCATCTCGGAGAAAACGATCATAGGAAAGGTTTCCGCAGGCAAGGACCTGAACCAAATATCCAAGCGTTCCGTGGGCGAGGTTATGGAGGAATCGTTTCCTCAGGTTGGAGAGGATGCTCCTTTGCCTTTGATTTCAAGTCTGCTGCAGGTTTATCCGGCTGTTCTGATTTCGACGAAGGGAAAGGTTGTTGGCATCGTAACCAAAGCAGATTTATTGAAGATGCTTCTCTAGTGCTAACATAGGGGAGATTTTCAGTTCGTTCACCTCTGAATTTAGTGTACAGTTGGGGAGATTGGTTGTGTGTCTGGATTGTGGGTCTGTGTGGTGGGGGTTTGCACCACAAGATTTATTAGTAAATCTTTACAGTATTTTGGTAAATAAATACCAGCGACAGAGTATGGAGGATTGTTTGTGAGCGTTGCGGTTGAAGCAAAGAACTTGGTGAAAGATTTCGGGCCAATCAGAGCCCTTGACAACTTAAACTTCAAGATAGAGAAGGGCGAGATTTTCGGTTTAATAGGACTCAATGGAGCAGGCAAAACAACCGCCCTCAGAGTCACAGCCACTCTGCTTTCGCCTACTTCGGGCACCGTAACTGTTTTCGGTCATGATGTATCACTTATCTTCCCGAAGAGGCTGGAGCATACAAGAACCTCTCAGGGTTTGAGTATCTCAGGTTTATGGCAAACTTTAGAACCAAAGACAAAGCGGCAGTAGAAGAGCTGGTTGATGCGGCAGCTGAAATTTCTGGTTTAGGAGAACGCCTCAAAGACAAAGTGAAGGGCTACAGCAAGGGAATGAAACGGCGGCTTCTGGTGGCGAGGGCGCTTATGACGAAGCCTAAGCTGGCGATACTGGATGAGCCTAACAGCGGCTTGGATGTTCTTCACTCAGTTCATGTCCGAACACTCATAAAGCGTTACGCAAAGGAATATGGCGTAACTGTTCTTCTTTCAAGCCACAACATGCTGGACGTTGAGTACCTCTGTGACAAGGTGGCGCTGATAAACAAAGGCAAAGTCGTTGCCGAGGGCTCTCCATCAGAGCTTAAAGAGAAATACAGTGCAGTTAACCTTGAGGAAGTGTTTGGGGAGGTGGTTGGTTTTGCTTAAGGGTTTACTTAACATAATAATAAAAGAAGTCAAGGAATTGGTCAGAGACCCCAAAATTTTGTTGGGCATGATAATTGTTCCTATGCTAATGTTCCCATTGATGGGTTTTGCGGTCCAAACATCAATGGAATCGGCAGAACAAAGCATAGAAGAAACGTCCATAGCATTAATGGATCAAGACCATGGGCCATATGCCCAAAACCTTGTAGGCAATCTAACAGAATGTAATTTTAAAGTAACACATCTTGACGATATGCCATTAGACCAAGCAATAACTCAAATTCAAGACACAAACATCACCAACCTTGTAATCATCCCATCAGGATTTAGCCAAAACATAACTGCAAACGGAACAGCAACCCTAACAATTTACACGCCATTTGAAGGAGGGGGCGGAATAGCCGCATCCTCACGATCAGTTGCAATTAACAGCGTGATATCCAGTTTCGAAAACGCGATCATTGACCAAAGAATAAACGAAGGATTTCCAGAAGCAAACTCAACAGAAATTCTAAACCCCATACTACTGTCAGAAAAATCGATAGTTAAAGGCAAAAGCGCCGACGTCAGCCCCGATGTTCTGTTCGGTTTGATGATGTCCCAAGCCGTAGCTATGCCCGTAGGAATAATGACTCTACTCATCTTCTCCATGCAGTTGGCGTCCACAGCAGTTGCATCAGAAAAAGAAGAAAAAACCCTTGAAACCCTGCTAACGATGCCAATCAACCGCACCACGATTTTGATTGGAAAACTAACAGGCTCAATAATCGTAGCAATTGTTGGAGCCCTAGCGTACCTTGTTGGCTTTAGCTACTATATGAGCTCATTCACGGGTATGATACCCACAGGCGCCGTAGACTTGGCAGCCTTAGGATTAGAGCCCACTATCGCATCTTACGCAATAATGGGAGCTTCCCTGTTCATGGCGCTGCTTTCAGCCTTAGCATTGGCGATTTCGCTTTCTGTTTTCGCAGATGACGTCAGGGGCGCCCAAGCCCTTGTAGGACCGCTCTTCATCCTGTTTATCGTTCCCATGATGTTCAGCATGTTCACAGACATCTACTCTCTGCCGTTCCCGCTGTCAATCATCCTACTCGCAATACCGTTCACTCATTCGATGCTGGCAACCAACGTGACATTCACTGGAAACTACATAGGAGCAATCGGAGGAATCGCCTACATGGCAATCTTCACCATCATAGTCCTCTACGTAGCAGCCAGACTCTTCGGCACAGAAAAAATCTTGACAGCAAAACTGAAATTCAGAAAGTTCAGCCTCAGAAAAAAGAAGTAAAATCCCCCCTCTTTCTGATTCTTTTTACCAGAACTTCCGCGGCAGACTGTCCATGTACTCGTTTAGGGAGCGAATGTCAAACTTGTTTGCTTCCCGTTGCTCCAGCAGCTTGGTTAACGCTGAAGCCAACTGAAGATTGGTTACCACTGGAATGTTGAATTCGATGGCTAATCTGCGGATGGTGTACTCGTCCTTCAGGACCTCCGAGAACGCGGTTGCATGGTTGGGCATGGGTATGTTGATGACCAAGTCGATTTTGCCTTCTTGGAGATACTCGACGATGTTGGGTTTCTTTCCCACCTCCCTGACCTTATGCAAAACCGAAATGTTGTTTACATCCGCTTTCCGCAGCGCCTTAGCAGTATGTTCTGTGGCATAGATTTTGAAGCCCATCTGCCTCAGCGCCCGTCCAAGAGGAACAACCTGCTTCTTCAGCTCTTTTCCGCCAACAGTTATCAGCACCGACCCGCCTTCGGGCGGCATCTTGAACTCGGCAGACTGCATCGCCTTAGACAGGGCATCCTGGAAGTTTTCTCCCAGACACGCAACTTCGCCGGTGCTCAGCATCTCAACTCCCAACACGGGGTCGGCTCCGCTTAAGCGCATAAAACTGAACTGGGGAACCTTCACCCCAAAGTGGGTGATAATCCGGCATCCTTGAATTTTTTGCCCAGCATCGCTAGGGTGGCGAGTTCTATCATGTTGACTCCGCGGGTTTTGCTGACGTAAGGCATAGACCTTGAAGCGCGGAGATTACATTCTATAACATACGTAGTCCCGTCCTTTACAAGATACTGGATGTTGTATGGTCCCCTGATTTCAAGAGCTTCAACTATCTTGTGAGTGTAGTCCTGAACTGTTCTCAGCACGTCGCTGTCCAGAGTCAAAGAGGGAATTCCCATTGTCGCGTCGCCGCTGTGAACCCCAGCGTTCTCCACATGCTCAATGATGGCTCCGACGATGTTGTCCTCGCCGTCGTAGACTCCGTCAACCTCAACTTCCTTGGCGTTCTCAATAAACTTGGAGATTACAACAGGATGCTCCCGTGAAACTTTTGCCGCCAGCTTCAGGTAATCTTCCAGTTCAGCTTCCATGTACGCAACCCGCATGGCAGAGCCTGACAGCACGTAGCTGGGGCGGATAAGAACTGGATAACCAACCTTTGAAGCGAACTTCTTTAGGTCCCGTGTTGTGGTCAGGTCTCTCCATTCTGGCTGAGGAATCCCAAGCTTGTCAAGAAGTGCACTGAATTTGGCTCTGTCTTCTGCCCTGTCGATGCTTTCTCCTGATGTGCCCAGCAGGTCAACTCCCTGATTGGACAGTTTGAGAGCTAGGTTGTTTGGAATCTGCCCGCCCACGCTGGCTATGACGCCGAAGGGTTGTTCCTTGTCGTATATGTCCAAGATTCTCTCAAGGGTCAGTTCCTCGAAGTAGAGCTTATCTGACATGTCATAGTCTGTCGAAACCGTTTCAGGGTTATAGTTGATCATTATAGCCTCTTCGACACCATTCTTCTTGAGCGCCCAAATAGTGTTGACGCCGCACCAGTCAAACTCTACGCTGGAGCCTATCCTGAAGACGCCGGCTCCAAGAACCATAACCTTCACGTTGTCCGAAGAAAACTGGATGTCATCCTCGTCCCCGCCATAAGTCAAATACAGGTAATTCGTTTTTGCAGGCCATTCAGCAGCAAGAGTGTCAATCTGCTTAACCACGGGAACTATGTTAGCCTCTTTCCGCAGTTTACGTATAGCAGACTCGTCTGTGCTGCAGCAGACTGCGATTTGCTTGTCTGAAAATCCGATGCGCTTAGCTTCCCGGATGGTTTCTAGGAAGCTGCTGTCCTGTTGGCTCATTGAACGCAGCTTATTTTGCATGTCGATAACGTTCTTGATTTTGTGCACAAAGAAGGGGTCGAGACCGCTCAGTTCATAAATTTCCTCGATGGAGATGCCCATTTTCAGAGCTTTAACTACCTTGAAGAGCCTCTCATCGGTTGGATTAGCCAATACATCCTTTATATTTTCTATCGGTTCCTGCTCGTCTTCCTCCGGATTGCAGACCAGCCCCAACTTTCCAATGTCCAGCATACGAACTGCTTTCTGCAGTGCTTCTTCTAGACATCGCCCGATACCCATGACCTCGCCGACAGACTTCATCTGTGGACCAATATGCCTGTCCACGTTCCTGAACTTCTGCAGGTCCCAGCGTGGATACTTAACCACAACATAATCGAGGGCTGGCTCGAAACAGGCAGTGGTAACTTCAGTGACCTTGTTCACCAGCTCAGGCAACAGGTAGCCGATAGCCAGTTTAGTTGCGATGTACGCTAGGGGGTAGCCTGTTGCTTTGCTTGCCAACGCTGAGCTTCTTGACAGTCGAGCGTTCACCTCTATGGCTCGGATTTCCTCCGATTTGGTGTCCAACGCCCACTGGATGTTGCATTCGCCAACAACTCCCAAGCTGCGTATTGCCTTTATGGAGGCTGAGCGGAGAATGTGGTATTCACGGTTTGACAGTGTTTGGGATGGCGCCACAACTATGGAGTCGCCGGTGTGGACTCCCATAGGATCAACGTTTTCCATGTTGCAGACGGTTAAGCAGTTGTCAGCGTAATCTCGCACCACCTCATACTCAATCTCTTTCCAGTGACCCACATACTCTTCGATGAGCACCTGAGAGATCATGCTCTGCCCCAACGCTCGGCTGACAATGTCCCGTAACTGCGCTTCGTTGCGGGCTACGCCAGAGCCTTTGCCGCCCAGAGCATAGGCTATTCGGACAATAACGGGGTAACCAATCTCCTTGCCTACTGCAACCGCCTCTTTGAGGGACTGGGCGGATTTGCTTCTGGGAATCGGAAGGCCTGCCTTGATCATGGATTGCCTGAAAAGTTCTCTGTCCTCCGTGTCCTCTATTGTCTTGACAGGTGTCCCCAACACTTTAACATCATATTTTTCGAGAATACCTTTCTTGGCGAGTTGTACTCCGCAGTTTAGGGCTGTTTGCCCCCCGAAACCTAGGAGTATGCTGTCTGGGCGTTCTTTCGCAATGACCTCCTCAACGAACTCGGGGGTTACAGGCAGGAGGTAAACTTTTCCTGCTAGCCGAGGGTCAGTTTGAATCGTGGCTATGTTCGGGTTAACCAGGACGGTTTCGATTCCTTCTTCACGAAGAGCCTTTAGGCACTGGCTTCCGGAGTAATCGAATTCTGCGGCTTCACCGATCTTTATGGCGCCGCTTCCCAGAACCAGAACCTTCTTTATCCACTTGAACTTGGGCACCCTTAGTTACCTCCAGGCTTCGGGGTGCCATTGAAAGGCGAAGGTTGGTTTGCTCTTATGTTTTACGCCTTCAACGGTTTTGTCGTTGGCGTTTATGAACCACACTTCCAGACCCGTATCTTTTAGGGACTCCGCGTTTGTGACGTAGCCGTGATTCTGGGTGGTGACGTAGCACCGCTTTGTTTCCAAGTCAATAACAGATTGATTCTGTGATCGGTGACCATACTTCAGTTTGTAGGTGTCACCGCCAAGAGCCAAAGCCAAAATCTGGGTTCCCAAACAGATGCCCATTATGGGAATATCTTCTTCAACTAACTCCTGAACCGATTCGATTGTTTTTGTACAGTTTTTCGGGTTGCCGGGACCGTTGCTTATTATCACGCCATCAGGCTTGTACTCTAGAATCTGTTCTGCCGAAAAATCGTAGGGCACCCTTATCACGTTCATGCCTTGGTTCAGTAGGGTGCGGAGAATACCATGCTTGATGCCGCAGTCTATCAGGACAGCTACCTTGTTTCCCCCCACATCGTAGCGGATTGGTTCTTTTACCGTGACTTCCTTAACTAGGTCTTTGGAGTTTGGGTCTTGAAGGGTCTTCACTTCTTTCAGAAGCTTTTCGAGTTGGGGTTCCTCTCCCTCTTCGCACACTTGCAGAATTCCCAGCATGACGCCTTTGACTCTAAGTTTTTTGGTGAGTTTTCGGGTGTCGATCCCATGTATGCCTGGAATGTCTTCGTCTTTGAGCCACTGGTTCAGAGTTTTGGTGGATGCCCAATGGAAAGGGTGCTTGCACAGTTCGTGGATAACTAAGCCCCTTGCTTTGATGCTTTCAGATTCGAAATATCGTGGAACGCCATTCTCTAGAACATAGGATGGGACTCCATAGTTGCCAATAAGAGGATAAGTGAACGTTAAGATTTGACCCTTGTAGGATGGGTCTGTCAGGGATTCGGGGTATCCAACCATGGAGGTGGAAAAGACGATTTCTCCAGAAACCTTCTTTGGTGCTCCGAAGCCGTGACCGGCAAAGGTGGAGCCATCTTCTAAAACGAGAACGGCTTTCCCATTTTCCGAGGGATATTTTTGTGTCTTCACAGCCCTGACCTACCTCACAACTCTTTACTTTTAAGGTTATCGCTTTTCATGTCTTAAGAGGGAGTAACGCTGAACTACAGATTTTAGCTGATTGTCAGCTTTCTCTAACATTCCTTTCTTTTCTTTCAGGTTCATTTTTGACTGGCTTGTCAACTGTTTCCGATTTTTGAGCATCCGCTTTACTTCTGCTGGGGCTGGACCGCCCATTGTTTTGTGGCTTTCAACGAATTTTTTGGGGTCAACTGAGTGTTTGATGTCCGCCAGTTTAACGGCTAAGGTGATTCCCGCAGAATCTTTAGCGGTCTTATTTAAGAGTTCAGGTGTCAACTCGGAAAGCGCCAGCTTCTTGTCCAGCAAGGTCTTGACGGCAGCGCCAACTATCCGGTGGGATGTTCTGAAGGGAACGTTATACTTCTTGACGAGCATGTTGGCTAGTTCGGTTGTTGTCGCGAATTCGAGAACGGGTTTACTGAAAACGTTCTTGTTTACCTTCAGGTTTTTGACGATCTCAGAAAGCATACACAATGAATCTGCAACCGTTTCAAGTGACTCCCAAAGCTTTGGGGTGATCTCTTGGAAGTCCAGATTGTAGCCTGAGGGCAGCGCCTTCATTGTGGTTGCGGATGCCAGAAAGTTGCCGAGAACCTGACTCATCCGCGCCCTGACCACCTCCAGGACATCCGGGTTCTTTTTCTGGGGCATTATGCTGCTTGTGAACGCGAAGCTTGCGGGAAGTTCGACTATGCCGAAGTCGGGGGCGCTCCAGATGATCAGGTCTTCAGCCATTCTGCTTATGTCGACTGCGAGTAAGGTGAGGTTGGCAGAGGTTTCTAGTATGAAGTCGCGGCTGCCAACTGCGTCTATGGAGTTCTCATGCACTTTGCTGAAGCCCAGCAGCTCGGCGGTGCGGTTGCGGTTTATGGGGAAGCTTGTGGTGGCTATTGCTCCTGCGCCCATGGGGCACAGGTTGACTCGGGGGTACGTCTCCTCTAGCCGTTTCAGGCTCCTCTCTAATGCATCCACGTAGGAGACTAGGATGTGGGCGAAGGTTACGGGCTGGGCTGGATGCAGGTGAGTATAGGAGGGAAACAGTGTTTCGGTGTGTTCCGCAGCAAGTTCAATCAGAGCCTCCTGCAGCTTTATCACATGGTTCATTAGGTCTAGGAGGTTTTCCCGAAGAGTCATCCTGATGGCTGTTGCCACCTGATCGTTCCTGCTCTTGGCTATGTGCAGGTTTCCACCGGTCTCCGCGCCAACTTTCTTGTTGACTTCCTCTTCTACGGCTAGGTGAACGTCCTCAACGGATGCGTCAAGCTTCATTTTGGGATCCAGTTCCGCTAGGGCTTGGAGTAGCTTAGCACCCATTTTGGAATCGATTATTTTCTGCTCAGTAAGCATGGTTACGTGGGCTTGGTTGATTTTGATTACAGCCTCCAGTAACTTCTGGTCACTTTTTATGGATGAAGTAAACTCGACAACATCCTTTCGGGCAGAGCCTATTCTTCCTCCACGCAGCAACTTTGACAATTCTTTCACTCTCAACAGTTATTTTTGGAATGGACAGCCGAAACCGTCCAATTCCGTCTAGCATTTCTTTTCTTTTTTCACCTTCTCTTTCAGTAGGTTGGCTACTTTGGTGGGTAGTCCCCACAGTTCTATGAAGCCTTCAGCGTGGGCTTGGTTAAACGAGGATTCCACCTCGTAGGTTGCCAAGTTCTTGTCATATAGGGACATGGGTGAGGAGCGCCCTACAGCCCCACAGTGTCCCTTGTATAGCTTCAGTTTCACTTCGCCGCAGACGCGTTCCTGAGTCTTGTCTATGAAGGCGTCTAGGGCTTCCCGCAGGGGGTCTATCCACAACCCTTTGTAAACGAGCTGGGTCCACTTTTCGTCTACCTGTTTCTTGAATTCGAGTTCGTGGCGTGTCAGAATCAGTTTCTCTAGGTCTTTGTGGGCTTCAATCAGCACCGCGGCGGCAGGAGACTCGTAGATTTCCCTTGATTTGATGCCCACCAGCCGGTCCTCGATGTGGTCGACGCGCCCAACTCCGTGCTTTCCCGCAATCTCGTTGAGTTTTTCTATCAAAGCCACGGGCTTCATCTTTTTTCCGTTCAGGGCAACTGGACAGCCGCCTTCAAATTCTATGGTGACGTATTCTGGTTTGTCTGGCGCCTCTTCCGGGGAAACAGTTAATGTGTAGATTTCTTCCAGAGGTTCCTGCTCCGGATTCTCCAGGTGCCCGCACTCTATGGAGCGTCCCCACAGGTTCTGGTCTATGCTGTAGGGATCGGACAGGTGAGGAATCGAGATGCCCTTCTCTTTGGCGTACTTGATTTCTGCCTCCCTGCATAGCCCCCACTCTCTAACCGGAGCCATAACCTTGAGGTTCGGGGCAAGAGACTTTATGGTAACGTCGAAGCGCACCTGATCGTTGCCTTTTCCTGTGCAGCCATGCGCAACTGCTGTTGCGTTTTCTTTTTGTGCGATTTCAACCAGTTTTTTTGCGATCAGGGGGCGCCCTAGGGCTGTTGCCAGGGGATATTTTTCTTCGTATAGGGCGTTTGCTTTTATGGCTGGAAAAACGTGGTTGAGGACGAATTCTTCTGTGCCGTCCACGGAGTAGTGTTTTTTGGCGCCTAGTTTGTGGGCTTTTTCTGCGACCTTTTTTAGGTCGGTTTGTTGCCCCAGCTCCATGGTGAATGTTATGATGTCCACGTCGTATTCTTCCTGTAGCCACTTTACCAGAACGGATGTGTCTAGTCCGCCGGAGTAGGCTAATATGATCGTGTCTTTCATTGTGTTTCCCAGTTTCAGCGTTTTAATTTCAGGAAAGCTTATATAGATTTTGGTCAATATCCTAGTAAATTGTGCCCTACAGGACGCCCTGCAAAGAGACTACGGAAACTACAGCGCAATAGCCAGAATGCTGATGCCCAAAGTCAAGGAAGCCGTGAACAGCGACGTTAACCTCGAAAGCGTAATAACCTCAGTTAAACGAGCCAAAGCAAACTACACGATTCTGCAGGGAAAACTAACCCGCGTCGTGGCGGGCAGCGTCCTAACCATCCGAACCGACATGGCAAAAGTTTCGGTGGACAAAACAAAGAAAACTCTGGAAAAGATAAGGAAAAGTTTGGCAACTTTCTCAGGCGAATTTCTTCAAGTCATAGAGGGCAACTCCGTGGTTACGCTGATCTCTGACCTTAACTCCTTCCACAAAATCAACGGCATCTTCGACAGTGAGGATGTGATAGACCAGAAGCAGAGTCTGGCAACGGTCATCATCCGCAGCCCAGATGATATAACGTCCACGCCCGGATGCGTGCAAGCCTTCTACAACGCAGTTTCACGACGCCACATCAACATAGAGGAGACCATGAGCTGCTACACAGAAACGATAATCGTGCTTGCCATGGAGGACGTCAGCAAAGCCTTCGCAGCACTAACAGACCTCATAACAGAAGCAAGAAGAAAAACGGCCTAAACAATCATATTAGGATGCTAATAACAGAAGATTGTTGAAAAACAGCTTTTTTCTGGAAAAAACAAGTAACCAAAAAAGATGGGAGTAGCTGATTAACCAATTTGGCGTTTCAGCTTTTTTCGTCCATAAACTGCTATGGAGGGAAACTCGGGTATTACCCAAAGATTTGCTTCCACTAGCTCAATTTCATATATGACGAAGTATTTGTCTCCAAGCGACGACGTGTTGTTCATTACGGTATTATATTTAACAAGAACTCCAGTTTCTTTGTCCCAGAGCATTGTTGAATGAATAGAATCCTCCACATTAACCGTAGGGTGTTCATAGTCTAAGACATTTGTTTCTCTTGTTCCAGTTCCATAGTCCACTGACATCGAATCGTTTAGGTACCTTGGAGGGTAATATAGAAAATCAAACAGATAAAATTCGTCTCGTAGTTGGTCACCGGCTTCAAGACTCGCGTCGATAACATAAAAATATGATTGATCGCTTGTTATGTCTATGCTCAGATTAGATGTAGTCTCAGTTCCGTCTGACCAATGCGATAAAACCTCAAAAGTTACAATGCTTCCATCAATATCTGTGACTGTATATTTTTCCCAATCGGTCTCATTATACGTATAAAGAAACTCAGTATACTGGTCAGGAGGGAATGGTACTCCAGGCTCAGCTATCCAGTCAAGAATTTTCGGTTCATACATAAACCAGTCACCTACAGATACGCCAACTGTGACGTTCTGAGACAGCGCTGGAACCGTAAATGCAGATAGCATGAATATCGACAATAACAAGGCAAACATTGTTTTCTTCATTCTATTATCCCCTATATTTTCAATAAGTTATTCTATGCCCCCAAACTATAATCTCAAGTTGAATTACTTATAAAATTTTGGGCATTACCAACATGTTACTCCTAAGATTTAAAAAAGAATTCAACACCAACATATTTTCTCTTCTCTCCAGAAACCAGCAACCCCAGATATTCTCTTGTACAATCAAAGTTTGTTAATTGCTCATTAGACGATTAATATCGATGCTACTGATGTGGACTTCATAAGGCTGAAGTCTTCTAGAAAAAATAAAAACGGATACAATGAAACCATTCCCAGAAAGCCCACCCTCAGAACAGCCACGGAGAAGCTACAAAATCAAAGTTGAGAAAAAAGCTTTCTGGGGAAGCCTGTTAGCTGTTTGTTTGCTCACTCTTGTTTTCAGTTCTGCATACTGGGCAAGCGCAGTCGGAGAAAGCCCAAACAAAGAGAACAGTTCGCTTTTAGCCGACGGCTCAAACAGCAGCACAGATGTTTTGGACTGTCCAATAGAACTGTATGATTATCTCTTCTGGAGAGACGAAAGCAGCTACTTCGCGAAGAATGGAACAACCGGAGAAACAGAATTTTCTGGAACCAACATATCCCAAATCGTGGAGAACATAGTCTCTCTTTCAACTGACGGGCTTTTTCTCTGCTTCAAAAAAGGCGTTTACACACTGTCCTCCACCATCAGCATTACAGAAAAAAGCGACATCCGAATCATGGGAGCAGGAAAACAATTAACCAAATTCGCTGTATCAGCGGACATCACCGCCTTTAACATTACAGGAACCCCTGAAGGCCACAACTTACGATTCGAAATCTCGGACTGCACGATTGACGGCGGAGATGTTTCCAGCACAAAATATGGAGTTTACATAAAAGACATGGATTCAATAAAGCTTCACGATATGGCAGTAACCTGTTTTGACACTCACGTGTATGTGGAGGACTGCCAAAAACCCAGCGTTTACAATTTTGTGGTCTGGAGCAACACAGCCTTCTCACATGGATTCTATTTTAAGGGCTTCAACATAGACATAAAAATGCATGAGGTCTCCGTCTTACATTCCGACCCAGACGCTGAGGGAATCCGATTCGAAAATTATGCTTCGATTGAACTCTCCAAAGTATACGTTAACCCCACTGTAACAGAGAAAGGGACCGGCTGCGGTTTCGTGTTTGTCGACTGCAACTGGGTTCACCTGATAGGATGCATAGCCGACGGAAACGGAAACGCAGGATATTACCTCAGCAGCGGATTCGGATTTTTCTTTGCTGATTGCTGGGCTGGAAGTAACCTGAAAGGGCTTCTGTCTGTTGATGCAGACCAAATACAAATCAGTTCCTGCCAATTCTACAGCAACACAGAAGCAGGGGCGAAGATAGCGTCAGCAAACGAAGATTACCCATCCTGCTCAATATCTGGCAGCCACTTCTTACATAATGGAATGTATGGACTTGAGATTGAAAACACAAATCACACCATAGTTGCCGGTAACCATTTCAACAATAACACAATTTACGGAATCTACTATAACACAGGAAACGATTACGCAGTCATAAAAGACAATGACGCAACAGACAACCTCAATGAAAACTATGACATATACATAAATGCGCCCCGTTCAGGAGGAAACATCCAGATAGAACATAACTTCGGAAGAATATATAACGAATCATAGAAAACAATTTTATTAGCCCGATTCATAAAAATAGTTTTAGTATCGCCTTGAGATATCGCAAAATCCCCTTTTACCAATAAACTCGGAAGGGAATCAAGCTTATGCAAAGTGAATTCCGGGTCTTAGCTGAGTTAGGCGACAAACTAGAAAACACCAGAAGCCGCAATTTAATGGCTGAGCTTGTGGCAGATTTCTTAAGGAGCCTGTCCTCTGACGAGGTTGAACCCGCCACATCAATGATTCTTGGTCGCGCCTTTCCAAAGGGTGCCTCTAGAACTCTTGAGGTAAGCTGGGCAACAGTGAGTGGCATCGTTAAGCGGTTAGTAAAAGTGGATTGGAAAAGGTTCACCGAAGCTTTCGGCAGAACTGGAGATTTAGGGGCAACCGTTAAAGCACTTTTTGAAACCGGAAAAATTAGAAAGCAGGCCACTCTTGTTCAACGGTCCTTGACTATTCTTGAGGTTAGACGTACCCTAGAAGCCATCGCCGAAACCAGTGGCGCAGGTTCAAGAGAACGGAAGGAGCGTCTGCTGGAGACACTGTTTGGCTCTGCCACACCTCTCGAAGCAAAATATGTAGTCAAGATACTGATTGGCGAGATGCGGACAGGATTCCATGAAGGGCTGATGGAACTGGCTGTTTCAAAAGCCTTCGATGTTCCTAAGGAGCTGGTGAGGAAGGCGAACATGATAACTGGAGACATAGGAAAAGTGGCAGAAGTAGCTAAGCTTCGTGGCAGAGAGGGAGTTTCTGAGCTCAGGGTGCGGGCTTTTCAGCCAGTAAAGCCCATGTTAGCCCAGACAGCCGTGGACGTGGAGGACGTCCTTAGGCAGCATGGCGGCGAATCAGCCTTTGAGTATAAGCTGGATGGGGCTCGTGTCCAGATTCACGTTTCAGAGGGAAACGTTAGAGTTTTCAGTCGCAGATTAACGGATGTTACAGACAGCTTTCCAGAAATAGTCCAACAATCTCAGGCACAGATTAGAGCTGATGAGGCTATCGTGGAGGGGGAAATCATCGCCATAGGAGAGGGTGGCAGAGCAGTTCCGTTCCAGCATCTTATGAGAAGATTCAGGAGAGTTCGCAATATTGAAGCTATGGTGGAGAAGATTCCTGTTCAGCTCCAGCTCTTCGACCTGATATATCTTGACGGCAGAAGCCTAATTGATGATTCCTATGTTGAACGAAGAAAACAGTTGAAGAAAACGACTGACATATCTTTGGTAAAGCAGAAAATAACAGCTAACCAAGACGTAGCTGAGAGTTTCCTGAAAGAAGCCCTAGATGGCGGTCATGAGGGGCTTGTAGCCAAAAAACTTGACAGCAGGTACACGCCTGGCATTCGGGGAAAACATTGGTTCAAGATTAAGCCGTCTCTGGAGCCCCTAGATTTGGTGGTTGTTGCGGCTGAATACGGTTATGGGCGGAGACACGATTGGCTCTCAGATTATTACTTGGCTGCTCGGAACCCTGGAACTGGAGAGTTTCTGGTGGTTGGCAAGACGTTCAAGGGTCTCACCGATCAGGAGATTATAGAGATGACTAGACGCCTCAAAGAATTGGCTGTTACAGAGGAGCGTCGGAGAGTAACTGTTACTCCTCGGGTTGTTGTGGAGGTAGCGTATAACGAGATTCAGGAAAGCCCAAAGTATAGGTGCGGGTTGGCGCTGCGCTTCGCTAGGATCACAAGGATTAGGGATGACAAGAGTCCAGAAGATGTGGATACCATCCAAAAGGTAAGAGCGGTTTATGAGCGTCAGTTCGAAAAGAAAGCCAGATTCTCTAAACCATGACTACCTTCAAACTTTTTACTGCTTCTGCGTGTGATTTCTATTCTTCAATAGATTCAAGTGCTACGTTGAAGGCAACTGTTTTGCCGTTATGCTTCCGGTCACATTTCAAAGTCACAGTTTTTCCATCCCCGCTGATATACACAACTTTGCCGACATGCCCCGCTTCCTGATGAAAAACGCTGTGCACCGGAATCTTCACCCGATCTCCAACTTTAATTTTTTTCATCAGCATTTCCTCCCCAAACAGGTCAAGCGCAGTTCAAAACAGCGACCACATTCAATTGGGACACATAACTTCTTTTTGATATTAAAGGTGCAACTATTAAACATTATCTGCACAAGCATTAGGCCCAGAAATCAGCGTTTTTCCCCTTCAAATCAGCCACCTAAACAAACGAAAAACAGAAAATAGAGCAGAACACACACGTGACGTTTCACTTTTCTGGAACCCAACCTGAAACAAACCACAAGAACAGTTCCAAAATTGGCGACGGTAAGCAAAGACCTTATCAGGGGGGTTCATTATCTGTAAGGTGAAGGAAAAACTGATGCCTAGAGATCCTGTCTGCGGCGTGATTCTGAACGAAAAGACGGCGAAATACAAGATTACTCATGACGGAGAAACATACTATTTCTGCAGCGTCAAATGCAAAAAGAAATTCAAGAGAAACCGAGAAAAATTCATCAGATAGGCTTCTAGCGCATACCCACTCTTTTCACTGTAAGACGTTCTTCGATAAACCGCAGTAACTGATACCCAAACAATATGGCAGCAACGTATGTGGGCCACAAGATCACCGGCCAATCTCCTGGAATGTAATGCCACAGGTTAGACTGGGTGGCGAAGACCTCCATAATGAACAGCGAAAACAGCCCAGCCACAGCCAAGTAAACCTGCTCCTTAACCTCCTTTCTTCCATTAGTTTTTCTGCTAATCATCAGAACTGCCCATATCCCTAAGAAAGCAAAGAAGAGTATAACCCAATTCTGGGGAAAGTCAAACAGCAGATGCATACCCAGAAAGCAGAGGCGTAATATAAAAAGCTTCGGAATTCACCAAAAACTTCAGACCCACAAAACCCTGTCTGTACGCAAGTTCATGGGTTTACAACAAAAAAATCCTAAGAGAACGCTTATGTAAAACTGATGCATGAAAGAATCCTTAGGGACCGTCGGCTAGTTTGGTCTAGGCTCTGAGCCTCGGACGTTCGGGACCCCGGTTCAAATCCGGGCGGTCCCACCAAAACTACTGCGCACCGATGGGTTCAAGAGTTAAGTTTTTGTTGTTGCTTGGTTTTTCCAGAAAAAGCTGTTTTTCAACAATGAACCTTTATTAGGATCCTAATATGCTTGGGGCGCAACTACTTTTTCGCCCTTTTTGCGATTTCTCCGGCAACTATAACCCCTGAGGCAGACGCTTGGATGAGTCCTCGGCTTACTCCAGCCCCGTCGCCGATGGTGAACAGGTTCTCGATCTTTGTTTCCAGCTGATCAGTTAACTCCAGCCTTGAGGAGTAGAATTTCACCTCGATGCCATAGAGCAACGTGTCGTTGGAGTATACTCCGGGAGCCACCTTATCCAATGCCTCAAGCATCTCCGTGATGTCAGCCAAGTAACGGTAGGGCAGCACAAAAAGCTGAGGTCTCCGGGCGTGGCGTTCTTGAGGGTGGGAACGCATAGGCTCCGTTTTATCCGCTCCTCTGTTGAGCGGCGTCCAGCCTTCAGGTCGCCTAATCTCTGGATTATTACGCCTCCGCTGAGCAGGTTTGAGAGTCTGGCGATGTATTTTCCGTAGGCTATGGGTTCTCTGAATGGTTCTGTGAATGAGGTGCTGACGAGGATGGCGAAGTTTGTGTTTTTTGTTTTCCGTTCAGCGTAGCTCTGTCCGTTCACGGTTAAGACGCCATCATACGATTCGGTGATTACCTCTCCCAGAGGCGCAACACAGAAGGTTCTCACGTAATCGTCAAAGCACTTGGAGTGGTAAATCAGCTTGGGTTCATACAGGGTTTTCGTGAGTTCCTCCAGGATAGCGGCTTGAACCTCCACCCTGACGCCCACGTCCACCGGGTTGTTTAAGGTTTTCAGACCCAAAATTTCTGCCTCAGTCTTCAACCATTCGGCTCCGATTCGCCCCGGAGCCACAATCACATATTTTCCGTAGAACTTTTCTCCCTTGCTGGTTTGAACACCCACAACCTTGCCGTCCTTGACCAGCAGGCTCTTCACGTCTGTTCTGGTGCGAATGTCAACCCTGCCTTCAAGATGACTACGCATCTTACGAAGAGTGTCAGCGCACTTTTCAGTACCCATATGCCGCACTTTCTGGCGAACAAGCTTCAGCCCAGCAAAGGAGGCCTTCCGCTCAAGCTCAGCAAATTTCTCTGGACTCGCACCATAAAGATGCTTAGTCGCCCCAAACTTCAGATAAATGCCGTCAACATACTTCAATAGACCCCAAAGCTGCTCTTCAGTGCAGTATTCGTTGAGCCAACCGCCAACCTCAGTGGACAAAGTAAGCTTTCCATCACTGAATGCGCCAGCGCCTCCCCAACCAGCCAACAGGGAGCAGGGGTCACAGTTTACGCAGCCTAAGCCTCTACTGGCAGGGCATTTGCGCCGATCAATAGCCGGACCCTTATCCAACATTAGAATGCTGAGGTCTGTTTTGTCAGCCAGTTCAAGGGCAGAGAAGATTCCAGCTGGACCAGCGCCCACGATAATGACGTCGAAATTCATCAAGGGTTTCCTCCGGAAGTCCAAAACTACATAGAATAAGTGCAATATATGTGTTAGCTGTAGAAAGTTCAGACAGACCGAAGCTCAAAAAAGGGTTTTGACTCACCCACAGACACAAGGACAATATTCACAAGAACTGCAAAACTTTCTAGGTTAAGCTCTTGTTTTCTTCTTTTTTCAGGACCTTGTCCATGAGTTTCCGGAGGATGGGGGCAGCGTCCTGTTCGCTAACGGTTCTGGTGAAAACTGAGACTAAAGCGATCTTTTTCGTGTTTTGGGCGAGAAGTTCGGCTAGAATGCGGGCAATCATTATGTTTCTGTCTCCGAGCAGAATCGAGGATAAGGGCGGTCCAACCAGTTTGTGCGGTTGAGGTAATGCTACGGCCAAGGTGCCCAGCCGGTCTTCGCCCTCGCTCAGAAACAGTTGGTTCGCGTTTTCTGTTTCAATGTGAAGGGCAAGAAAAGTCGTGTCTCTTTCAACTATCTCTTCTTTAACAATCTTGGCTCGTGACAACCGCAACTCTCCGTGGCTACCCAATGCTCTGTTAACCCTCTATTTAGGATTTTCAAACAGAACTGGGAGGAAAGCCTATCGGCAAAATTTGTCCACTCAACGCTTTACCCATCCCAGATGAACAGAAGTTTAGGTAACGAATATTCTTACAGGAGATGGCTGGAATAGACTGTGCTTAAGCTGATCTCCCTGCAGTTCTTGTCCAGTTTTATCTGACCGAAACACATCGTAGATACTTTCTCGCTTACAGGAGTGTAGACTTTCAGGACCCTTCGTTTGTAGTCAACTCCATCCAAGATGCCGATCCCCAAAAATTTATCCTCTTCATCTTCCAGCCCCACAAGCAAGCCCTCCTCGTCTCCCTCCCATATCACTTTAACCCTTTTTCCGAAGTGCTCCTCGACAGCTTTAATCTGCTCTTCAGTAAGCTGTTTACTTCTACGTAAAACAACGAAGAAAGCAGCAACCGTTTCTTCGGCGTAAACTGGCCTCGTTCCCAGCAGATTACTCAACGTTTCCAAACGATTACGCGGCAATGGACCACCAGCCCCAAAAATCGAGCACTCAACTTTGATCCAGCTAAGAGAAAACGATTGCGTCTTGGCTCCTTTCAGATACTTCTTGTAACTGAGCTCCCGCAGAACCCTCCTTTTCTCTCTGCTCCGGGGTTGAATCAGCTGCGGAGAGTTTATAACCAAAACCTTGACGCCATGCAAGGAGTCCAGAATGGGGGTTAACTCGTTACTTCGCTGCAGTCCAACAACAGCGCTTGGTCCAACTTTTTCCGCCAACCGAACTTTAAATGCGGCTGCCTCTTCGCCTTCAACCCAGCCGTCGGTGTTTATGACCAGAAAATCCGCGCCTGCTTCCATCGCATTGTTTTTCAGCCGAATTAAGCCCTCAATAACTTTGTTCATTGCCCCGCTTGGGCTCGTTGACCCCACAAAAACCGCGTCCTGAGCATCAATGTCAAAGAGGTCCTTCACCGGCTCAGTTACGAAACTGAATCCCACAGTTGACGGGGGACCCACATCAGACTGCCCCAAATCAGCGTCGATAACGGCTGTTCTCAGCTTTTTCGTCACCGCTTCATTCACAAGGAAGGTGCAGAAGCTTGTCTTTCCCGAGTCCATGCCGCCTACAACCATGACAGTTACAGGTTTATTTAAGGACAGAATCTCCTTTGCGGCGTCCTCCCCTGAAGAGGGAACAGTTCCCTCATCAACTTCGTTGACAGACGCACCTTCCCCAAGCATCAATTCAACAGTAACCCTTTTCTTCACCCAAAGGGGCAGCCGTTTCCCTTCCCTGACCACCAGCTTCTCCCCGACTTTAAGAGGCGCCCCCAGAACGCTTAGCTTACCGGAGAGGAGACTCACGGAGGCAGGTCCATCAACCAGCAAAAGCTTTCCTTCATCGACGATACGCTTCATTCAACATTCCTCCTCGAAATCACTCGACCGTTTCTTCCCGCGATTTTGATGGCTGAAATAGCGTCCTTTAGCACTCGGCGGTTCACAGACTTGTTGGTTAGCCTGCTTGTCCCCGCTTCGCTGACTATCTCCACCAAAGCCTCTTCTGGAAGAGCTTTATCCAACGAGGCTAGTAAAGTTTGGGTGTATTCAGGAGGTCCGTTACCCACCCGCACCACTTTTGCCTCGGCTGGAAACCTCTTCAGGCTGTCTACAACAAGATGCGAAGCCTCGTCTACGTTTGAGGAGGTCAGGGTTGCCAGGACTTTGTTGTCGCCGAGAATGGCTATGCCGTAGGTTTTGCCGGGGTCCACGCCAACAACGACCTTTTCGTAGCCCTGTTTTCCTTGAACAATCAGAATTGCCTCGTCTACAACAGTTTCAGGGTTTGAGTCCTGCCCGAAAAGTATGATCTGGGGGTGCGAAACCTGATGGCTCTCCTCTTCTGTGGTTAGGACAACTTTGATGTGCAGTGGAATGGGGTCCCATGGCTTCAGGCTCAAGAAGGGCAACCTCTTTCTATTTAGTTCTGTCACCAGTTGGTAATAGGCTCTTCCGTTGACAGTTGCAACAGCTATTTTAGCCTTCACTGGATTACACCTTCCAAGTTCCACGCAGAAGAAACAGCCGATTAAAGGAGTTAGAGAGATGTGCCTGCATGACCCTGAACCCTGCGTCTCTCTCCTGTCCTTCTTCTCCGCTTAAATATGTTGCGAAACATTCTTCACTGAAAGATGTGGGCAGAGAGAAGGCTTATAATTCCTGAGGCTATACTTCGCTTCTTGTGCACAAACTTTGCCAAATTTCATTCCAACGGGCTGCGTTTCGCTTGACAAACTGCTAGGAGGAGGATTCCCCACCGAAGCCGTCTCCCTCATCTACGGAGAGGCTGAAACAGGCAAAACCTCTCTCGCCGTTCAATGCGCAGTCAATTGCGCACGAAGAGGCATCAAGTCCCTGTTCATAGACACGGATGGAACGTTCTCTTATGAGCGCCTGTCACAGATAGCTGAGTACGATTACCAGAAAATCTCGCCCCTCCTCATCATAATGAGACCGACAACATTTCGGGAACAGTCCAGAGCAATAGATCAGCTTGAAAAGGTTATAACCGACAAATTTGGGCTGATCGTCGTCGACACAGTCACATCATTATATCGCGTTGAACTTGATGACACAGAAGAAACGTACGCTGCGAACCGAGAGTTGAATAGGCAACTGGCGGTTTTGACCCAAATTGTCAAAACCCGTGGAGTGGCAGCGCTGGTTATCAGTCAAGTAAGAAGTGTTCCTTTTGGAGAAACGGTTGAAATGAAGCCTGTGGCAACGCGGGTTCTGAACTACTGGTCAGAAGTTGTTCTTGACATGAAGCAGACAGGGCAAACTCGGGTCATAAAGGTTCTCCGCGAAAAACATCCATCAATCAAAGGCATAGGATTCATTTACGTCAAAATAGAAAGCACAGGAATAACCGATTACAGACGCTAGAGTTATTTTCCTCCGGTAAGAAATAGGGATGAGAAAACATGACGGAAATAATGGTTGCCATCGCCGCCGCCCTATGGTTCATTTTTCCAGCTTACTGCGCCAACGCAGCGCCCGTGATCTTCGGCGGTGGACAACCCATGGACTTCGGCAAACGTTTCTTTGATGGCAAACCACTGCTGGGCTCCCACAAGACAGTTAGAGGCTTCTTGGCAGGTCTTATTGTAGGAACGCTGGTTGGTTGTGTGCAAACTCTCCTCTTTGAGCAGGTTCTTTCCCAGTACAGCACCCAGTTCAGCTACAGTATACTCCTTGGTTTTGTGCTGTCTCTAGGAGCCTTAACAGGCGACTTGGTAGAATCCTTCATTAAGCGGCGGCTAAACCGTGCTCCCGGCAGCGCCCTTCCAGTAGCAGACCAGATCGACTTCATTTTAGGGGCGTTCCTGTTTTCCATTCCAGTTTCGCCCCCCAGCTTGCCAGCGGTTCTGATAATCCTTCTGGTGACAATCCCCATACACTTTTTAACAAACTTGGGGGCTGCTCTTCTGAACATGAAAAACAAAGGAAAAACAGTTGACACAGCATAGCTTTGGCGTGTAGCATGTGCAGGAGTCTAAGCTAGACCGAATTTGGTTAACAGACCGTTTTCAATAAGAATGTAGGCTATAATGAGCATGACACAGCCAACCAGAAGAAATCGGTATGCCTGGCGAGGGTTATAGGCATATTTGGTGCTTCGATATGCCATGAGAAAGCCCGCGAATCCTATACCACCGAAAATCATGATCAGCATACTCTCTAGTAGAAACTGCTCACTTAGGGAGGGATAAAACACATACAGCGTACCACCCGCAGCGAAGTATGCCACAGAGATACCCTCGACCATCATATCGTAGATTCCTCCGCCCAGCAGGAAGAATGCGAGGGCTACAGCTAAGATGCCTACAACGAACAGGGAGGGCATTCTCTCGTAGGTTTTTTGCAGCCAAAAGGCAAAGGAGGAAACTTGTTTATTAACCCGCTTCGACATAGCTTATCCATCCGTGTTCTTCAATAGACTCTCCGCAACTTCTTTTGCCCAACATCCAGTGTATGCATTCTCCACAAGCTCTTTTAAATATTGCTTCAGAGTTTGGTAAACATCGTGATCTACGAGGATGCTCAAAACCACCATCAAAGCCCTCTACACGATTTTGGGCGTCACAGTAAACATCTGAACAAAGGATGTTTTCATTTCTCTAACGTCTTAAGCTTCTTCCTGAAAATTATAACCGCCACAAAAGCCATTACAGTTGTTACCGCGAGAATGACCCATGATGAAAACTCTGGAACAACCGAGTAAACGTAGTATTGCCCACCATTATCGTCAACTTCACCGTTTCCAGCGTTATCGTAAGCAACTATCTTAAATTCCACTGATGTCCCTTCTGCTTGTCCGAGAATCGAAGCCTGAAAATTGTCGGAAACAGAATTGTAGACCAGATCTAATTCGACCCAAGAGCCACCATCATCAGTTGTGTAGAGTAATGTCACGTTTTTTACGCCGCTTGTGCTGTCTTGAACACTCACCAGAATTGATACGGATTGGTCTGGCTGAATTTCTCCGTCTGGATTCTGAGTTGTCTCCCCAATTGCGGGAGCGGTCTTGTCCAGTTTGATTTCAGTCAGGTTTCTGTGCAGTTCCTCGTTGCCAGCATTGTCTGTGCTCCAGTATTCTAGCGTATTGTCTGCGCCTTCTGTGGTGATGAACGGTTGACCATCAGCACCTAAAGTTTTGATTGCCCCATCATTGATTCGATAGTAAGTTTCTGCAACACCACTTTCATCATCAACAGTCGACAATATTATGGTGAAGTCTGAAGTGCGCCATGCGCCGTCGTAATCATGCGTGGTTAGGGGCGGAGCGGCATCCTCAAGAACTGTAACAGTGGTTGATGTGCTGTTTTGGAAGCCATATTCATCTGTGACTGTTAAAATGACATCAAAATCTCCAGCTGTTGTATAGGCATGAGTTACAAGGGGGGCACTTAGAACCGTGGTGTTTTCGTCCCCAAAATCCCAAGAATAGCTACTGATATTGCTGTATTCACCATAACAGGCAGAAGCGTCAAAATCGATGTTTTTAGAAACGTAGAGTGGTTCAGGTGAGTGGGTGCAATTCACTATAAGTGGTAGATTGGGTGCGTTAGGGTTTAATTCCATTAAGAAAGGAACAAAAGTTACTGTGCCCAAGTTGAAATCGTTTTTGAAATCTCTGATTGACTGATTAATTGAAGATACATCAGTTGTTCCCCACCAATTATGAGTGGCAACGATGTCTGAGCCTGAATTATCATACAAATAGATATTGTACTCGGAAGCCTACTGAATTGCCAATAATTGTGTTGTTTCGAATCAAAGGAGTTGTCATTTCATCATCTATCCGTATACCCCCGTCCCCAGAGATTTCGTCTCCATGATTATTTGTGATTAGATTGTTTTCAACAATAGGCGAACCACCACCGATATTTATTCCAGTCTTGCAACCGGAAATAATGTTACCTGAAATGATTGCATTGCAAGTTCCATAATTGAACAAAAATCTACTTGTCCGAACAGTCATTCCGTATTGGTTACTTGTAATTGAGCAATTCGAAACTACTGAGTCCCCACCTTCAATAAAAATTGCGCGTTGTCCACCAGTAGTTACCACAGTACTATTGTTAATCTTAGGAGAACTTTCGAAGATATAAATTGTAAAACTCTTCTTTGTTGAATTGATAATTGTGTTTTCGATTATTGAACCAAAACCAGTTTGTTCATTCCAACCCGTGCTTGTACTAGTAAACTGAATTGGTGCATCATCATACGCATCCAGATGTTCTTCAGTGCTGTTGCAGATTATCGACACACGATTTGTCGGGGCGCCTCGAGCATTTAATGTTCCCGCCACTCTAATGTAATAATCTGTAAGATAAACAGTTACTCCAGGCTCTATTGTAAGAGTCACACCATCATTTACAAGCAAGGGTGTCGTGAGAAAGTATGGACTGTTTTCTAATGTCCAGATTGTATTTTCATTAAGTACTCCCCCTACTTCAGTTCCAGTTTCATCTTGTGCCGATACGATTGGAGGAATTATAGTAATCAAAAGTGATAGAATTAGCAAAAATATAGGCTTGTTCAAGGTTTCTCGTGCCCCCCATTTCAGAACGTATATCTGTTTATCAATGAACCTAAAAAATTATTTGGCTAAAAAATCTTGAACCAAAAAATGCCTATTGACTAATTGTCTAGTCAAGAAGAAGAAATATCACTTCGTTTCAGAAAGCAACTGTTCTGCAACCTCTTTTGCCCAAGCGCCTGTGCATGAATTCTCCAAAACAGCTTCTAAATATTGCTTCCAGGAGGCGCCTGTAGCCCTTTTCCATTCCTCGAATTTCTGGACAACATTCTGGTAAGCCTTTTCGTGGAACTCGCAATATTTCTCCACGGCTTCTCGGTCACAAACCATACACTTCACGGTTTTTTTCTCCGCTTATTCTTAAGAGGACAATCAGGATTGAAGCACAGCCTCCAAGGCCGTCTGCCTCTGAGCCACACCAGCACCTGAGGCCATCCACACGCTTTACAATTGTTTCCCGTGGGTTTGACGGTGTCCCTTGAAGTAGTTGCTGCAGCCTATGAACCGCTTTCTGGTCTTCCGCGAATAGATGATGGTCAGGTTGCCTGTGCCGCAGTTTGGGCATTTTCCCACAATTCTTTCCTGTATTTGCGCTTTTTTGATGGCTTTGGTTAAGGCTTCACCTATAGGCTCCTCATTTTCTTTGAACTGTTCAAGCTGGGGTTTCAGCTGTTCAACAACTTCCTCGAGGACCGTTTCCCTCGTCACATGGTTGTTTTGGATTTGCTCCATTTTGCCCTCAAGTTCCTGAGTGAGTTTCGCCGAGGTTACAGCAGGAGCATACTTGCCGAGAACATCGATGACGTCGAATCCCAGCTCAGTTACTATGATTCGTTCGTCCCTGACGTAGCCGCGATTGTACAGAGTCTGAATGATTTCTGCTCGGGTCGCCTTGGTTCCGATTCCAAGCGTCTCCATCTTCTTCAGCAGACTGGCTGGGTTATAGCGAGACGGTGGACTGGTAAACTTGTCTTCCCTGGTGACCTTCCTTAGCCTAATCTTGTCGCCTTCCTCTATGCGGGGCAGGAGCACCTCTTCGGCTCTGACGTAGGGCTTGTAGTATTCCATCCAGCCTTCCCTCAGAATCCGTCTTCCCCTCAAAAAGAATCCGTGACCGTTCACGTCTAGGCGAACCTTCAGGCTCTCCTTGAGCGCCTCCTCCCCGAAAACAGCCATAAACCGCCGGACAACCAAGTCCCAAATCCGCTTCTCAGGTATCCCCAACGGCTTTTCAGGCAAGTTTCCTGTGGGATAAACAGCGGGATGGGCGGGGTCTTCTTTGGCGCCCTCTCTTGGCTTCAACTCTTCCTTTTCCAGAAGTTTTGAGGCTAATTTGCTGTATGCAGGTTTCCGTTTAAGGGAGCTGAGGATTTCTTTGTAGTCTATTATGGGGGGGAGTTTCTGGCTGCTTGTCCTCGGGTAGGAAATCAAGGCGTCAAGATATAGGCGCTGAGCGATTGCCAAAGTGCGTCTGGGGGTGTAGCCGAATAGGCTGTAGGCTTCCCGCTGCAGCGTGCCCACGTCGAAGGGGATGGGGGGCTTCTCGTGAACCGTTCTTATGTCAACCTTCGTGACTTCGCCAGTTTTGCCTGCGCAGGCTTCCACAACAGCGTCTGCTTCTGCTCTTGTTTCGATTCGTTTTCTTTCATATTCCGCCTCAACCACAGAGTTCAGGATTTCAGCCTCAGCGTTTATTTCCCAGTAGGGGGTGGGCACAAAGCTGCGGATTGTCTTCTCTCTCTTAGTCAGAAACTGGAGGGTGGGTCCCTGCACTCTTCCTGTGCTCAGCGTGGAGTATCTGCCGCTCCAGCGACGTGCAGCCAAAGTTAAGGCTCGGGAAAGGTTTATGCCGTATAGCCAGTCCACCTCATGTCTGGTTCTTCCGGCTTCTATGAGAGGGAAATCGAGGTGGGGAAGAGGCTCTTCGTAGGCTTTCTCTAACTCGCTTTTCATGAGGGTAGAAAATTTCATTCGATGAGGCTGCCTTCAATGTCGTAGTCGCAGGCTGACACAAACTCGTCAGCGTCGTGGGACAGCTTCGAAAACGTTTCCACCCACATGCGGATGTTTTTTGCGTCTCTCTCCGCCAAGTGCCGCGGTGCCCACTTGAAGTCGAAGACTGGGTAGTAGTTGCTTTTTCCTCTTTCTTGGATGATGGTGTAGAGGTGTCCTTTTGCGGGGACAACAACGAGTTCTCGGTCCCTGTTGGCGATAAAGTAGGGCACACCGTTTTCCTTGAGTTTCTTGGGTTTCCCCTGCCTATCAAGCGCCTCTGCTATTCTTTTGGCGGCATCCGGTTTTTCGGTGATTATCAGGGTGTATTTTCTCATCGGCGCGCCCATTCCATTCTCCTTCAGACACTTGAAACGATATAAATGATTTACGACCACCAACCCTTTTACAGTTCACAGAAAAGGCAACATAAACAATTGTAATGGATTCTCCAATACGCTTCTGCGTTTCGTCGCAATGTATAAATAGCGTGTAACGTTTGTATTTCGGTCTAGAATGGCTGTGAGACCGTGCCTCAGAAGGTAATTTGCGAAAAATGCGGTTATGTTCTCTACGAAGGCACAGAATTGAAACCACCAGACGAAATAATTCAGACTAACGATGGTAGATGCCCCCAATGCAACAAAAAAATATCCTTTATACCAAAAAAGGTTGAGGTCATAGCTGCCAACGAAACAGATAGAAAACGGTGAAGCCTCCAATCGCACAAGTTCTCTACGGCAAATGTTCTTTGTGATGGAAAAAAATTAAGTGCTTTAATGTAGATAATGATGTTTGAAGGGGGTTGTGAAGTGTGGCAAAGTGGGTATGTCTGAAGTGTGGGCATAAATGGGTGGATGAAAGCAAAGTGGAACCTAGAACGTGCCCAATGTGTGGATGCTGTAACATCTACGTTCCCTAGGCCATCAAAAAGTAGGTCAGACAGGTAATTGATGGGGGCAGCAGAGCCTTCCAAATTAGGTCTTTAATATTCAAATCGGTATCCTTTACGTCTTTGTTTAGGCATACGTTAAAAAGCTAAGACAGTTCTTTCCTAAAGAAAGGAAGCGAGATAGCAGTGGAAACCACAAGAGAAATAAAGGGTTTTATTGCTTTCATTGACGAGAGAAGGGTTTGCGGTGGAAATCAGTAAGTTGTTCAGCAAAGATAAAGCGGTTAATGCCCTAACGAGCATCGGAGCTCTTCGCCTCCGAATATCTCATTCCTCTCTGCTGCACATATCTCTACTTCTCATTATCCTTGTTATAGCCGCCATAGTCAGATTGCTTCCTCTCCGCTGGGGTTTCCAGCTCTCAGAATTTGACCCCCACATTCATTACCGTTTAACCAAGCACATGGTTGAAAACGGATTCTTCGCTTGGACATCATGGGTAGACCCCATGAGCTGGTATCCACAAGGATACAACATTTCAGCCTCAATTTTTCCGGGTCTGGCAGCAACAGCAGCGGCCTTTTATCAGATAGCCAGTGCGCTGAATCTTGCTCCGGCGGCGATCCTCAGTTCAGATGTGTATCATCCCCTAACTGCTGATCCTCTTTTCAATTTCTGCGTAATATTTCCAGTGATTATGGCGGTGTTGACGGTTTTGGTTGTCTACTTTGTGGGAAGAGACATTGGCGGCAAAGAGGTGGGTCTCTTTTCAGCTTTCTTTTTAGCCCTAAGTTCATCGCATATTAGCCGTACCTCCCTTGGGTTTTTTGACGATGAAACCGTTGGAATCTTCGGCATCCTCTTGTTCATCTTCTTCTTCTTAAGGTCCATCGACAAGGAAAGACCTCTCAGAGACAGCGTTGCCTATGCAGTCGCTGGTGGATTATCGCTGGGTTATCTTTTTTCGTCTTGGGGAGCAGCACGGTATCCCCTTGGAGTCACATTGGTTTTCGTCCTTGTTCTACTCTTGCTGCGGCGATATTCGTCTCGCCTCTTTATTTCCTACAGCACAACCTTTGGCGTGGCACTGTTGATAGCCACAACTGTACCAAAGCTAGGCGTCAGATTTCTAACAGAGCCTACAGTTTTGGCAGTGGCGGGAATGTTTCTTGTGTTGTTTATGTTTGAGGCTTCTCGGCGGATTACAACTAGTAGGAACAAAACGTTGTTTGTGGTCGGTTTCTTAGCCCTTCTTGTAGTCGGGTTCGTTGCGCTTGATGTGCTCGGGGTAGTTGGGTCATTAGAAGCCAAGTTCATGTCAGTTTTATTTCCCTCTGAACGTATGGGTGAGGGGATTGTGCAACAGCTTGTGCAGTCTGTACAAGAACACAAACCTGCCACTTGGGGATCATTTTACTATGACTTAGGTATAGGAATCCTCTTCGTACCTATCGGTTTGTATTTCGCTTTGCAGAATCCCACAAACCGCAACATTTTCCTCGCCATCTTCGGTCTGACGGCCATCTATTTTGCTGGTTCAATGGTTCGGTTAACTTTGCTTATGGCTCCAGCCTTGAGCCTCTTATGGGCAGTAGCTTTGGTTCAATTGGTCAAGCCCTTTGTCACCATTCTGCGGGAGAGTCCTAACATGCCGCGGCGTAAAATGCGTTTCAGGTCTCGTGTGGGCAAGGAATTCAGCGCAGTCTTCATCATTTTGATGTTTCTCCTGCTGACGGTTACCTTTGTTTTGCCAAGCGCGGGCTCTAACCATCCGAGAGTCATAGAACGTGCATATTCACCTACAACCGTTGCCGCTTCAAGTTTGCCTATCAGAACCCAAGTTAGCGACTGGTTAGACACGCTCAACTGGATTCGGGTTAATCTGAACGATACTGATGTGGTGGCATCTTGGTGGGACTATGGATACTGGATTACAGCTATCGGCAACAAAACAACTCTTGCAGATAACGGTACAATAAATAGCACTCAGATAAGCATGATTGGGCAGATGTTTATGTCAAACGAAACCGGAGCCATTGAAATCTTGGAAAGATTCAATGAACGCGGAGAACATGATATAACATATATTTTGGTTTTCGTAACCTTTGCAACAGACGGCCAATCCAACACAATATATGATGCAGGATACGGTGATGAAGGCAAGTGGAGATGGATGGCGCGGATTGGCGGATTAGAGGACAAAAATTACGGGAACTATACATTGGGAATGGATTGGGTGGACACAAACGATGATGGCTCAGTAGATGATGATGAGCTAATAGAGAACGATTTGGGAAACAGCACTGTTGTATACAAACTGATGCACTACGCAAGCGACACACTTGTTTTTGGCAGTTCAGACATCGAATTAGAACACTTTGAGCCAGCCTACTTTTCACAGCAACCCGGGCAGGACTTACAATGGTATCCAAGATCCAACGATCAGTTCGCAGCAGCAGTATGCGTATACAAGATCAACTACGATTAACTGTAGATTTCAAGAAATGTAGGTGATTCGCTCCTCTTCTACCCTGCGCATCTGCTGCACATACTTAACTCGCCGTTTCTCTATGTCCCGCATTCTACCCAGTATCTCTTTAGACCGCTCTATCTCCTCATCCAACCCCTTCAAATCAACATCAACATTAAGGATCCTCTGCAGAATCTCGATAACACTCTTCGCCGTCTTCGGATCAGGCAAATAGCCGCGAGTCTCACCCAGAAGACAGACAGCATCCATCTTCCTCCTGAACTTCGCTAAACCCAAAAGCAAACCGGCTGTGCCAACAATGGGAGTTCCCGCTTCGCTGGATACAGCCTTGGCTTTCAGAGCCCTCTCAAAGAGAGCAGGGCTTGTGGACACCGCAACTACATTCGGGGTGCCTTCAACCTCGTTTCTGTATCCGCCAATGGTTATGATCATTTTCACTTTCTTCTTTTCGGCAAAATCGAGGATGCTGTTGGCTACCTCAAACTGCCCCTCAATTGTCTGGGCTTGGCTGTCCCCGGTTAAGAAGATTAAGTCGTTTTCTCCCGTCTCGTTTTTCCAGAAATAAAATTCTCCGCGGAGAAGCCTAGCGCCTCCCTTTTCGTCGACTAGAACATGGAAGGGAAAGTGGGGCGAATACAGGATTGCATACTTTTTTGCCTTCAACTGTTTTGCAAGGTATTCGGCGGCTATGCTGCCAACCATACCTAACCCAGGGAACCCTTCAATCAAAATCGGATTCTTCAACTCAACTTCAGCTAGTTCCTCAATTACTGACTTTTTCATTTTGACCATAACCTCTCATTGCCCGTCTATATTTCGCATATTTGTCTTCAGGCGAGAATTTAGCCGGATGCGGAATACGCAACTTACCTCCACAAAGGGGACAGCTTTCCTGACTCAGCGTATACTCCCCGCACTTGACACATTTTCTGAGCAGCCAAACCATCAAGTTTTCCCCATTTGTTTTGGACTTTCACATCTATTTGTGCGATCACACCTATTTACGTTTCCAATAAAAATGCCGCCGCTCTGGCATTTTTTGGTGATAATACCCCGACAAAAAATCTTCCCTACAAAAAAGAGGTTTCAGATATCTTCACGGCTCCTTTTTCTGAGCATATTAGGAGACTAATAACAGTGCTATGTTGAAAACAATATTTTTTCTGAAAATCTGCTGCACTTCAAAAAATCAGGTTTCTAAGAGATTATTTCTCCCGTTTGAAGGAGCCTGTTCCGCCGCTCTTTTCAATAAACTTCAGCGCAGATTCGGTGGCTTTCTCCAACACGTTCTCCGCGCTTTTGTAGTCCTCAGCCGAAACCACAATACGATATTTGGGAGGCGAAACCAGATAAACTGTCACATCCGCATCCTCAGCTTCACCGACTTCTTTAGCGTGCTTCAAGGCATCCTTGATTATGAGCACCCCTTTCGGCTTCGGGTTCTGAAGCTCCAAAATTCCCTTCACATTCACTAATGATGTCTGAATCTTCTCCTTCGCAATCTCCTCCAAGGTAACCGCAAGCTCCTTGTCTATTCCCAGCTCCAGCAGAACATCCACACCATCTTTCGCAGTCTTCTCTAGCCCATAATAAAGCTCCCCAAAAGCCTTCTCTATCAACGCCCCCGCCCTCTCGTAAGCCTCCTCAAAAGAAATATGCAACTTTTCAGCAGCAGTCCGCAGCAAACTCTCCGCCTTCCGATCCTTCTTCCAAAACAGAAGCTTCTCCCTTTTATCACGCTGAGTCACCCTTCTACGCGACAGGTCAACCTGACCCTTTTCCGCGTGAACACGCAGAACTTTAAGCACAACCTTCTGTCCTTCACGAACATAGTCGCGGATGTTTCTTACCCACCGAGAAGCAACCTCAGAAACGTGCAGGAGACCCTCCTTGTCGTACTCATCCAACCTAACGTAAGCTCCATAATCGGTTATCCTCACAACAGTGGCAATAACCAAATCGCCTACTTCAGGCCACTCAGGTCTCCTCAACCCCATTTTGTTTACCCTCCGCCCATTTACTCTAGGACGGCAGTTATTTCTCCCTTGACATTCGTCTTTCCGCCGGAAGGCTCCGCCAAAATCGCTCCACACACATTGCAGTGAACAAAGGTTGTAGCGTGACTGAAGACAAACTGTTCGTTTCCACAGTCAGGACACTTTATCCGGTAGAATCTGCTTTTAGGTTTCGGTATAACTTTATCCCATTCACTCAATTTTCTCCACACTCCACTTAGGTTATAGTCAACTTCTTGAGACGAATTCCGTCCTTATGCCGCATATAGCCGCAGCTCTTACACTTCAGCCTCAGCGTCTGCTTTTTAGTTGTTTTGGCAAACTTTCTTTGACGAGGAAACTTCTGTCCACCATACCCCTTCTTCTCCCTCAGCTCATGATGCCTCTCTCCCTTGGCTAAGGCTCTCCTCTTCCCCGCCTTATACAGGGAAACAGCGTGAACCTGATGAGACTTGCATCTGGGGCAGTATGTGGTGATATTTCTTTTGGTACATCCATCACGATCACTGGCTATTTAGGTATAAAACAGCCCCCTTAATTACTATTTATACATTTCTGGAAAGAAACCTGAATCCGCACCATAAAAAGCAGCACACATTCACTGTCACACAGAAATAGGCTACAGACTTTGAGCTTGGCGACGGAATCTTTTAACCCCAAACCCGAATTTCCAATCCTGGGCAAGATTGTTCATTAAATTGTCTGTTGAATTGCTTTGTTTGTGTTTTCGGTGAATCTGCATTTGTTTTATCCAGAGAAAGATAGCGTAGAAGCTAAGGAAAATAACTAACACAAGAATGATAATGTTCCAGTCGCCAATCCAAAACGGGTTTTCTCTAAAGAATGGAAACAGAACATAAGGGGAATGTTCGTGCCCCCACATGTCAAAGAAGATGTGAGACGCCCCACCGATGAGACAACTGAAATAAATCGTCTTGAAAGAATATTTCACCTTTTTGGGGAAAAACCTGAAAAAGTTGTAAACATTAAAGATGGTTTTACCGAACCTCCTCTCTGCTACATAAACAATTAGACTTAACACGACTGGATAGATTGTGAGGACAAAGAAATAGCTATGCCAGAACCCGTGACTTGTGTGGTTTTCTACCAGAAAATAGTAAACCAATTCAAGATCGACAAAAGTAGAGGAGCATAACAGTGCTGTTACATCAAAGTTTTCTGGTCGTTTAAAATGTAGTGGAACAATGGCTAAGAAGTGTAGTGGAGTGGCTGGCAAATTGATTTCACTCGCAAGTCTGCGCCTTTTCACATGTGTCGATTACGAGACGGTTATATATCCAGCTTGACAAGACGCCGCCAATTCCCACTCCCATAATCATGTCCTTCAAAGAATCCATAGGATAATTAAAGTAGGTTGCGGAAGGCCTTATTTGCACGTCTATTGTTTCTCCAATTTCCCATACAAGTGCTACTATCGCTAGCACTATAAATATAAAAAGCCAGTTGAGTTTTCTGTCCCAACCCAAGAATCTTTCCAGAGCAAACGGTATGATTAGAGCTCCTAAAAGCCAAGGAGAAGTAATGTGAGTCCACGTGTCAACGTATCCTGGCGCATCCAGTTCCGGGTTCCAATACCAGCCATAATGTTCACTGGCATTTTGAAATGAAATGGCGAAAAGTGCCAGAAGAACGAGATAAATAAGGTATTTCTTGTTAATAAAATTGTATTGTTTTCCCTTTTGTTTTCCAACCCAGTAGAGAAGAATGTGAATTACTAATAGCGCATATGTTGGAATGAATGCGAAAGACACGGCCCCTTCAGGCCCTGACGTCACAGCTAGAAATGCATCCACAGGTCTGGTTACGATGAATTCAAGATACATTTGGAGGTAGCCAGGTGTTTCTTCCCATGCTGAAGGGGAAAAAGTGACGTACCAAATGAATGCAAGAACAATGATCAACGCCAAAA
>SMTZ1_10001351_pt1 | contig 43512 bp, 50 predicted proteins | sample DeeMarSWOR136_30_FD_25667 | JGI IMG/M metagenome (IMG submission 25667) | reverse complement strand
CTAATTTAACCATATCCTCTGAGTAATCTATACCAGCTATTTTTGAAACATGAGACATATATTTTTTTATAAAAATCCCTGAACCAAATCCAATCTCAAGATATTTATCATCCTTTTTTGGATTAATTGCCTTTAAGGCATTTTTATAGAATTCTTTATGACCTCGAGCCATACCTTTTGCCAATATTTTTCCAAAAAAACCTGTTGGTTTTGCAAATTGTGACATTTTTAAATTCCCTTATAGAATAACTATTAATCATCAATATATTTTTATTCTTTCTTAAATCTATAAAAAGAAAAAAAGGTGTTAGTGAGATAGAAATTGTAAAACCGAACTTTACCTTTTTTGTAAAACTTCGATTTAATTTCCCCCGAGAACCTTGGTTAGAATCCAATAAGCCCGCTGATTTTTTCCTATTGAAATAAGAATAATAGATTTATACTGTTTTAAACAGCAAATTATAAATAATATAGTATTTATAATTACTATAATAATTATAAAATATGTGATGATATGACAAATACTACAATTTCAGTAACAAAAGAAACGAAAAAAGCTTTACTCGATTTAGGCGCAAAAGGAGAGACTTACGACTCAATAATAAGGAAACTATTAAAAAAATTCGCCTGGAAAAAATTAGACGATGAATGGAATAAGATTCTATCTAACGACGAATTTATTCCTCTTGACGAGTTGTGAATAAATGAGTTATTCGGTGTTAGTATCAAAAACTTTTCAAAGAAAATTTCAACAACTCCAAAAAAATTTCCAAAATCAAATACGAAAATCCCTAAAAGAACTTCAAAATGATCCTTACACATCCAGATCAAACTGTGATATTAAATCACTAACAGATACTCGCCCAAAGAAACATCGTTTAAGAGTTGGGAACTATCGAGTTATCTATATAATAGAGAACAAAGAAGTAAAGGTAATTGATTTAATTAAAAGAGAAGTCGGATATGGTAGAGTATATTAACCATTGGATATTTTTTCTACAATAGATATAGGATTCAAATATAAAAAATACACTAGTCTACAGAGTTTCTTTTGTAAAATAGACCTAACTCAATAGGTCCGCTAATTATTTAATCTTTACTTATTAAGAAAATGTTACAAATTAATGTGGTTTGAATGGATTGAAAGAAAAAAACGATTTTATATTAAAAAAATTTTTATATTTCTATTAGATAGGAGGATATCCGCCTATTTTTAAACTAGGGTCACCGAGTAAAACCCATTGTTGAACGGTTTTTGCATCAATTGAAAAATCCCAAGCAGCAGGCGTATTCCAATCAATAGGATATTTATCTAAATAACGGGATATTGATTCCTTCCAAACCTCACCAAGGATATCCATCTTATTAACACCATAATTATAAAAAAAACTATTATCTAAATAATCAGCGGCTCCGTCTTGTGAATCTTTATCCTCCTTTGTCATTTCAAGACCACTATAACCAATGGTTGCAATGGATCCACCACCAATTTTTCTAGTAAGTTTCCAACCCCAACATTCAGGAATCCAAGTCATATAACCAAAAGATTGTTTAAAAATATTAAAAAAATTCACATCAAACTGCAGATTATGACATGCATTGACCACACAAACAGGAAGCATCTCCTTATTTCTAAGTTTAGGCATAGTTCTTACAGATAGACCTTCGATCCATACACTTTTATCATCTGGTGGATGTGTACTCCAAACTGATGGATTACCATGGCCATAAAATACAAGGAAACCACAACCCTTGTTGACTTCACGTATTACATCTTCAGATCCCTTGAATGAGCCATCTGATGCAAATAATGTTGTATTTTCAAAACCAGACATATAACTTATATCGGTTAGAATATTATCTTCACCTTCATAAGCAGGAGTTGGAAAAGGATAACTACCTGGTGGATACATATCACCAGCCACCCCTACAATGCGATTAAACCATTCCTTCCCATAAGTATTTCTCTCGTATTTTATTATTTTATTAACCATTATTTTTACTTCTAAAATATTTCTGCACGCAAGCCTACCAACACATACATCAGGATACAAGTCAATATCTTTATCTTGAGCTTTATCGCCATTCCATTCACCATAAATACCATTATTATTAGTATCCCATGAAGAAAAACTCCCGTTTTTATCAATAATATCAGCATAATAAAGTTCAGAAATGAAATATGGCTCATGAAAGTTGACATCAGCATTATTTACATACCTAATAGGAACCTTACGGAAATTACCAACAAGTAGAACATATTTTATCTGAGTTTCATCATATGCCTTTTTTATAAAAAGTTTTATTTTTTCAGCCTTATCACGACCATACCATATATCATCGTATATCTTATCCAATGTTACAATGCATGTTTTGATACCGTTTTTATTTTTATGTTGCTTTAAGGGTTCCAGAGTTTTAACAAAATTTGATGTAGTAATAATCAATAGATCACAAATTGAGTTATTTAAAAAAGATTTATTTTTATCTAAAAATTTTCTATTAGTTGTTTGTATATTTGCAATAGAAATAGGGAGAATCATTATAAAAATAATACAAAAGATAAAAATTTTAACAAATATCTTTTTCATTGAATTTTTAACCCCCGACTTTTAATTAAAATATAATATTTTATTATATTGTTTAATTTAAAGTTTTCCCAAAGATAAAAATGAATAAAAAAAATAATTTAGTAAGAAGAACCTGCTTAAATCAAAGTTTCCTGAAATTCTAAAAGTTTACTTGGACCGTCTCTTGTTGGGTTTTTCATAATCCTCCATGCTTATAAGACTATATTTGTAAATTGCGATTCATAGAGCCTGAAATTCTATTATCTTAAGCTTAGATAAGGTCGAATCGATCAGCGTTCATTACCTTGTTCCAGGCTGCTATGAAATCTTGAACGAATTTATTTGGTGAGTCTTTACAAGCATATACCTCTGTTATCGCTCGGAGTTGTGAGTTCGAACCAAAGATGAGATCGACTCGTGTCCCAGTCCATTTCAGTTTTCCAGTTTTGCGATCTCGTCCTTCGAATATGTCTTTATCTTTTGAGGTTGGTTTCCATATTGTGCTCATGTCAAGAAGATTTACGAAGAAGTCATTGGTAAGTACCTCTGGACGTTTTGTGAAGACACCATGTTTGGAATGCCCAAAGTTGGTATTCAATACTCGCATACCACCTATGAGTACTGTCATCTCAGGAGCAGTTAATGTCAGCAGTTGCGCTCGATCTAACAGGAGTTCCTCTGATGAAACAGAGTATTTGGTTTTAAGATAATTGCGGAATCCATCTGCAGATGGTTCGAGAACGGCAAATGACTTAACATCAGTTTGCTCTTGTGACGCATCTGTGCGCCCTGGGGAAAATGGAACAATTACATTATGACCTGCATTCTTGGCAGCTTTTTCGATACCTGCGCATCCTCCAAGGACAATCAAATCAGAAAGTGAGACCTTCTTTCTTGCTTTTTGCTTGCTGTTAAAATCCTTTTGGATTTTTTCTAGGATTTTTAGCACTTTCTTAAGTTGTGTCGGTTGGTTGACTTCCCAATCTTTTTGCGGGGAAAGTCGAATGCGAGCTCCATTTGCACCGCCACGTTTGTCAGAACCACGGAACGTTGACGCTGAAGCCCAAGCAGTAGACACCAGTTCTGAAATCGATAACCCTGAGGAAAGAATCTTGCTCTTGAGTTCAGCGATATCCTTTTTATCAATAAGCTTATGGTCAACTGGTGGTATTGGGTCTTGCCAGATAAGGTCCTCTTTTGGAACCTCAGGACCAAGATATCGTGATTTAGGCCCCATGTCTCGGTGGGTCAGCTTGAACCACGCACGTGCAAAGGCATCGGCAAACTCTTTGGGATTTTTGTGGAATCGACGTGCTATCGGTTCATAGATTGGGTCGAAACGCAGAGAAAGGTCTGCGGTAGTCATGATTGGCGGATAGCGTTTCTTGGGGTTATGAGCAGCTGGTACCATATCTTTTTCGGCGACATTCTTGGCCACCCATTGCCAGGCTCCTGCAGGGCTTTTAACCTTTTCCCATTCGTAACCAAATAACATGTCGAAATAGCCCATATCCCACTTGATTGGGTTGGGTGTCCATGCACCTTCAATACCACTTGTTATAGTGTCATCTCCCTTACCGCTGCGGAAATTGCTCTTCCATCCAAGTCCCTGTTCCTCGACGCCAGCGGCTTCAGGCTCAGGACCCACATGGGATGCATCACCAGCACCATGACACTTACCAAAGGTGTGACCACCAGCAACAAGTGCTACTGTTTCTTCATCGTTCATTGCCATACGTGCAAAAGTTTCGCGGACATCGATGCCCGAGGCGACTGGATCTGGTTTGCTATTGGGGCCTTCGGGATTGACATATATTAGACCCATTTGCACGGCAGCTAGTGGATTTTCAAGCTCGCGGTCACCACTATAGCGTTTATCACCAAGCCAAGTGTCCTCGCTACCCCAGTAGATATCCTCTTGGGGTTCCCAGATATCCTCACGTCCCCCAGCAAAACCAAATGTCTTGAAACCCATCGATTCTAGCGCGCAGTTTCCAGCCAGTATCATCAGATCAGCCCAGGAGATCTTTTTACCGTATTTTTGTTTAATAGGCCACAGCAGCCGACGTGCCTTGTCAAGGTTCGCATTGTCAGGCCAACTGTTGAGAGGTGGTAAGCGTTGGTTACCAGATCCCGCACCACCACGGCCATCACCCATACGATAGGTACCCGCACTATGCCACGCCATCCTGATAAAGAGTCCGCCATAGTGCCCATAATCGGCAGGCCACCAATCCTGCGAGTCGGTCATAAGAGCGTAAAGGTCTTTCTTCAAGGATTTAAAATCGAGTTTTTTAAATTCCTCATTGTAGTTGAAATCCTTGTCCATAGGATTGCTCTTTTGTGAATGCTGGTGAAGAATCCTGAGGTTTAACTGGTTTGGCCACCAATCAATATTTGACGTTCCCCCACCAGCAATAGGTTTGTGAGTTATACCAGTTACCGGACACTTGCTTTTTTTATTCATATTTTATCCTCCTACAATTAAAATTTTTTTTATTTTTTACCATTATTAAACCTCCCTTATTAATACTGCATATCAAATCATCCACAAATAATTTATTATGTAAAAAATTAAATGATGCAATATCTTAAAATATTTATGGTTCCAATACTTTTTTGTTTAGGTGTTTTAATAATAAGTATATTAAATATTGAGATTTCTTTTAAATAGTGGTACCAAGGATGATTAAAAAATTGAACATTTGATTAACTTTTTTCAAAATTTTTATGTAAAGTTATATTTACAAATAGTAAAGTATTAATAACAATTAGTAATATATATTATACAATAGAGGTGATTAATATGAATGAAAAAACATTTTCAACAATAAGTAAAATACTAGTAACAATTGTAGGGGCGGGTGTAGCAATATCAATAATTTTTGAAAACTTGATTATCGCATTTGCATTAATTATATTTGGAATGGCATTTATGGTAGCATTAAAAAATAAAATAAAGAAAAAAATAGAAGATGAACGAGTATACACTATTGCTCAGAAAGCATCAATGCGAACTGTCCAAATCTTTGGCTTTTGCATTGCAACCATAAGCATTCTACTATTAGTATTTAGAAATCAATATTCAAATTTTGAATTAATTGGATCGATATTAGCTTACACTGGTTGTGGATTTCTAATAGTCTATGGAGCGTTCTATATTTATTATTATAAAAAATTGAGTTGAGACTGATGAAAAATAAAATTAAAGTTTTCAGGGCAATGCATGATTTAACACAGGAAGCACTTGCAAACAAATTAAGTGTAACAAGGCAAACTATATTAGCAATTGAGAAAGGTAAATATGATCCATCATTAGAATTGGCATTTAAAATTGCTGAAGTCTTTGATGTAAAAATTGAAGATATTTTTCTATACAATGAAAATATAAACTAAAAGTAGATAACCTTGATTTTTACAGATAAAACGATGTTTAAATCTCGTTTGTATATCATTTAGTTAAATTTATTTAATGACAAACTAGAACATTATTTTAATACTAAATATTTTTAATAATTAGGATGATTTGTATTAATATAGTCTAAAAGATTGTTGGAATATTAAGAATATATTAGGAAGATTTTGTTACTTATCATTATAACCTAAAAAAAAGAAAAAGATACCAAGAATGAAGGAAACTAATGCAAACATAAATGGAAAGAATGCATCTATGTCTAGAAAAGCAGGCATTATAAAAAATATGATAGAAACAATAATTAATAAAAATCCGACAGCAAAAGAGTAACTTCTTTTTAACATACAAACTAATATATCATATATTATTTAAATATTGATAGAAATTTAGACAATAATAAAATTAATATTTCAATACTTATATTGTGATTTAACACCAGATTTAAATATTATTTATTTTTCTTATCAAAAAAAGAAAAAAGATTTTAATGAAATAGAACTTGCTTAAATAAAATTAGATGTTTAAAATTATTAATAGTGATTTTTTATTATAAGTTATTAAATGGATGAAAAAACAATCAATAAAATTTCAAAAATATCAGAGACACTTTTGATACCACTATATTCACGTGCACTTGAATCTAAAACAGAAAATCCTATAATAATAGATAAAAAAGCAATAAAGATTACAGAGGAACTAAACAAAATATTTGAAAAATCAAAATCTTTGTTCTATCGAAATCTAGCTAAAGGAAAATTGCGAAAAAGAAGCTCGAAAAAATTAAATGTCGCAATGGCACTCAGAACAAGAAGATTTGATAGATATTGCTCTTCTTTTTTAAAAGAGAATCCTAATGGAGTAGTTGTTGAACTTGGCTGTGGGTTAAGCACTAGATGTTCCCGTATAGATAATGATAAAGTTACATGGTATGATCTAGATTTACCAGAAGTAATCAATATAAGAAAAGAATTTTTCAGAGAATCTGAAAGATATCATCTTATTGCATCTTCAGTCATTGATTTTAAATGGATGGAAAAAATAAAAGAAAAAAACAATAAAATTTTATTTATAGCAGAGGGCCTTTTTATGTATCTTCAAGAGCAAGATGTGAAAAATCTTTTAATAAAAATGCAAAAGTCTTTTTCAGGATGCTATCTGGCCTGTGAAGTGGTAAATTCTTATATTGTAAAAATACTTAAAAGAAAGATTTGGAGGAAAAAATTCCAAAGAGACTTTGGTTTTGGTGAGGATACTTCTTTTTATTTTGGAATTAAAAATAGTAAAGAATTTGAAAAATGGAATCAAGGAATTACCTTTCTTGAGGAATGGACTTATTTTGATGATAAAGAAAAAAAGATGGGATGGATGAATCTACTTGGAAAATTCAAAAAATTTAGAAAAACACAATGGACGGTATATTACCAGTTGAAATAGTTTAAGCATTCCATTTGTTCAAGAACTCTTGAGATTTTGCCTTTAAGGTCTTTCTTGAACTATCAGCATGTTTTTTTACAAATGAAATAACCTCATCTTTATTTTTTATTTGAGGGAAGAACATATCAATGGATTGAATTGCGCCTTCTGTTATAACCTTTTTACATTCGCTAGTAAGATGTGGAGTTGTTTTAATATTTTCAACTTTTAAAAGTTCCTTTATAATTTTGGGGATAAGGTAGGGTTTTGCAAGAGCTATTTTTCCAGAATGCCCAACAACATTTGCAACTGTGACCATATATTCATTATTGATAAAGCTATAAAATTTATCAAAAATCGAGTCGAATTTCTTATCAACATCTACTTTTGTAAGATTAGCAATAATAGACATTGCCTGCCATGTAAGGATTCTATATTTACTATCTAATAGATTAATAAAAAAATTCATATGTGGATATAGTTTTTCAGGATGAACTTCACTCAGATCCATCAAAACCTTTCCACATCCATATCTGATTGCCGCCTTTTCAGAGGACATACCATCAATAATAATTGGAAGTAAGCTTAAATTTGCTTTAACCTTTTTTAAAAGTTCTTCTTTAGAAATTGTTTTATCTGCAAGTTTTGTCAATAAATCATTTTTCATATGAAAATTCCCAAAAACAATATTGTTTATCTTTTTTTATATTTTTATAATACATCTATATAATCATTATTAGGAAATTTATTGCTATTGGTCCAAAAATTATTATTATAAGATTCAATACCTGTTTTATGAAAGTCAGAAAGATTGCTAAATTTTCAATAAAATTGTTGATATTATTAATCTTATTTGCAGGTGCGATTGGTTCAGCAATTTCTGCGGTATTGACACTAATTCCTGATACAGAAGCAAGTAAAGAATGCATGCTTGGTTACTATGCGCATTGTTCTTTTGCACCGATTAGTACGATTATACTGATATTTATAGCAGTGTTATTTAGTTATATTTTGATAAGAACGAAATTACTAAAATTATCAACTAAATAGATCTTTTTAAAACTGAGCATCTATAAAAAATAATCAACTTTTACAAAGTAGGTTAATATAAAATGCTAGGTTTGATCGTCTTGCTAGTTCCTAAAAATAAAAATTAAATGTAGAATTTAAAGCATTAAGTATTAGAGCTTAATTCCTTTTAATTTATATGATTTTACAAGTCGCTTTATATCATCGGAATGACATATTTTACAACGACTAGCGTCATTACCACCTGTAAATACATGGCTAAACTCTTTCATGCAGCTGTTACAATAATACCATAAAATCATAAATAATCCCTGCCCCTTATCTATAACTATTATATCAATGTTTTGCTTTTTGAATTTATTAATAAGAAAAATTTTTAGTGCTATCTATTATGCTGAATTATTCTCTGTAAAATAGGTAATTGTTTAAAAAATTGTAAAAATATCCAGTTATAAAAAACCTTATTTCGGGGCATAGTAACTGTTAGTTTTCCCCACTCGCTTTCAGCACCATTTGAATCCTTTGCCTTTGCTTTTACAACATATGTTCCTTTATTTGTCCATGTATGATTAACATCTATCTCTTCAACTTCAATATAAGGTCCAAGCCAACCACTATTTGTTCCATCACCCCAATCCATAAAATAATAGATGTCATCATTACCATCTGGGTCCTCAGATGTCAATTTATAAATATATTCATTACCAGGAATGCCTTCCTTTGAACCAGTAATAGTTGGTTTAGTGGGTGGCCAATCAAAACTTTCCGAGTCATATTCAACTGTTGAAATATAAAATCCAGTGAATAACGCACCATATTCAATATTATAGAAACCTTGATAACCCCAGTCTGTTCCCCAACTGTTCTTACATATCCAGTATCCCCCATTAGCAATCGATGAATCATTCTTCCAACCTAAAATTACGATTATATGATTCAACATATTCCCCCAAGGAGCATGAGGATCTGGAAAATAATCGGACGGATCATGGTTATTACTCCAAAAACTAACGAAATCCTGTGAAACATTCATTGCTGCTGCAATTGGTCCATTTTCATAGATCAATGATTTAATAATTGCTCGATTTTCAGGGCTGTCAAAACCTAGATAGCTTTCACTGCAATCAAGTATCGGTACTAATAGATCCTCCCAATTCTCACATTTATCAGAGCATGGGATATTATGGCTTGCCTGATATGGAAAACATGATTCAGGAATCGCACCATTTTTAAAATTACCTTCAGATGAGGTATCCATCATATAATAGAATGCTCCATAGGGCGTTCCCCCCCAGCATCCTTTTCCATAGTTATTGGCGGCTGCAGGGAGACACGATAGAACATATTGTTCAGAAAGATCAAGTGGTAAATCTGAGTTATCTTCTTTTATTTTTATTAAGCTTTCAAAAGCACCAAGGGCTGCAAAATCCCAACAACTACCACAATTACCCTGATTTTTAACAGGAGTCGTCCAATCTTTACCATCAAAATCTTTCCAACTGAATTCATCAGGGGTACTTACTATCGATGGTTTTTGTAAATCTATAACATCTAAGTTTTCAATATATAATGGTTCCTTCATTACATAGTAATCATAAGAATTAGCATTATCAGTTTCCATGAAAACCTCACAGTCGCAGATTTCTTCAGACATGTTGCTTTTAAAAGTTGCAGTATCATTTTGTTCAGATTGCACTGTACCAAATATTCCGCTTCCACTAAAAATCAATATTTCAACAAGAATTATTGCTAGGACTTTTTTCATTTTATAAACTCCCCTTATTATTAATGTTAATACTTAAGAATAGTTTATTAATAATTAAAGTTTTATATAATTTTTTTGAACAAAATAAGATAAAAAAACATAAAATATGTGAAAAATAAAAAAGAAAATTATAAATTGGGATTAATATGTTTCAATATAAATAGCAGTATATCTTATTTTGTTTCTTTGAGTAATGCCTGTACCTTATCACGCTTCTCCCATAGACCACAACTACCATCCTTTCCATGCAGTTGGGCATGGTTCTCCCGGATTTTTCTTAGAAATTCTGAGTTCAATGCATCTTTTAAGGTAACATTGTTAAGATTCATATCTGAATAAGGTGCAAAGGGACATGGCTCAACATCTCCTTCTGCACTGATATGAATAAATCCACGACCTGCCGCTAGACATCCTCCTATTTCATCCTCATCACCAGGTACAGCAATAAATAACGCAGGCCACTTTTCTTTGAATTTTTTCATATTATCCATTATTGTCTTTCTTTGATCATCTGTAACCATCCATTGTTCAGTACCTGGTTTTATAGGGTTATATTCAATAAATAAAAAGAACTTACAACCGATATCAAAAAGACCTTTGATGAAGGACTCGTCCAATATTGTATCAAAGTTGTTTTTTGTTAAAGTAAGGGACGTGCCAAAAAAGACATTTTTATCCTTTATTTTTTTCATTATCTTTTGTAAACGGTTATATATTCCTTTACCACGTATATCATCTGTATCCTCTTCGCATCCCTCCAAACTTATCAATGGAGCGATGTTTTTTTGTTTTTTCATAAGATCAAGGATTTCATCATTGATTAGTAGACCATTTGTAAATATTACAAATATAATATCAGGATATTGTTTTGTTATATCAAAGAAATCAGGTCTCATGAAAGGCTCTCCACCAGCTACTACAACAAAAGATATACCAAGGTTATGGGCTTGTTTGATTATATCATTTAGTTGTTTACTGGTTAGTTCTTTATTTGATTTTGGACGTATAGCCTTTTCATAGCACCCTTTACAGTTTAGATTACATTTATGTGTAATACTAAAAATCATAATAGGAGGAACATGTGTACCTTGCTGTTCCCATATTTCACGGATTTTTGCTGCTTTTTTCTGCCATCTATAGGTTTTAATAAAAAACAGAGCTTGAGAAGGATTTCTAATACTTACTTTTATTGCGTCCTTGAAAAATATTTTTAATGCGTCGTTTAAAGCAAATCGGAAATCTGTGGTTTCAAGGTTTGTTTTTATCATTGTTTTTCCGACATTTAAACCTTGGATTTAAAGGTTTCCTAATCAAAAAATATAGTCTTTTTATATCAATACAATTTTTTATTTTAAAAAAATAGGCTTTTTCAAGCGATAGATTTTTATTTATTTTAAGATAATAGTAAAACGACCATGATGATGAATAGAATTTTTTCTGAACTGCTGTAAAAACTATAAATGAGGAAAAATGGGCGAACTGAATGGTCAATTATTCTAAATTTTTTTAACCATATAAGGTCCTTCAGATTCAAAGCCAAACCGTCGGTAATAGTTACGTGTTCCTATACCAGCTAATACTATTAATTTTTCAGCATCATATTCTTCCTTTGATATCCTTTCTGCCTCATTTATTAAATTCTCACCCCATCCTCTGTGCTGCCATTGGTCATTCTTTGCTTTCTTTCCAACTTTTACCATTGGTCCAAACACATGAAGTTCTCTTACTAGCATTGCCCTTGTATTTTTCAATTCGGTTCTATGAGCCTTATCTGAAGTGTTCCTTAATCTTAAGAGTCCAATCAATGCATCCGCTTTTTTATCTTCATAGGATAAAAATATCTCTTCACCTTGAGAAGCAGGATATTTATCAATATTTATTTTCACATTTTCAATATCTGGTTTATAATCTGATTTGTATTGAATATGTCCAACTTCCCTACAGCGGATACATTTACATCTTTCACCTTTAGATTTAAGTTTTTCTTGTACAACTTTTCTTAAATCTCCCTGTTTGATACCCCAAGCAATTAGGTTAACTGGGATATCTCTTTGTATGCGTTGTATTCTTACCCATTTTGGAACTTGTTTCTTTATTTCAACTATCAGTTCAATCATTTCATCAAAATCATAAGGTTCATAATCGCCTTTTTTCCACATGTTGTAAAGTTTTGTATCAGGCATTACAAGAGTTGGATAGATCTTTATGGCATCTGGTTTAAAACTTTCATCATCAAACATTTTTTTAAATGATTTAAAATCGTTTTTAATATTTGAGCCAGGAAGCCCTGGCATCATATGATAGATAACTGCAAATCCAGAGTCTTTTGCATTTTGTGTAGCATTGATTACATCTTTAACTGTATGACCTCGATTAATGATTTTATAAATGTTATCATCTATTATTTGTACTCCAAGCTCAACTCTTGTTGTAACTAGGTTAAGCATAAAATCGATATGATTCTTTTTACAATAATCAGGCCGAGTTTCAACTGTTATATCACTAATTCTTATCTTTGAATTCTCTGCCGACATCTGTGATTGTTTTAAGGATTCATCATTTCTACCTGTTATGGCATTGAGACACTGTGATACAAACAGTTCCAAGTAATCCTTTGGATAACATGTAATTGTTCCGCCAAAAATAATAAGCTCGACTTTGTCAACGTTATGTCCCATTATGTTAAATTGATCAATTCTGCTTTTGACTTGAAGGTAGGGATCATAATTGTTTTGCACTGCTCTTCTACCAGCAGGTTCATTACCAGTATAGCTCTGAGGGGTCCCAAATTCTGGACCGCCAGGACAGTAAATACAGGGTTGGTTTTTTGGACAGGGATATGGTTTTGTCATAACTGTTATGACATAAACACCGGAAATTGATCTTACAGGTTTTAATCTTAAATTTTTAAGAATCTTTTGCCTTTCAGCTTTTGTTGAGGCTGTAAGTATATCTGAGTTGCGTGGAAAATTTTTTAGGCCAAATTTTCTACATGCCCATAGTTTTACCTTTGTCAGGTCTTTATCATTTTTAAAATCACCTGAAATGATTTTTTCAATTATTGCACGATAAATTTCTTTATTTTCCATTGTTGCACCGATAAAATGAAATTTTATTTGAAAGAAATTTTTTTATATAAAGAAACAAGTGGTTTATATTTTTAACTTATTCACCAGTTATTAATCTTGTTATTTTTTATATCTTAGTAAAAAATAGACGAATGAAATTTATATTTTTCAAATAAATTGATATTCTATACATTACTATTATAGTTATATAACAAAAGTTGATTTGTAGTTGAATATAATGAAAAAATTCGACATTATTGTAGTAGGCAGTGGTTCTGGTGGAATAATAGTTGAAAGTGCTATTAGCAAGGGTTTTTCTGTTGCATGGGTAGACAAAGGCCCTCTTGGCGGTACTTGTTTGAATGTTGGATGTATTCCTTCTAAAATGCTTGTTTATCCGGCTGATCGCGTTATGGAAATCAAGGAAGCAGATAAACTGGGTATCAAAGCTGAAATCAAAGAAGTTGATTTTAAAAAAATCATGGAGCATATGAGAGAACCAATTCGTGAAAGTCAAGAGCACATGAAACAAGGTTTGCAAGCTCCAGTAAAAAATTTTCAATATTACAAGGGAATTGGACATTTTATTGATGATTACACCATTGAAATAAATGGCGAACAACTAAAAGGCAATAAGATTTTTATTGTATCTGGTGCACGCCCTCATATCCCCCCGCTTAAAGGAATTGATGATATTGACTATCTTACAAATGAAAATGTCTTCAATCTAGCTTATAAACCTGATAGTATTGTTATAGTCGGTGGAGGCTATATCGCTGTTGAGTTTGCTCATTTTTTATCTGCGATAGGAACCAAAGTTACTGTGCTGCAAAGAGGGTATAGACTGATTAAGAATGCCGAGCCAGAGATATCTGATCTATTAAAAAAGCTCATGAGCAAAAGAATGGAAATTGTCACAAACTTTGATGCAATAGAGGTAAAAAAACAAGGAAAAAAAATTGTAGTTATAGGAAAGGATCAGAAATCAGGTAAGACTATGCAATACTCTGCAGATAAGATAATGATTGCTACAGGCAGAACCTCTAATGCAGATTTATTGAAAGTTGATAAAACAGGTGTTGAAGTTGATAATCGAGGTTATATAAAAGTAAATGAGTATCTTGAAACTTCAAAAAAAAACATTTGGGCTTTTGGGGATGCAATTGGAAAATATATGTTCAAACATGTTGCTAATGAGGAAGCTTTAATTGCATGGCAAAATGCAATTGATGACCATAAGATTGCAATGGATTATAGTGCTGTTCCTTATGCAGTTTTTACATATCCTCAAATTGCAGGTGTAGGTTTAACAGAAGAAGAAGCAAAGAAGGACCATGAGATATTAGTTGGTAAAGCAAAATACAGTGATGTTGCAAAGGGAGAAGCAATGGTAGAACTTGAAGGTTTTACAAAAGCAATAGTAAATAAAGAAGATGCTAAGATATTAGGTTTTCATATAACAGGGCCCTATGCGTCAATCCTTGTTCAAGAGGTTGTAAACGCAATGGCACTTGGTGGACAGATTGGTTTTATCGGTCAGGGTATGCATATTCATCCAGCACTTCCCGAACTTATCCTAAGGACATTTAATAACTTGAGAGAACCATAAAAAGTAATCAATTATTTGTAAAACAATTTTATTTTTTAAAAATACTTCATATTTAAGTTATATAATTACTAGTATTTGATATATCAAATCCTTTAATTATTTCAATGGGTGGTATGTTTTTTGCGGGAATCCAGCCAGAGACAGGATAAACCAGATTTGGAAAGAATTGTTCAATGTTTGTGCATAATTTGGTAATAACGTGATTTTCTCCGAATTGTTTTTTACTTATTTCATAGGTTTTTTGTCTTGTAATTGTCTCATCTATATAACCAAGTGAATGAATATATTCATGTAATAATACATGAAATCCATATGGTTTAATTAATTGAGGTTTTGTCTCAATAATTCTTCTGATAGGAGTTTTATTTATTACAATTATATTTGAAGCAACAGGGTGATATGCACCGATAAACCCATTAAGTGTCGAACCTAACTCCTGAAGGCCAAGCATTAAACCTGCACGAGATCTTCCCTCGCTTTTTTTAACAATTTTTTTTACCTCCTCAAATGATTCTATAAAACCTTTATTTATTTCCTCTTCCGGATATGAATTTTTGTTCATAAAAAACAATAATTAACAATTGTTAATAAAGTTTTGCTTTAATTGTTTTATAAAAAAAATAGTAAGTGTAAAATTTTTTATTTTCTAATTACTAATTTATCTTCACTGACACTTACGACATAAAAAGATTCATTATCAACTTTGATAGATTTTGCATTCTTAGGATAGAATAGATTATAAGAAAAGCCTTGGTTTCCAGTACCATAAAGAAGAGCAATAGAAAAAATATCTTTTGAAATCATCCCGCAATAAACTATTGTTTTTGTATTTATAAATCCAATTTTTATTTTTGTTTTATCACCAATACCTAAGATTATGTCCTCGGAGATATAACCATATATTTCGTTCTTCATAAAATACTTGAATAAATATCATGATTTAAAATATTATGATAGCATTTTTTTAATAGTATATCTAAGCAGACTTTCATTTTTTTGATACTTCTTTTGCAAATGGTTTTATAATCAATTCAAAACAGTAACCCAATAATAGAATGACAATAAATATTACAAATATGTATTCATCTATAAAGTTAGCAATCGATGCTAAAAAAGGAATCTCTAGATTTGTATCAATAATTATTAAAATCTTGGAGAGAATCCATAATGTAACAACGCAGCTTATTGTCGATATTGCAGGTGAAATGAATCTATATTGTTTTTTATATGTCCTGTTTAAATATGAATTATAAAAGTTTAGCAACATCAAGCCAAATAAAATCAATAGGTATGAATAGAGAAAGTCACTAATCTCACCTAAAACAACAATATCATCACCTGAACGATCCATTAAAGAAATTATTAATCTAAGTATTATCAAACCTAAAAAACTCCAAATCAGTGGACCGGCGACTTTGAATTTATTATCATACCATTTTTGAAAATCCTTAATCGAATTTTCGAATTTACTTTCAAATCTAATTCCAGCTTTTTCAATAGATTTCCCAAATTCTTCAGCTTTTTCTTCAATTATCTTACCTGTTTTTTTTAATTGTTTTTTATTTGAATTCTTTTTATCCTTAGTATCTAATCTTACACCGCATTTGCTGCAAAATTCTGCATCATCATCATTTTTTTTACCACATTTAGTGCAATATGTCATGTTCCTTTCCTCGCTGATTGTACATTTTTGTATTATATTTGTATATAAAAAGATGTTTTAAATCAAATATGATATTTTGTTACTTATCTTTCAGATTAAAATTATATTATTTATCTGTTTATTTGAAATATTGATTAACGCTTTTTATTATATTTTACTCTTTTTTTTGTTTTTCTGGAAGTTTATCAGGTAATGATAAATAAGCAATAATTTCAATAATTCTAGCAACTAATAAAATTAAAAAACCAATTAATACTATAGTAGTGATTGCACCGACAAAATATACAGTACCTGTAGTCTTGAATAAGCTTACTTTTGTATGTTTTGCAATACTATTGTAGCTGCGTCTTAGATATATTGCTGCTATAATTGACAGTATCCACCCTACTATCAATGCTACTACACAACCTCCTATTATGTCACTAAAGTAACTCCAAAATGATTCAAAATCAGAGATATCAGCATTTTCTAAACTGGAGATCCATGTAAATCCACCAGCAGCACCAAAAGCAATAAGCATAATTACAACAATTGCTACAATGATAAGAATTCCAAAAATAAAATGCATAAGATAGTTACTAAATATATCCTTATCCTTTGTAAGTTCAGATATTGTTTTAACAGCGATAAATAAAAGCACAAGACCTAAAATACTTACAATAGGGCCACCGTAGGGAATAAATCCTCCGATGAGTATCAATATTGCTCCAATACCACCCATAATCTTTGCATTAATTAATGAACTCATATCATATCTCCTTAAATTTTGAACTTATATATATTAATAAGTGTTTCCTTTTTATCAAATATAATTAGAATATTTTCTAATCTGTTGCTTTAATTTAATCCTATTGTGACATCATTTAAGGTGCTTCAAGTTTTTAATATCTGAGGATATTAGTATTTTATTTTTTTATAATAAAATCTAACAACATGAAGATTAAATAGAAAAAGTTTATATAAGGCCAATAGTTAACGATTGTTAACTTGTAATTATTTTTTAATTAAAAATAAAAAAAATTTATCTATAAGAGATATTAAAATGAAAAAAGAAACAATCCTAGAGGTTATGATAAAGGATCATGATAAAATTGTAAAACTACTTAATAGTTTTGAGAAATGTTTATATCAGGATAAATTGATTTTAGAAAAGATATTTAACGAATTTTTTTGGGAGCTTGAAAAACATCTTTTTACAGAAGAAAAAGTAATATTTACAATGTATGAACCAGAAGAACAAGTTGAATTTCATAGTATAATTCCTCGATTAATAAAAGACCATGATTTAATTTATAATAAATTAAAAGAAATGAAAAAAAGTATTAAATCTCACAAAGAATGTAATTATCAAGATTTTCATAACATATTTTTAAAACATAAAAATTTTGAAGAGGAATCATTCTATTCAAAATTAGACGAAACGCTGGATGAAAAAACCAAGAAATTTATTATCAATAGAATCAAAGAAATAAAAATATTTGATAAAAGTTTAAGAAGTATAAAATTACAATGTTCAGAATGCGATAAAAAATTATTAATTTTAGAAGGATATCACCATCCAAAATTAGAAAAAAGATGGCTTTTTTGTAAAACTTGCTATGATAAAATAGATGAAGAGTATATAAAAAAATTGAGTAATGGTTCAATTAAATGGAAATGTACTAAATGTAATTATATCTATGACCCTAAGGTGGGTGATCCGAAAAATGGAATTTCTCCTATAACTGTATTTGAATATTTACCTTATGGATGGATTTGTCCGATCTGCCGTGCTAGTAAAGATAAATTTAAGAAGTTATAAAAATTAAAATTTATTATTTTTTATGATAAGTCTTTTAATATCTTAAGCTAGATATGTTTATTTATAATCCTTAGATTTTTTCTTATTAAAAAGTTTTTCTGCAGGACATCCAAGTTCTCTTTGTTTGCAATACTTACATGCAATTGATCCCCTAAAAAAACCATTTACTGGAAAAGCAAGTATTACCAAAAACACAACTAGTACCAATAAAATCAAATTGAAATTGATAATTATTAAAGCAATACCAACAATCAGAGGTATTAAAGACACCATAAAATCAGGTATGATATCCATCCAACTAATTTGTTTTTCAATAAACTTTTTAGGATCGCCTTTTTTGAAAAAAAGTGAGCAAAGCTTACCTTTTCCAAATGCACAGCGTTTTTTATAATAATAACAATGTATGCAACTAATTTTCAATAAACGGATTTCAAGTATGAAAATAAATATTAGATATAATACTAACCATACAAGCCCAGTTAAATAAAGGATATATGCTCCAATCACGTAGATAGTTAGTTGTAAAATATTTGCCCCTATTACAAATTTAAGAGGGTAGTTTTCATAGCATTTATTGTCTTTCATAAAATCAAATAGTAAATATTATTAATTGAATTATAGTTTATTAAATATTCAGATATAAAAAATAATGTTATTTCTTCTTTAAATTAATGTTTGTCAAAGAGGCAACATATTCAATTGATTTTTCAAATATGTCTTTATCTTTTAGATAATCCTCTGATTTTTTTCTATTTATCAGTATCCATTCTCTCATTTTTTTACCCATTGGCTCAAATGGGACAACCTCTTTTCTTTTTAAGAATTCATTTTTTAATGATTCAGGAACTTTAACACATACACCTTCCATAAATAAAGAAGCAAAAAGTTTACCTCCAATATAATATGCTGGGTGACCATACATCTTACCAGGTTTTACCAGTGGAATATCCAGTAAAAATGAATCAAGAACTTCTTTATGCTTTAAATTAAATTGTGCTTTTACCAAGTTATCACCAATATCATTATATTCCTCTGATAAATAGTTTATTGGAGTTATAATAAAATATGTATTTTAATAATCGCTTTTTTCCTTACATCTGGTAATAAATTCATAATTAAGACCCGTATATTTGTGTATATTGAAAAATCTAAATTATAAAAATCATAATCTAATTTTTGGAAACAACATAGGTACGCTCTTCATATAATCCTTATATTTATCCCCAAGCTTATCAATTAATATTTTTTCTTCGTATCTACATAAATAATAATAAAATATAGCAACAATAACAAAAATCATTAAAGCAATGATAGAAAGACTCAATATTACAAAACTAAGATAAATTATAATAAAACCAAAATACATCGGATGACGTATTCTTGCAAAAATATCAGTTTTTATAACAGTAAGTTTCTCTCGTTCTTCATCAAATATTTTTTTATGAGCTTTTTGTGCAAAATAACCTGCAATAAAAAATAAAATGATAAATATTATAAAACGATAATACCAAATAAAAATATCCTGCCAATAATCTGATATTTTTAATAAGAACAAATCGCTAGTCATGCCAATAATAAAAATAATTATTAATAAAAGTTGACCTGTATCACCCCATCTATATTCACCAGCTAAATCTACACGATGTTCATGACTCTTTTTTTTATATGCATCAGTCATTTAAATCACTGATATAGAATAAGCATATATGCGCCCTAACTTAATAAAAATATCACTAAATATTGTTGAGATTCTAATCAAATTTTTTAAAAAAGTTTTAAATGCGAAAAATAAATCAACTATTTATGCCTGACCTATTTGCTATTGGACTTTTTATTATCATATTGATAATTGGTATTTTTTTTCTTATCTTTGGACTTATATCATTCAAAGAAAAAAGACTGATAGAAAATATCCCAACTTCAAATATCAGATCAATTGCAATGGGACTGGTGGAAATCTTTGGAAAAGTTGTACCTATAACGGACAACATTTTAAAAAGCCCATTTAGTGAAAAAGATTGTGTCTATTATAAATATAGGGTTGAAGAACTCCGCTCTTCTGGAAAAAACACTCACTGGGTTACAATTGACAAGGGCGAAAGACACAGTTTATTTAATTTAGAAGATGAAACAGGGTCGGTCTTAATTGATCCTAAGGGGGCAAAAATCGACATTCCAATTGATAACAAATACAATTCAAGCTTAGGAAAGGACCCGCCAGAAGCTGCTAAAAGGTTTTTAGCAACTAGAAATATTAGATGGGAGGGATTTATTTTTGGTATAAATAAAACAATGAGATATTCAGAATATTTTATTGCTCCAGGTGATAAACTATACATTATGGGCACAGCCGGTGACAATCCATATGTAAAAGAAGCATCTGCAGAAAAGGGTGTTGAGGATATAATGATTAAGAAAGGGAAATTTGAAAAATTTTATTATATATCAGACAGACAAGAAGAGGCTGTTTTATTTAAATTTACAGCTAAAACATATGGCGGAATTATAATAGGTTCATTTCTTATAATATTAAGCTTATTAGTGTTTAATTGGTTCTAACTTAAGGAGGAAAAAGTAAATGACAAATTTGTTGATAACAATTTCTTTAACAATTTTTATTATTATAATAATTGTATTTCTCGCAACTTTTATTATAATTTATAATAATCTTATCAGATTAAAAAATAATATTGATAAATCTTGGGCAAATATTGATGTATTGCTTAAACAAAGGTCGAATGAAATCCCAAATCTTGTAAATACAGTTAAGGGTTATATGAGTCATGAACGCAATACCTTAGAATCATTGACAAAGGCAAGAAGCATATTAACAGAATCAAAATCATTATCAAGAAAAGCAGCAGTTGATAATCTGATAACTGATCTGTTAAAAACGATTTTTGCAGTTGCAGAGGACTATCCAGATTTAAAAGCAGGTGAAAATTTTCTAAAACTTCAAAAAAGAATTTCAGGTTTGGAAAACGAACTTGCTGATAGAAGAGAGTTTTATAACGATAGTGTAACAATTTATAATACCCGCATTCAATCTTTTCCAGATTTACTTATTGCTAGGTGGATGCATCTAAAAGTTGTAGATCTTTTCAAAGCAAATGAGGAAGATAAGAAGTATATTAAAGTAAATTTTTAATAAAATTTATCACTTATATTGTCAATTTGTATACTATATTATAATATAAAATAGAAATATATTGGAGAAATTATCCTGCTCTTCCATCATCACAAGGTTCGTTATCATCCATCGGCCTTGCATGTTCAGCATGTGCTGGTTGAAGACAGACGTTAAGCGGAAGTTGTTTCATTGGTTTTCCGCAGCATTTTGGTTTATTTCCATCTGATTTCTTAACTTTCTTTCCGCATTTTTCACATTCATAGGTTTTTTCATTCATATTATCAACCTTGTATTTTTTATTTGAATTATTATCCTATTTTATTTTGCAAACTTTTTTGTAAATAAATTTTTTATAGTCTTATATCCTGTATACGATCAATTATAAAACGTTTTTCTCCTTCACCTATTTCTTGATCTATAACTGGGTAAATACTTTTTTCTTCGAATGTTTTATGCTTCACTAATAATCTTTTCAATTCATTCAAATCTAAAGGTTCCCTTTTTTGTAGCTTTTTTCTCAATTCTTCAATTATTCCTAATATTTCTGCATGCTGATCCATAAGATCTGAAAAAAAATCATATTTTTTATCTGGTTCATCTGGTTTATATGATATAAATATCGCACGCTCTTCAACAAAAAAATGTTTCTCTAGATTCCATTGAAATGTATTAAAGGAATTGCTTAAATAACCAAATTCACTTCCAAGGTTATTCTCAACATCTTTAAGATATTCAAAAAGACGATTATGATCCCTAACCATTAGTTCTAATATAGCTGTTGTTTTCATTACTTCTCACCTGTATTTTCCCAGGTGCTATACCATTACTAGTGTATTAAATGTCCTATGTTCAAATAATATTTGAATAAAATAAATTAATAATCATAAAAAGTTTATAATTTATTTCTACTTATTTTAGATTGGAATATCTTTATGTTCAAAATAAATCATTGAAATCAATAAGCAAGCAGTTATGATACCAATATAAGCAAAAATTCCGGCACCATTAATCTCACCAAATTTTAGAACCTCAAAAGTATCAAAATATTGATAAATTGATAAAGATCCCATAAACTCAAAATCAGGAGACATAAGACTTAAGGAATTTATTATATACATTCCAACAAGTACTGCTATCATTATTATACTTGCTCTCATCTTTTCATCAAATATTACTGAAATTAAGATACCTATGCTAATTATTGCAAGGAAGTAGAGAATCGATACAATATGAACTAAAAATAAATAGCCAAAATTCAAGTCTTCATTTAATAGAACTGTTATTCCAACTACTACAAGCATTGTAGCAAAATTTACAAATAAAAACATCGGAATAAGCCCAATAAATTTCTCGATGACAATTTGTTTTCTAGATACAGGATTTGACATTAACAAATCAATCGTTTTTCCTTCAATTTCCTTTGTAATACTAGAAGCTGCAATAAAACCAATTATTATTGCAAGAATCAAAAGCCAAAAAATCTCATAAAGCTCGATTGTTAAAAAACCAACATAAGTATGCATTTGGTCAGCATGTGGTAAAAAACTATAAGCATCGGAACTCCCTGATTGCATCATTTCAGCTAATAAATCTTTAAAAGAAGGATACATCCCGGTATACATGGCAGCCATTGCTACAAATAGTAAAGATACGATAAGTGTTGTTTTCCAATAATCCTTAATTGTTTGAATGGCAATTCTTAAACGTAATATGTCATTCATGTTTGACCCTCATAGTAATGAATAAAAATATCTTCAAGAGCAAAATCACTAATATCAAGGTCAATTATTGTATACTTTGATAGTTTTTTAATCCAGGAATCAATGCTATCGGATGCAATAAACTCGATCCATCCATCTTTAATTCTAGCATCCTTTGGACCTTTAAATGTTTCAATTTTTCCCTTTATTTTCACACGAATGATTTTACCACGTTTTTGTTTCATTTCTTCAACGTCTTCAAGTGCAATTAGTTGACCATTACGAATTATTCCAACCCTATCACAGACCTTATCAACCTCTCCCAGTATATGAGATGAAAAAAACATAGTTTTTCCTCTATTCTTTTGTTTAAGGATAAAGTCATAGAACTTTTGCTGAAGTAAAGGGTCTAAACCTGACGTTGGTTCATCCATTATTACCATTTCAGGGTCATCCATAAATGCTTGTATTATTGCCAATTTTTGTTTCATACCTTTTGAATAACCTTTGACTTTTCGATTAAGAGGTACTTCAAAGATTTTCAATAGTTCATCAAGTAAAACCATCTCACGATTTCTAAGAGAAGCAAAATAATTTAAAAAATCCCTTCCTGTTTGATGCCCATAAATGTTTAAATCACCAGGGATGTATGCAACCTCTTTTTTAATGTTAACAATATCATCATTTATGTTTTTTCCAAAAATTGTTGCAGAACCACTAGTTGGCTGTAGATATCCAAGTAAAGTTCTAATGGTTGTTGTTTTACCAGCACCGTTAGGTCCTAAAAAACCAAAAATTTCACCTTTTTTAACTGTAAAAGTGAGATCTTCAACTCCCTTTATTTTTCCATAATATTTAGTCAGATTATAAGTCTCAATTACATTCACAGTGCATCCAATCTATTGAAATAAAAACAGAATATATAAATATTTAGTATTATTTTTAAAAAAGTTGATATTACAATAAATATTAGTTATTTTTTAATAGGAAAGTATCTTTTTATTTTGCTATAATCAAATCTATTGGAGACATAATTTAAAGGTTATGATGAGTGTATTTTTTCGTCTAATCTCATCACTTTTCTCGTCGAGAATCTCCGCGTAATTTCTACAGATTCCTTAAAATCTTTCTTTTTTTATTTATTAAGTTCATCTAATCGTTTTGTCAGCTCATCAAAAACACATCAAAAACAATTTGTTTCTTCTCTTTATTTAAATGAAATAAAGTTTTAGAAATCATTGCATTTGAAATAGTAAAAATATAGTTTAATTTTATAACACTGTCTTTAACAGCACCCTCTTTTTTAGTTAGAGGAATACCTTTCATTTCAAGGTTACTTGTAATTCCTGCAACAACCACATTATCAAATTCTTCAAATAGCACAAGAGCTGGTCTTTTTTTTATTTCAAAAGTATCTGTAAACTGTATCTGAGCAAGTATCACATCACCAGATCTAAGCATCTTCCCATTCCTCATCTTCCTTATTATCCCACAGTTCCTTCATCTTCTGTTGTTGAATTTTATGAAGGAACTCATCATACTGATTCCTCTCCTTTACATTTATAAAAAGTTCAATCATACGAGTAATAAGTTCATTATAGGTTTGTCTTGGATATTCTCTAATCTTCTTAAGAGATTTCACAACTGATTTATCCAGTTGAATAGTAGTTGAACCATTCATTATATATCACCTATAGTTACTATATAACTTATTATATATAAACATTTCTTAAGTAAGATTTTTTTATAATAATTGATACTAAGAATTTTAGCCTATGAAAAATTATTTACCAAATTAATAATTACAGAAAATAATAAAAAATTAAAAAAAAATTGTAACATTTGTAATTTACGAGTATGATCTAACGGTTATGATGGGTGCATTTATTCGCCGATTCTCGTCACTTTTCTCGTCGAGAATCTCCGCGTTATTTTCTCTGAAATCTATAAAAAACATTTACTGAATTATTCTTAAATTCTCATTATGATGCTAACCATATATTAACAATTATAAATTTTTTCATTCTCATTAAAATAAAAATTTAACTGCTTAAGGATTTGAGTGCATAAATAGCAGTTATATACGATAAGAAAAGCTTCGACTTTTGAAACATAAATATTTTATATAGTTATTGGCTAATCTAATAGTAATACAGACCAATAATTTGGATGGCTTTTGGATGGAATATAAAAAAAACATTAGGAAAATCTTAGTTTTAATTTTATGCATTATAATTATAACCGGAATTTCAGGATGCATTGACACTAATAATAATCAAAATAACAAAAAGGAGTATGTTCTTACTATCTCGTTAGGTATAGATAGATTCAATGGTTTTTATCCAAAAATAGATTTTCTAAATGATCAAACAATGAAAATAAATTCAAATATATATAATTGTCTTGTAGAATTTGATGAAATTTTTAAAATAAACCCAGCACTTGCTGAAAGTTGGAATAATCCTAATAATCTTACATGGAGGTTCAATCTAAGGAAGGATGTGAAATTTCATAATGGTTACAATTTCACCGCTGAAGATGTAAAATATTCAATTGAGTTAATAAAGGGAGATAAAAATAATTCATTATATGGTTTTTTAAATATGATAAAAGAGGTTAAGATAATAAAAGACTTGATGGTTGATATTATTACAGTTGATCCATACCCTATATTGCTAAATAAGCTTGCTAATATCTATATTCTTTCCAAAAATTACCAAGAAAATACAACAAGTGAAATTCCGGTTGGAACAGGAGCATATAAATTTTCCGAGTTCTTGGAGAATAATCACTTAATATTGGAACGGTTCGATGGTTACTGGAAGAAAAAATCCAAATTCCAGAATGTTACATTAAAATTTATAGATGATTATGATGAAAGAGTAAGTTCACTTGTCAATGGACAGGTTGACATGATTGATTTTGTTTTACCTGGTAGCGTTGAGGAATTATCACAAATAGAGGGTATTAAAACATTGAATTATTTACGTCAAGTAGTAACCTTTCTTAGCTTTGATTTTAGAGAAAATGATAGTTGTTGTTTTAAAGGAGAAAAAAATCCTTTTTCAGATGTTCGAGTTAGAAAAGCTATATATCATGCTATAGATATTGATGAGATCATTGGGAATGTTTTTAATAGTTATGCTGAGCCTGCTTCTCAGTTTGTTACTTCTTATGTATCTGGATATAATGCAACATTAGAGAGACTATCTTATAATTTAGAAAAAGCCCGTAAATATATGAAGGATGCAGGATATGAAAATGGATTTGAAGTCGTTTTAGACACAACGACAGTGAGTGCTAATAGAGTAAATGTATCTGAAACAATTGTAGATCAGCTTTCAAAGATAAATATAACAGTTATAATTAACATACTTTCAAGTAATGATTTTTATACTAAAATTATGAATAGAAATAGTTCCTTTTATCTTGTAGGATGGGGGGTCGATTCTGGTGACGCTGGAGAGATATTTGATAATATTTTAAGAACCGTTGATATCAATAATGGTTTTGGAGAATTTAATTTTGGGAATTATTCAAATCCAGATATAGATAGGATTGCTGATGACATTTTTTATAATATGGATACAAGAGAAAGACTTAATCTTATGCAAGAGGGATTTGCTATTGCCATGCAAGATGTTTCATGTGTACCTCTTTATATTTATAAAGGTATTTCTGCGATGATTAATGAAATTTCTTTGCAACCTCGAGCTGATGGATTAATCAAGTTAGAAGATATTGGTATCGTAAATTAATAGAGAAGATCCTACAAATATTATATGATAAAGACAAGATATTAAATGTATTAAATGGTTATATCTGAAAGTATTATATTGTGAATTGCGGATGTGATCTAGTGGTTATGATGGGTGCATTTATTCGCCGATTCTCGTCACTTTTCTCGTCGAGAATCTCCGCGTTATTTTCCACAGACTCCATAAAATCTTTTTTTTCTTTTGAATGATATTAAAAAAAAAATTGTGCTACCATCTTAATTCGGTTTTTTTAGAAAGCATTTTTCAGATTTTATTGCAAATTTTCCAATTATAGTGTTATTTAAATAAGAAAATAATATGGACATAATTCCATGGTATTAATCCAATTACTTGTCTCCACTTTTTCTACGTAAGGCATTTCTAATATAAACTCTCTCAATTCGCATAAATGTTGAAAATTTTTTACTACTATGATTGAAATTAAATCAAATTTACCTACTAACTTTGATGCTACTATTACGCTTGGAATTTTTATTATTTCTTCAAGAACTTGTGATGAATATGCTGGTTTTACATCAATACCAAAACGAGAAATAAACGAATAACCAATTTTTTTAGGATTAATTATAACTGTTGAACTAACTATGATTCCTTTTTCTTTAAGACGTTCAAATCTGTTACTTATCGTATCAGGAGATACATTTATTTTTCTTGCAATTTCTCTGAAAGAGATTCTCGCATCTTTTTTTAGCATTTCGAGAATAGTGATATCAACATTATCCAATTTCATAAATTTCACCTATCAAATTCAAAGTTTTTCGGACATAAAAGAGGTTTATCGACAAATATTCCTACATCAGCGCTTTTAACTTGTGGAAAATCTTCAATTTTATCTTTTGTTATCCCGATTTGTTCAATATCTTCTAATAAGAATATTGCTTCGATATCATATTGTCCAATTGATTTCGTAACAACACATAATCCTTTCATTTTTTTAATCATGTTGAGAACTGAATCGGAGAATTTTTGTACGACCTTAATCCCGATTATTACTAAATTTCCTTGACCGATTTTTTTGGGATCAACCACAATTGTACTTCCTCGTATTACTTCATTTTTTATCAGTTTATTGTATCTGTTTTTTATTGTATCTATAGACATATTACACTGATTTGCGATTTCTTTAAAAGGTGTCCTTATATCTTTTTGTAATATTCTTAATATTTTTACATCTATCTCATCTAAATTTGTATTTTCCATATAACGTCATTCTCCAACTTAATTTCTGATAAAAGTATGTTTTTTTAATTTTTAATTCTTTCTTTGTCGTTATTTTTAAAGAAAAATTTTGGATTTTTTGATTATTTCTTCATTATTTGTTAAATATTAAAATATTTTCGCTAATTGTCCGAAAAAAAATAAAAATATAGGACATAACAACAATTATTATAAATATTAAATAGTTAACGATTATAAATTCAATAATACTAAAAAACCTTTGAGGTGATATCTATGAAATTAACACCAGAAAAATGGTTAGAAAAATTCAAAAAAGAAGGAAAAGCAGATAAAGTTTTTTTAATAATTCGCGGAAAAGAATATACACCCAGACAAATTGCTTCTATGGATTATGTTTTCTGGAAACAGGTTGTAAAATCTGTTTAATATTATGTCAATTAAAATAATAGTAACTGGTGGAACATTCGATAAAGAATATAATGAACTTAACGGTGGATTATATTTTAATAAAACACATGTATCTGAAATGTTAAAACTGGGAAAATCAAGAGTTGAACTTAAAATTGTTACATTGATGATGCGTGATAGTTTACATATGACTGACTCTGATGTTAAGATTATAATGGATGAATGCCAAAATTCTGAAGAGGATAAAATCCTAATTACGCATGGCACTGATAAAATGGCTAATACTGCTAAGGTTTTAGGTCAATCTGTTAAAAATAAAACAGTAGTACTAACAGGTGCAATAATTCCTTATGCATTTGGTAGTTCTGATGGAATGTTTAATTTAGGCAGTGCTTTAGCTTTTGTTCAGACGTTACCAAATGGAGTATATATTGCTATGAATGGAAGATACTTTCATTATAACAATGTAAGTAAGAATAAACAAAATGGTAATTTTGAAGAAATTAATATTAAAATAAAAAATAGGAATTAGATATGAAATGTTTATTGGATTCATACTGATAAAAGCAGCACCTATGCTTGAATATGAAGTATATAATAAATTATCAAAAATACAAGCAATAATTGAATTACAGCCTCTTTTTGGGGAATATGATCTCATAGCTAAAATCGAAGCTGAAGACTTTGAAAAACTTGGTGAAATAGTAATAAATAATATCAGATCAATAAAAGGTGTAATAGACACTAAGACGTTAACTGGAACAAGGTTCTAAGTCTTAGATAAAAAAAAATCTAGGATATCAAATAGTTTAAAAAAAGTAAATTTAATAAAATGAGGAAAATAAATGAAAATTGCAGTAAGTGCAACTGGAAGAGGATTAGATAGCAATATCGATGCGAAATTTGAGAGATGTAGATTCTTCTTAATTTTAGATATAGAAAAAAATACATTATTATCATTTGTTAATAAAACAAAGGATCGTCCACGTGAAATCGGATATACCATTGGGCAATTAATTGCAAACGAAGGTATAGATATTATTATAACCTCAGAAATTGGACCGAGTTCATTTGATATATTTAAACGGTATAATATAAAAGTATACAAAGCACAGGGTGTGATTGAAGATGCTATCCGAAGTTTGAAAGAAGGAAAGTTGAAAGAGTTGACAAAAGCAACAGTTCCAAAGTATTCAGAATGGAAGAAGAAAGAATAAATTCTTTTTTTATGTTTATAACCATATCGATATTTATAAAATAATTAAAGATTCTGTAAATATCTGTTGGTTTTTTTTATGATATTGTCAAAAACTTGCCGATTCTCATCGTTTTGGCTATTATCATAAAGCACGGAAAAATATAAGTACAATAACTTGATTTTTCTCCTGTCAATGCGGATGTGATCTAGCGGTTATGATAGTGGCTTCCCAAGCCACTCACCCGGGTTCAAATCCCGGTATCCGCACTAATTTTCTATGATTAATTCATAAATTAAAATTTATTTGCATTTTTCTGTAGATATAATAGAAAATATTTTTAAAATGGCTTCCAAACCATTAGCTCATATCTAGCGACATTACCAGATTCATCGTAAATCATAATGTTTAAGATGATTTTACTAAATAAAGCTCCTCCACTCCATGTCCATTTATAGTCAAGCTCAGTTAAAGTCTCCCTTAAATTATAATTTGTATAGAACTCTACTTTCATTACGTCATTTGGATCATCTGCTTTAATGGTAATTGTTATTTTACCAATGATTATAGTATTTTTTGGAAGTGGAATAAATTTGTTATTAAGGATATATAGATAATTCTCAACAGGTTTTATCATCTGAATTGAAGGAGGAGTTGTATCATCATATAAATCAGTGTAAAAAGAATAGTCAAATGACTGATTAATAGCACCCGTAATATAAATATTATCATCGCTATCTATAAATACTCCATTAATTACACCCTCAACACCAGATCTTTTTAAACATTTCTCATTTCCATCTTTATCATAAATGATAGCAAATTGTTCAATCTTCTCACCTGAAAACCAGCTATTTCCAACTGTTATGATATTACCTTGGGAGTCTATAGCCACGTCTTGAGCCGCATCAAATGACCCACTATCAAATTGCCTTGTCCATAGTAAATCACCCTCCTTATCACATTTCAAAGTAAACCATGTTCCAGTTTCACTATCTGAAGAATAACCAATTCCTGATAAAATCATGTTTTCCTCTTCATCAAGAGCAATAGAATTAGGTTGAGTTCCCATATTATATCTATGTGCTGATATCTGTGTCCCGTTACTATCATATTTAACAATATTATATCCTTGGCCAAAAAATGATGCAGATATACCTCCAACAATTATATTATCATTAGAATCCAAAGCAACATCAGTTCCTATTGAAATCAGATCATCAGTAAATGTTTTATTCCATATTTCTGTTCCATCATTATCCATTTTTAATACCCATAGAGAAAACACTAAATCATCAAGATTTCCATAGCCACCACTAATAATTATATTATCTTGAGAATCAACCTTTATACCTCCAGGGAAATTATTAATCGCATTATGATAAGATCTATTCCATTGGTAAACACCGTTTTTATCAATTTTTACAACTCTAAGATAAAGTTTAAGATCCTGCTGATCTCCATAAGATGACCAATTAAAGCCATAGAGTAGAATGTTGTCTGATGAGTCAACTGCAACATCCCATCCTAAATCATAATACCCACTATCATAGGTTACATTCCAAATTTCATTCCCCGTATTATCATATTTAATTGTTAAAAAATCAAGTTCCTCAGATAAACTTTCAGTTATATAACCAGAATACCCTGCAACAATAATATTTGCTTCAGAGTCCATAGTCAGTGCGTTAGCACAATCCTCAATTCCTTTATCATATATCTGTGGCCAACCTGAATCTTGTAAATAATTTGATAACTTTTGTTTGCTAATACATAAAGGATCGTTAAATAATTTGATTGGTTCAATCTTAAAATCAATTTTTTCATCTTTAGCAGCATCTACTTGGGTAAAACTGCTTAACAAAAGTGTTGTCACCAGCATTATTAAAAATATTTTTTTTCCTTTATTCATTATAACCACCTATCATAAGACTTGGATCTCCTAAGAGAATGAATTCTTCAACCGTGAAAGGATCATATTCTATACTTTCTAAATAATCATATTGAGCCTTTGCTAACATCTCACCAACTCTTATTCCTTCCTCATAATTTTCAAAGAACTTTAAAGCAAAATAGCAAGCTCCCGATTTTGGTCCGTTTTCACCAACCATTCCAAAAGCAATTCTAGTTGCACCAATAGCAGCGATTGCTCCTCCAAATGTTTTTTTAACTAGATTCCAAGTAAAACATGGAAGAGGATATTTAACAAAGGGGAGTTTAAGGAGATCACCTAATGTAAAATCCAATTTTGAGGTAAGACATGCATCAAAAAAGATTATTGGTAATTTATTATAATTAAATAGTCCAATCATATTAAAATTTTTATAATAAATCCATTTTTCATCATCTGGCGGATGAGTACCTAGACCATTTTCAAATCCATGACCTGAATAAACAAGAAATCCAGCACCATCGTTTAATGCTTTGTTAATAGATGAATGAGAAAAAGTGCCTTTGGAGGTATATAATTTCTTTGAAGTAAAATCAGGCATACATTTCTCGATTTCATTTAGAGTTACTTCTCCTTCATAAATACCATTGCCTGGATGTGTGTCACCACCACATAAAATAATGTTTTTAAACCAATTATCAATATTTACCGATGTTTCATAGTTAATTATTTTTTTCACAGTAGCTTTAACTTCGTTATTGTTTTTACAAGCCAAACGTCCAACATAAACATCGGCATATAAATCTAAAATATCATCACTATCCTGCCAATATTCTCCAAATCTTCCATCATTGTCTGTATCCCAAGAACAAAAATTTCCATCTGGGAAAAAAATATCTGAATAATATAAATCAGTAAGGACAATCCGGTCTCCAATCCACGTTTTTCTAATAGGAAGTTTATAGATATCTCCAACAAGTAGAATATAAAGAGTTCCCCATTGCTCTATTGAATTTTTAATAAAATATTTTATTTTTTCAGCATCATCTCTTCCCTGAACAATGAAATATTTACCGGATAAAATCTCATCAATTGTTACAATTTTTGTAGTAATACCATATTTGTTTTTATGGGTAACAAGGGGTTGTAAATCTTTTGAAAAAGAGGAAGGGGTTATTATAACAAGAGTAAAATTATCTTCGTAAACTATTGATTTTTCAGCTTTTTCTGGAATTGAAAAAAACTGATTTGCATTTTCTGTATTATTGTATTTTATTGGTTGATTTAAAGCAACAGTATTAATGCTTCCTAATAGTAGTAATCCTACTATTAAAATATAAAAAAATCTTTTAATAAAAATATTTTTTCTTTTTTGAAAAAATGATTGTGATTTTTTCTCTTTAGCCATTTCCTTTTCTCCCCCGATAATAAAAATTATAAAATTATATAAAGGCCATTGTTTAAAATTTTTTTGTCAATAAATTTGTGCATTCACATAAAAATTAGACAAATTTTTATTATTTTTAATAAATTAATAGGATATTGTGTTATATTTCTCATAAAAATATTAAATTTTATAAAATGTAAAAAAATTAGATTGAAAATGACATAGAAAAAAATAAGTTTTATAATTTAAATAATAGAGTTAGGATAAATTGTAATAATTTTGTAGAAGATAAAAACATTAACTTCTAAGCGATCTTGAAAGACCAAGTTTGATTGAACATTAAATAAATTAAATATGAACATAAAATTCCTCTGTTAATCTCATCAATATATAAACTAGAGATATGGGTAAAATTCTGGTATAATTTGGGTAAAATAACTTAAAAGATTTTTCAATATTTTTTCATAAATATTTATAGGAGGAAAAAAAATTGAAAACAAAAATTGTAGGAATATTGATTTGTATGCTGTTTCTAATCAGCGGAGCCACGATAACGGCAAGTAACGTAGACAACCCACCATATGTTCCAAACAACCCTCATCCTGAAGACGGAGCAATTGATATTGGTGTTAAAACTCATCTTAGTTGGCTTGGTGGTGATCCTGACCCCGGAGACAAAGTAATCTATGACCTTTATTTTGGAAATATATCAGACCCAGATTTAATGGCAAATGACCTTGATAAACCTAATTATTATCCAGGCGTTCTAGAACATAACACTTCATACTATTGGTATGTTGTTGCAAAAGATGAAAACGGAACTTCAACAACAGGTTCTGAATGGACTTTTACAACAAATAACTGTACTTGTGATCCTCCTGAAAAACCAAGCGGTCCAACAAGAGTTAGAAATAGACATAGATATGAATATTCAACTAAAACAATGAACCAAAGCCAAAATGGCTGGTATTATAACTTCTCATGGGGTGATGGAAATCACTCAGGTTGGAAAGGACCTTACAATTATACTGAAAGAGTAAGAGCTGAGCATCAATGGGAAGAACCAGGTATCTATCAAGTTCAAGCACAGGCTAAATATAAGCATGGTAACAGGATTACGGAGGAATGGATTATTACAGGATGGTCCGATTCTTTAATTGTTACTGTTTCAACAAATAATCCCAATAATGATCCTCCTAATACACCTGATATAAGCGGTCAGATGCAAGGAAAACCAGGTGTTGAATATGAATATACATTTGTAGCAACCGATCCAGATGGAGATGATCTGTATTATAATGTTTGTTGGGAAGGCGGGGGAAGTGAAACTCAAACTTATGGTCCTTATCTATCTGGTGAGGTGGTAAAGATTAGTCATTCATGGCCGAAACAAGGTAAATACATTATTTGTGCAAAAGCTGTTGATGTATATGGTGCTGAAGGACCCGAGGGAACTTTAGAAGTTACTATGCCTTACATTAAAAATGATCTAAAAAATCAGTTTATGCAGCGAATAAGAAACAGGATTTGCGACATGCTTGGCATATGCCAAGGTGGATGTAACCTTATAGAAATAACAGGTATTCTGGAATACGACGGACAATTATTCACTATTGATGAAACAGAACTACACTTTGGTCCGAACTGGTACATCACTTCTGCGATAACAGCATATGATTATGATGGAGATGGTGAAAAAGAGCTTATAATTGACGAACTTCTTGGATTAGTAGGAACAGAGGTTACAGTAGAAGGTCATATGCAATCTGATAACTGGATGAGCGTATTTACTATCAATGGCCAGGTATATAGGGAACCAGGACAGCCAATCTGGGCATCACAACACCAATGGCGTTGGCGTCATAGAAAATAATAAAGGTGTATTAAAAAAATATCAAGTGAAATTACCGATACTATAAATCGACATTAAAATAATGATGGGTTATCTCATCATTTATTTTTTTTATATTTTTATAGCTATTCCATACTAAGATAAAACAGTATGCTAAGTGCAATAATTTCAAAGGTGTATGCAATAAAATTCAGCTCGTTAAATCCTGGTGTTAAAAATGTTCTACTAACATATGGAGAAACACGAATATGATCAGTTGCTATATTTTGAAGTGAAATAATAGATATAATCGAGCGGATGAATAATGCAACAATAAACATGTTCAAACCAAGGAGGAACCGTGATTTTGTTTTTCGATAAGAATCAATGTATAAATAAAGAATCCCTACAAGAAGAACAATCTCAACAGATACACATATAAGAGCACCAGTATAGTAATTTACAGATCTATCTATTCTTACGGGATCAATTTGTATAGGTAGTTTATTGAGCTCTGAAATAATTATTTCAAGACTAAATTTAGAGATAATATATCCTAGGATAATTCCTATTATAATTAATCCAAAGATTGAGATAGCAGCTTTCGTTTTTGGGCTTAATTTTTTTATTAAAGAGATATCATTCATTTCTCTTCACCATTATTATTTTTCTTATTTATTTCATTTTTACCTATTTTACTCCAAATTTCTTTAAAAAAATGCATATTTTCCTCAAGTAACTCCGAAGGAAAATACATGATTCCGTACTTATCCCCGATAGTTGTAATCAAACGGTTTTTTTCTAAAATGTTAAGATGATGCCTAGTTGTTTTATAATCCAGTTTTAAAAGGTTTGCAAGTTCATTTGCATTTCGAGGGGTTTGAGTAAGCTCATGAAGAATGCGCGCCCTATTGAAGCCTCCTGCCGACCCAACCAAGATCCACCAGAGAAGCCTCTTTGTCGCACGCATAGTAAAAATCCAATTATTATATCATATATCCAATTTTATAATTTATTATATAAATTGTAATAATTTATATGTTATTTGTTTGGTATCATAAAGCCCCAAAAATGAGGAGCAGACTTGTATGTGCTGAAAATAATTCGTCCTGAAAATTCATCGCTTCTACGTTCCACCAAAAATCCAAAGATTGGAGCCATTTGTCCCTGTAAATCTCTTGTATATCCAAAGAATATCTTAGAAAAAATAAAAGCTCTAATATCCCCAATTTTATCATCATCTGGGTTATTAATCTCTCCAACTAATCTTATGAAGGCACCTGACATGTATACACCATTCATATATGCAAAGACATTATCAATATGAAAACCATTTCCCCAATGTCCACTTCCAAGTCCACCTGCAAATGTTCCATCAGACATTTTAAAAGGTGGAAAAAATAAAGAAGGGCTATTATTTGATTGGAAAGCAATAAGAGTCGGCATTGATAAAAGAACAGCGCTAAATATTATTACCAATAATGTTTTTTTCATTTTTGATATCCTCCTGAGAATATTGTTGATAGAAGAAATTTGTTTATTCTTTTTATTTTTTTACCCAAAAGATACCAGAATTATCTGAGAATCTTTGACTTTGAAAAATATTTTTTTCTTTTATATTAATAAATAATAGATGAATAATTTAACAAAATAAAAAAAAGAGAAAGGAGGGAATTATAGTCCTAATCTCTGTATTATTAGTTTTAATATTGGGAACTGTTCTAAAAATTGTAAAAATATCGTATTTTTTAGTTCCTTTTCCCTAGGTAAAGAAACTGTGAATTCAGCCCAATCACTTTCAACACCACAGGTGTCCTTTACCTTTGCTTTAATTGTATAAGATCCCTTCGTTGTCCATGTATGAACGATAGGAATAGTTGCTGTACCTGGTAAATATGGACCTAGCCATCCATCAGAACTACCATCATCCCAATCTATCCAATAATAAATTGAAATTCCGCCGGGGTCATCTCCCTGGAAAATATATGGCAGAGGTACATTTATTATCCCCTTCTTTGGACCAGTAATAGTTGGTGCAATTGGTTCTTGATTTGGAACCCTTTCAGCATCATTGGGACCGCTCAAGGCACTAGAATAGCTCCATACTATAGCACCAGAAGCATTAACCTCAATAACACGATTGTTTGAATATTCAACAATTAAGGTGTTACCATTATCAAGTCTCTCTGCATCTTTTGGTGCACTAAGCCCAGTTTTTTGCCAAACAATAGCACCTGTGTCGTTGATTTCGATAACACGATTATTCAACTGATCAGTAATAAGTGTATTTCCATTATCAAGTCTTTCTACATCTGTAGGTGACCATAGACCTGTATTATATTCCCATACAGTTGATCCATTAATATCAACTTCAATTACAGAATTAATAAGGTTATTTACGATAAGAGTGTTACCATTATCAAGTCTCTCTGCATCCATTGGTAAAAACAATCCTGTCTTTTGCCATTTGATGACACCAGTTGTATTAATCTCGATTACGAAATTATTTACAATGTCTGCAATTAGTGTATTTCCATTAGCAAGTCTTTCAACATCTGAAACACCAAGCAGTCCAGTTCCGTATTGCCATTCGATACCCCCTATCATGTTAATCTCTTTAACAAGAACAGCTCCTGCAATCAAAGTATTTCCATTGGGCAGTCTTTCAGAGTCAACACTTCCCAATATATATTTCCACTCGATTCCACCAGAATTGTTTACCTCTACCAACCTAGTATTATCAGATATCAGGGTTGTACAACCTGGAAGAATACCGCAGCATTGCATATCAATACTTGTTTTTCCTAAACTCATCGGTCCAATAAATACTAAAGCTATACTGATAATTAATAGCGTACAGATTGAAATACTCATTATTTTTTTCTTCATCTTTTTATTACCTCCACAATAAATTTGTCAAATAAGTTATTGAATATGTTAATTTAAATATTTCTAAATAATTAAAAATATTTATTTATTATAATAGATATTGTTTAAATCATCAAAAAAATATTAAAAATCATAATGAAGTTTTATAATGGCGGTTTATAATTATATTTTTCAATTATTAGCTTTTCTTTTTCAGCAACAAGTTTAATTGTCTCTTTATCATAATAATGACTTGTTTTTAGATGATTTGATACATTAGTCTTTCCGCTTTTTCTGATTTGATCCTTGGTTTTTTCATCAATATTATATCCAGCTTTTTCAAGCATTTTAATAAAGTCTTCTTCTAAGAATTCAACCCTTATAATATAATCTAAAATGTTATTATTCTTATCAAATTTTTTTAGTTCTTCAATATTATTTATATTCTTAAAATTATTAAAGTTAAAAAAATCCCTATGAAAAAAACCGCAGTAACGATAGGTCATAAGACCAGCAAATTCACATATCGAACTTAATGAATACCCTTCATATAAATCTCTAATTCGTGAAGGATCAAATATCAACTTCAACCATTTTCTAAAACCCTCTGAGCTTTTGTAATCTTTATATGATTCTCTCCAAGAAAAAATAGGTTTTTTAAATTCATTAAAGAAATAATCTAAAATATCCTTAATTTGAACACTTGTGAAATTATATGGACCATATTTATTGCTCTTTACAAAATTTAACAAATTTGGAAATGTTAAAAATCCTGTATTAACAAGCTTCCAATGTAAAAATCCACTTCCAGCTGTTTTACATCCAAATGCCCAAAGTGAAACATACCAATCCCAGGGATTTCTAATAGAGCCGCAAATAAATTTTTTAGTATTAAAATCCTCAAGGTAATTATGTTTACCAATCTGCTGACCTCCGATATGTTTAGAAAGTAAGGATGCTATGTGAGTGCAAGCAGTTTTTTGCATCTGCAGATAAATCAATTTATCAGTAACAAACATATTTCGTCCTTTTAAACCATCATTTTTATTGATTCAAGGGAAACATAGATTTTCAATTAACTTTTAAGGTTATTGAAAAAATGACCAAAATAAAAACTCTAAAGGTTTCTTCTAGGACGCCAGTCGATATTAAAATAAGGAATTCCTATTGAGCCAATATTACCCTTAATAATTTTTGGTAATATTCTTTGCCAGTCATCCCAGAAGTTTCTCTTCCACTTTGTTCGAAATGAATTGTATATATGAGCTTGTTTTGAGTTCCCAATGAAATTGTTATAATAAACAGAGTTTTTATTTGATTCAGCTATTTTTAAACCTATAGTGTTGTTTCTAATTGTATTTTTTGCACCAATGATATTATTATTTGATGCACCCCTTAGATAAATCCCATATTGCCCATTATCACTGATTACATTTTTTTTGATAGTTGAAAATTCACATCGTTCCATTATAAGACCTGCTTCAAAATTCATTTTAATATCATTGTCTGTTATTTCATTATTATTTGCCCAATGCACGTATATTCCTTCTCGATTGTTCTTTATGATATTTCCCTTTACAACATTCCATGCATCCTCATACGCATAGTTTAAAAAAAGCCCAATATCATTGTTTTGTATTATATTGTTAGAAATTATTGTATTTGATTTTAATGTAAGTGTTTTTATACCTGCATTAAAGTAAAGTTTTCCACTATTTTGAATAGTGAATCCAGATATTCTTACTCCGGGTCTGGAAATTGTAACGACATCTCCAAAATTTTCTCCATCAATTATTGTTATAAACTTATTCTCACCGTCAATATTGACAGTTTTATTTACAATTATATTTTCATTATATGTGCCATTCATCACATAAATCGTATATCCAGGATAAACGTTATTTATTGCATCTTGTATGGTTTGATAAGGATACTCTTTTGATCCATTCCATGGCCCAGCGGTATTATCATCATCAACATATGCAATCGGAAATTGACCATAGACACCATTTAAAAAAAATGATTTTTTTTCTATACCACATTCGCCATATTTAATTTTAAACCATCCCTGGTCCTGATATCCTTTTCCCCAGCTGTTTTTTACAATCCAATATCCAGGATCATCATTATAACCCATTATACAGACATAATGTGGACCTCTAACCTTTCCCCATATATGTTGATATATTCCATCTTTATGATATAGAAAATCATCATAAACAAGAAAATATGTTGGAACTGGCCCATTTGTAATAAGGGCTGTTTTAATTGCTTCACGATTTTCTGGAAGATAATACCAATCAGTAATTTTAACGGTTCTATTTTTCCAATCTGGAGATGTTGTGTTTAAAGGATATTGATATAAATTACTTGGATAAGGCCAACAAGCCTCATCGGGTATGCCGTATTCCTTTAGAAATTTTGTATCATTTTCAGGATAAGAACCCCAGTCAATTGTTCCACCGCTGAAAAAAAACAAATGAGCCTCGGAAAGGTCACAACCGAAGGGATAACCAACTTTTATTTGAACCATGGTTTCAACTGCTGCAGTGAGGGCAAATGTCTCACAACTTGGGTAAGGAGCTTGATTTCTAACAGAGGTTGTAAAATCAATATCTCCTGAAATACCATTACCGTTTTCATCAATATCTGCAGACCTCCAGCAAAAATATGAGGGTAGATTTTCCATGGGTTCTAGATTAATAACTTTTCCTTGAATATTTTCTACATCTATTATTTCTGATTTAATCTGTAATGCTTGCATTAAAGGTAAGAATATTGAAAAAAATAAAAGGAGTATACAAAAATAAACAATCCTTTTATTTGATTTCATTATTTACAACTCCTTATATAACTTAAAACTTTTTTATAATGTATTTTATTATTTTAATGATATATAAATTTTCGTTTTAATAAATTTATTATAAATGGTAAAGTTTTTATGTACCTTGGTAATAAAATCTTTTATTAAAAATCAAGTTTAAGACCTATAATGATAATGAAAAAATTGGAGTTGAAAAATTGGTAGAAAAAGAAGGTGTAAAAATAGGCGATAGAATTGAATTAATATTTATTAATGATACATGGACTGACCTTAAACCAGGTGATAAAGGAACAGTAAACAAGATAGATGAAAATCAGGAGATTATATGGGTTGATTGGGATAATGGTGAACAACTAGCCTTACTTATCGGAATTGATAAATTTAAGATTGTTAAAAAATAAAACACATATTATTTAACTTATAAAGGAATAGAACAACAATTTTTCTAAATTCAGATATGAAGATTAAATTGAATTTTTTAATTCAAAAAATTGATAATAGTAAATAGCTTTCAGATTTTTGAACATATGGAGGATAAGAAAGATTTTGTCAAAAATGCAGATAAACTTGCAGGTTTTACCACCTTTATTTTAATATTACTTGGTATTATACAGATAATACTAGGTGAACTTTTTTTGAAAAGTGTTGCATTAACTGCTAATGGTATCGATTGTATCGGTGATGGATTTGTATCTGGAGTTGTTTGGATAGGTCTAATGTTTTTCAAGAAACCTGCCAATGATAAATTTCATTATGGATATTATAAAATGGAAAATCTAGGATCAATTACTGCAGCAATTATAATGATACTTCTTGCAGGTTATATAGTATATAGGTCATATTTTCAATTCATAAATCCACATGAGGTTAATTCACCAATAATTGGTGCTTTTGTTGCATTAATTGCTGCTCTTATTGCAGTTATTTTAGGATTTTATAAATATAAAAAAGGGAAAAAATCAAACATGGGTTCTGTAAAACTTGAAGCATTTAACACAATAAAAGATGGAGTTGCATCTGGTCTTACAGTTGTTGCCTTAGTCTTTGATTATTTTGGATATTATATTGCAGATGCAATAGTTGGAATAATAATTGCAGGAATAATTGTAACAATAGGTTTTGCAGCAATAAAAGAAAGTAGCTATATGCTAATTGATGCATGCAATGGCGAATGTATTGATAGAAGATATGTTATTAAAAAATTAACTGAGGAGGTTTTAGGAGTTGATTCTGTTAAAACTGTTCGCTTGCGAAGATCTGGTCCGATACATCTGGGGGAGATTGAAGTAAAAGTAAGTGATGATATGACAATCAGGGATTTTAACATAATAAAAAAGAAAATCATTGGAAAAATTAAGTCAACATTCCCAGATGTTGAAAAACTAACGATTTCTGCTATCTCTGATGACGATTAAAATAAAGTTTTTTGTTTCATCATGTGTTCAACATTTGAATATTTTTCTAAAATTGGCTCTATACGCTCTCTGGTGAATTGATGTTTATCGCATAATATTTTTAATACCAGTTCATTGTTTGTTCCCGGCCAGTTGAGGGAATAATCATCTGTAACAACTGGTTTTAAGAATATATTTCTTATCTCCTTTATTTCTTCAAAACTTGGTATGTTTTCAGCAGCTAACGTTGCCAGGGCATTCTCGACATTTCCGTTCTTTTTTATAAGAGCAAGGCTTTTTTTTGGACCAATTCCTTTTATCCCATCATTGAAATCTGTTCCGATGAGTATTGCCATATCAATCAATTGTTTTTGGGAAATTCCAAGTGATTTAAGATTTGTTTTCAATCTAATTTGTCTAAGATGAACCTTTGTATATGCTTCTTTACCTGGTAATTTTCTTCTACCAGTGGAAGTAAGGTTTCTTACAAGAACTGGTGAACCTATTAAAAGGCAATCGTAATCCTGTGATCCAACTGCATACGCGTCCCCTTTTTTAACCATATAACTTGCTTGTGCCTCCCCTTCAGATGGTGATTGGATATAAGGTATTCCGAGTGCTTCAAGCAGTTCTTTACATTGTTTTATAATTTCTTCTGTCACTCTTGATGTCTGTTGAGCTTTTGTCCTTGCTTTTTCAAGATCGCCTGCTTTTAATGCCTCTTTCCATTCCTTTTCAGCGAGTTCCTTTCGCTTTCTTCTTTCATCAAGAGTTTTTGCTTTTAAGGGATGAGGTTTTCCATCAAAAACATATACTGGTCTGATTTTTGCTTCAACAAGGTTTGCCGTCCTATAAAAAATCCCTGAGATATGAGAGGTTATCTCGCCTCTTGAGTTCTTTAAAGGTGTACCGTCTTTTTGTCTGATGCTTGCTAGGATGTAAATCTTTAAAAGAAATTTTTTCCCATCTAAATAAATCTCCTATATCAACTCCCATCGTAACATTATTAATAATATCTAAGTCTTTAAAAATATATTTAAATTAAATTTCTTTAAATTTCGCATGTAAGATTTAAATACCTTCTAGTTTATATTAAAATTTATTTGGGGGAAGAAATCATGAAAAAAAACATCTTAGCAATTGGAATAACATCTTTGTTTATTTTATCTGTGGTATCTCCGATTGTTTTTGGAAATACTATAAGAATATCAAATAAAGAGATACAACAGTCAAAAATATCTGGTGATGATGGTTTGATGGATAGTTCTTGGCCTATGTTTCAGCAAAATGTTCGTCATACTGGTCGTAGTCCTTATGGTAAATCTGGTAATTGGTTTAAGGTCAAATGGAAATTTGAAAATAAGGATAGTATGATGTATTCTTCTCCAACTATTAATAAAAACGGGACAATATATATTGGCTCATATGATAGGTATCTTTATGCTATTAATCCTAATGGAACTATGAGATGGAGATATAAAACAGGAGGAGGTATTAAATCATCTCCTGCTATTGCTGAAGATGGTACTATTTATGTGGGATCACAAGATGCAAAGCTCTATGCTTTTTATCCTAATGGTACAAAAAAATGG